>Ga0116125_1001082_pt1 | contig 12149 bp, 6 predicted proteins | sample June2015DPH_16_1_2_FD_89729 | JGI IMG/M metagenome (GOLD analysis project Ga0116125, IMG submission 89729) | Peatland microbial communities from SPRUCE experiment site at the Marcell Experimental Forest, Minnesota, USA - June2015DPH_16_10 | ecosystem: Environmental > Terrestrial > Soil > Wetlands...
CGGAGCGCTGCCAGCGCTTTGTACGTCCTTAATGAACTGCGTGGAGTTGGAGTCCGCGCTATTGTTGAGTGCGCTAAAGGCAAAGTCCTCGAAGTAATAATCGTTGTCGGCGTTGGAGGTGCCCAGTTGCCAATTGTAAGTAGACGCTCCATTCCCGCCCCAGCGCACGACGGTTAGACCGCTGTCGGTGATGGTCGGCGCGTCCTGCGGAAAAGCGCCGCCATAAATGTATGAGCTGATCGTGTGCCGGTTGGCCAGAACATCAATTGTGGCCTGGATGCTGGTAGACGAAATCGGCGTGGCGGACACCTGGCTGGAATTCGCGCTGGTGCCCGCGGAATTCACCGCCGCGACAACGTAATAGTACGTCGTACCGTTGGTCACGGCAGAATCGGTGTAACTGGTCGTGGTCGGCGACGAAAGGGTGGTATACGGCCCACCAGAGGCGGTGCCGCGCTCGACGTTATAACTGGTAGCGCCGGTGCTCGCGTTCCAGGTGAGGCTGACCTGCGCATTTCCCGCGGTCGCCGCCAGCCCAGTGGGTGCGGCAGGAGCCGTCCCTTGGCCGCCGCCCCCTCCAGAAGAACCAGATCCCCCACAGGACGGCAGAAAGAGTGTGGATGCGATGGCCAGCAGAATCCAGCCTAGGAGGTTTCGGCGACGCTTTTCCATAACGATAGATGTTATCGAAAAAGCCTGCTAGAAAATCCTTTTTTTTGACGTTTTCCGAGCGCGGCCGGCAAGTCGCGGAATCGGACCAGACGCCCCCTCATCGCCAGGGATATGTGGCCAGGAACACATCGAAGACGAACAGTGCGATGGCGATGTCGTTGAAGAGCGTCGCCTGGTGCGAAGCTGGCCAAAGCTGGTTAGCCGCCCAAAACAAAAACGCGCATGCCAGCAGGATGGCCTTGACCAGTTCCGAGCGAGCCGGACGGCGTACCGCCTCGTAAACCAGACACGCACAGGCAATCATGGCCAGCGGAAACGCGGCGAGGAATTCGTGCGCCCCTGCCGGGAAGAGCCTGGGAAGCATATCCCACACCAGGAGCACGCCGACACTGGCGAGCGTAAGAACGCAGAGGATCACCGGAAGCAACCGGAGATCGTGGCCCCGGTCGGAGTTAAGACGAATCCACATAGACGAGTCCTCAGTAAGTCTGCGAATGCCCGTCCAGTTTATGCCCGTCCGGCGTCAGTAGGGAGACGTAACGATGGCGTCTTCAGGATAGCCCGGCATTCCGAACTCGGGAACATCCAGGCCTTCCTCCTCGGATTCGGGCGCTACACGCATACCCTTCACCTTATTCACGACCCAGAATACAACGAACGTCGCGCCGAACGCCCAGACCGCATACAGCGTCGCTCCCATGAGCTGGCACCAGAACTGGCGCGTGTCACCGTGAATTAGGCCGGTCACGCCTTGACCTGCGTGCCCCAGGTAGCTGGCCGCTCCGACTCCGTTCCATCCCGAGCCGTAGGTGCCGTCGGCGAAAATTCCCACGCAGACAGCGCCCAGCCAGCCGCAGTAGCCGTGCACAGACACCGCGCCGCAAGGGTCATCGATCTTCAGAACCCGCTCGTTGAACAGCACACCACCGCAAACCAGCGATCCCGCCAGCACGCCGATAATGACCGATGCAGTCGGAGACACAAACGCGCAAGGCGCGGTAATCGCCACCAGCCCGGCGAGCATCCCGTTACAGGCCATCGTGATATCGGGTTTGCCGAAGAGGAAATACCAGATGAGCATTGCCGCGGCCGATCCCGCGCAAGCCGCCAGATTCGTATTGACTGCGACGACCGAAATCCGCAGGTCGGTTGCTCCCAGCGTGGAGCCGGGGTTGAAACCCATCCATCCAAACAGCAGAATGAACGTGCCCGTCACTACGTAGACAATGTTGTGAGCCGGGAAGACTCGAATCTTCCCGCCCGGGCCAAACTTCCCCAGCCGCGGTCCCAGGATAATCGCGAGGGCCATGGCACAGAACCCGCCCACCGCGTGCACCACGGTCGAACCCGCAAAGTCGACATAACCGTGGCCCAGGTTCATTGTGGATCCGAGTTGCGAGAGCCAACCCCCACCCCAGGTCCAGCAGCCCGAAATCGGATACAGGATTGCACCGATGAAAAGTTCACACACCAGAAACGCCCAAAAGCTGATGCGTTCGCAGATGGCGCCGACGATGATGTAGCCAGCGGTCTCCATGAACACGACCTCAAACAGCGTCAGGCAATTGCTGGCGCTGTCATAGGCCGGACCAACCAGAAAGAAGCCCTTTCCACCCACGAATCCCCATTGGCCGCTGCCAATCAGGAAATGATTCAGCGTAGGGATGCCGCCCAGATTCGTCGGGGCGGCATTGATGGCGACCGCTCCAAACTGGAACGCATATCCCACCGCGTAGTAAGCGAGGAAGGCGAAAACGTAGGCCGCGAAGTTCAGCATCATCAGATGCGCGGCATTTTTCTTTTGCACCAGCCCGCAGGTCAGCAGGGCAAATCCCGCCTGCATAAACAGGACCAGATAGCCAGTGTTCAGAGTCCATGCGAAATTGGTGGCGACGCGCACGTGGCCCACGCTGTCGGCGAGCTTTACCGCCAGCGGTTCCTTGGCGACCTGAGCCTGGTAGTCGTCGAACGCTTTCTTGTTCTGGGCGTAATCTGGAGCCGTCTTATCGGTGGGTTCGGCAACCACAAAAGGATTGCCCGCGGCGTCGACGGCTGTCGTCTTGTCTCCGGTCGTAGTGCCGGCAGGATCCGGCTTGGGCGTGTCGTCGGCAAAACTGAAAGCCGATAGCCCAGCCAGCAGTCCTGCGGCCAGAACGATCGTCGCGCTGGCGGCTGTCAACCGCCGCAACAACGACCGCCGCAACAACGACCTGCGCAGAGAGCGCCTCCCTGCTCGCTTCGTCATCTTTGAAGGCTCCTGTTCGTGAGTCGTGATTCGTTCCGAACATCGTGATTCCAAGCGTGAACTGTAAGGCTCTGCCGGCGCGGACACCCCCCCGGCGCCGCGCCGGCTACCCCACACAGCGTGCTTAGCCAGAATCAATCCGAGGACAATAAATGCGCGTATCGACTCAGTCCAATACAAATTTCTTATAGCTACCATCACAAAACTCTGGCTCCTATGATCCTTGCTCGGCCGGCCGGACCCGTGGACCGAAGAGGCGTGCATCAGGCCGAAATGGCCCTCCCATGCCGGATTTCAGGGGCTCCGGCGCGGACCCGACCAGCCAAATTTGGGCTACGCCCAGAGGCAGAAATCAGATAAAATGCTGAGGCCCTTCCCCCCAGGGATCGCCATGGAGTCGACAGGATTACCGAAAAAGCTGGCCGGCCGGTACGAGGTGAGGCAGATCCTCGGCCAAGGCGGGATGGGCCTGGTTTATCGAGCCTACGACACCGTCGTCCGCCGCGAAGTCGCCCTCAAGACCATCCTCGATATTCCCGATCCGGCTTCTCTACAGCTCTTCTACAAGGAATGCGATGTCCTCGCCTCGATGAGCCATCCCAACATCGTCGAGATTTTTGATATCGGCGAATTCGAGGAAGACGGAAAGAAAAAGCCGTACTTCGTTATGCCGCTGCTGCCCGGCATGACTCTCGACCACTTCATCCGCAAGTCCAGCCATCATCTAACCGTCGAACGCACCGTCGAGATTATTTGCCAGACCTGCCGCGGCCTGCAGGCGGCGCACGAGCGCGGACTGGTGCATCGCGACCTGAAGCCGAGCAACATTTTCGTGATGGAAGACGACTCGGTCAAGATCATCGACTTCGGCGTAGCCCACATGGCAGACGCCAACACCACGCGGGCGCAAAAAGGAACCCTGCTCTACATGTCGCCGGAGCAGATCCAGTTGAAGCCTCTGTCCGCCGCGTCTGACATCTTTTCGCTCAGCGTCGTCTGCTACGAGGCACTGACCGGAAGGCATCCCTTCCAGCGGGCTCGCGCCGACGAAGTGGTCGAAGCCATTCTGAATCAAAATCCGCCTCCCGCTTCGGAAGTGAATTCCGCAATTGCCCAACCCATCAGCCGGGTCGTCCACAAAGGCATGGCGAAGCAGGCTTGGCACCGCTTTAATACCGCGCGCGAACTCGGCGACACCCTGGCAAAAGCGATGCGCAACGAGCCGATCGAGTTCTTCGATCCGGAGCGCACGCGTCCCCGCCTGCAGCGCGCCACCAAGGCGCTGGCCGACGGCGATCTCCAGTTTGCCGGCGAGATTCTCGGCGAAGTGGAAGCCGAAGGCCACATGGACGCCGAGATTCAGGCGCTTCGCCACCAACTCGACAATGCCGTCCGCCGCAAAACTCTATCGCAGTTGCTGGATGCCGCGCGGGCTCGGTTTGAAGAGTCGGAAGATCCTCTGGCCCTGCAAAAACTGCAGGAGGCGCTGCAGATCGAGCCCGACAATGCCGTCGCGCTGGCGCTGAAGAGCAAGATCGAGAACCGGCGCAGCGAAAAGCAAATCGAAAACTGGTACCGCCTGGCGCGGCAGCACATCGACAATCACGCTTATCCGCACGCCCGCGAAGCCCTGCAGAATGTGCTGCAACTTCGTCCCCAGGAGGCGCGCGCCCTGCAGTTGCTGGCGGAAGTCGATCGCCAGGAACAGGACTACAAGAAGCTCCGTCAGGACAAAGAACAGCTCCACAAGGCTGCCGTCGACGCCTGGCAAAAAGGCGATGTGAGCAGCGCTCTGGCCAAGCTGGGCGTGGTGCTCGAACTTGACCGCAAGGCTCCCGACGCGGTCAATTCCGAAAGCGGCGCCCGCTACCAAACCTTCTACAACGAAGTACGCTCCGAGCACGATGCCATGAACACGGCCTACGCCGAAGCGCGCAGGCAACTCGCGGATCGCAATTTTTCCAAAGCCATCACCACCTGCCAGACGTACCTGGCCAAGTATCCGACGAATGCAATTTTTCAGGCGCTGCGCTACGACATCGAAGAACAGCAGCGGCAGGAACTATCTTCGCTGATCGCCCAGGTCGATCGGCAAGTGGAAGCCGAACCGGATCTCGACAAGCGCGTCAGCATTCTGCGCGAAGCTCTTGAGCAGCATCCCGGGGAATCGCACTTCGAGCGCGCTCTGCGCCTGGTGCAGGACAAGCGCGATCTCGTAAACTCCATCGTCGCCCGCGCCCACCTGCACGAAGAACAAGCCGCCTTCAGCGATGCGCTCAACGATTGGGAAATCCTAAAGACTATTTACAGCCAATATCCCGGGCTGAAATTTGAAGTCGAACGTCTGCAAAAGAGGCGCGACCAGCAGGCCCGCCTCGAGTCCAGGACCCAGCTGATCGAGCAGATCGACTCGCGCCTGCACTCCAGCGACTATGGCCGTGTGTTCGAACTGCTGCAAGTGGCGGAGACAGAATTCCCCAACGACGAAGAATTGCAGCAGCTGCAAAAACATGCCCAGCAGGGCGCCGAGCGCAAGACTCAAGCGCAGCAGTTAATCGAGGAAGGCCAACAGCAGTGTGCACAACGCAAATTCGCCGACGGCATTCGGTCGCTGCGGCAAGCCTACGAACTGGACGAGAACAATCCGCTCGCCCGGGCGGTGCTGGCTGACGCCTTGGTCGAACATGCGCAGACGTTGGTCGAAACCGACTGGCGCCAGGCTGAGAAGCTGGCCAAGGAAGCTTTCGATCTGAATCCCGCTCATCCGATGGCCAAGACTTTGCGCACTCTGATTCTCGATCAGAAGCGCGAAGCCTTCGTGAACGATTGCGTTTTTCAAGCCCGCAAGCTGCAAACCTCGGGTGACCTGGAGTCGGCTCTGTCGCGCGTGGAAGAAGCGTTGGCGTCCTATCCGCGGGAGATGCGGCTGATCCAGATCCGCGATGCGGTGCAGCGCGATCTGCAAACCCAGCGCAAGCAGGCGCGCCGACGCGATCTTGAGGAGCTGCGCCGCCTCGATAGTGAAGCCGGATCTGCCAGTGATCCGGGCACGAAACAAACTCTGGGCTCGCGGGCGCGGGAACTGGCCGACAAATACATCGAAGACGAAGAAGTTGTATCCAGCGCGAACCTCCTGTTGCATCGGTTGAACCTGCCGGGAGTTACCGGCAAGGCGCCAACTTACGACCTGACGTCCAGCGCGACGCAGTCGTTCGCAGCTCCGCCCGCGGCACCGCCGATTCAACCTTTGCCGCAGCAGACGCCGAAACCACAAGCTCCGCCCCGTTCATCTGCTGTAGCGAAAGTACCTCCGGCTCCAACTGTTTTCACAAGGCCTGCAGAGCCTGCCATACCAGCGATTCCCCCGCCGGAGCCTGCACAAGTTGCCCCCGCACCTCCGCGGCCATCGCGTTTCAGCATCAACGCGCGCGACACGAAAATTCTGGGCGCCGCTGTCGCAGCCCTATTCGTGCTGCTTGTAATTGCGATATCTCTTCCGCTGCTCCTGCGGCGACAAAAGACGCCGGTCGAGCCTGCTCCGGCCCCAGCCGTTGCCGTCCAGCCGCCTGCGGACGTTACGCCGACGCCTGTGCCACCACCGCCCGCCTTGCCCGGCATGAAACTTTCTTCCGACAACGCTGCCGGCAAAGTCGCGTTCGACGATCAGCCGCCCGCCGATCTGCAAGATGCGCAGTGGACGCTCAACGAGATTCCCGCTGGCAATCACACCCTGAAGTTCGACAGCCCGAAAGGCAGTTTCTCGGTCACTCTTACCTCGTCTGCAGGGGATTTACCGGTGATCCAAACGCCCATGACCGCGAAAGGCATTCTGGCAGTGGTTGTGAGCAGTATGGGCGATCATGTTCATGTGTATGCCAGCGACGCTGCGGCCAAGTTGAGTCTGGACGGGCAGCCGCCCGTCGATCTTTCCGCCGATGGCGTCGATCTTCCCTCCATCACCGCCGGGGCTCACGAATTGACTTTGAGCCACGCCGGCGAGCAATACAAACTGCCGATCGAAGTTGCCGCTGCGCCGGCGCTGGCCGCGTTCGTTGAATCCGGGCAGAATGTCGGCACTCTGATCGTTGTAACCGGGCAGGACAAATCGCGCGTATTCCTCAACGGAAAAGCGCTTTCGCAACAGACGCAGAACGGCGAGCTGCGCATCGCCAACCTCGAGCCCAAGGAATACACGGTGCGGGTCGACAAGGCCGGCTTTCAGGATGTCGCTGAGCAAAAAATTCGGATTCGCAAGGGCGAGCAGGCGAGGCTGGTGTTCGGTCTTCTTCCCGTGCTGCACATGGCGTCGCTCAGCATTCAAGGCGGACCTCCCGGCGCAACCGTTCTAATCGACCAGTCGAGCGTCGGAACCGTGCAGCCTGACGGCACGCTCACTCTTTCAACGGTTACTCCCGGCGACCATGTGATCGAGTTGCGCAAAGAACGTTTCCGGGCTCGCCAAATCCGGAAGCACTTTGTCGCTGGAACTCCCGTAACTCTTGCGGCGGCGGAGACGGCCCTCGAAGCCGCGCCCGGTGAATTAAAGATCACTTTTTCTCCCGCCGATGCCCAGGTCACGCTGACCAAAACCGGCGAGCCGCCCGTCAAAGTGAGCAGCGGTGCCCCGCTCAGCCTGCCCACCGGCACCTATATGCTGGCCGCGCGCACGGCGGACAATTTCGTACGTACTTCTACGGTCGACCTCACCGCCGGCCAGTCGCGGAACATTGAGCTGGCGCTCGCTCCCAGCGGAATGTCGAAGTGGGCTGACCCCTCCGGCTGGAAAGAGGAAAATGGCGCTTTCGTTCGCAAAGGAGGCGATTACGTTCTTTACGGTGTTTCACCAACCTCGGGAACCTTCATGTTTTCCGCCATGCTGACCAAGGGCCACCGGTTGCAGTGGGTGGTCAACTACACCGACCCGAACAACTACGATCTCTTCCAGATCGACGACAACAATTTCTATCGGACGGACGTTCGCAATGGCCAGAAGGCCAACGAAGCGAAAATTCCGACCAAAGGCGAAAAGAAGAGCTATCGCACTTTTCAGATTCACGTCTCTCCCACCGAAATCGTGCATCAGATCAGGCAGGGAGATGCATGGGTCGTTCTCGACCGGTGGGCGCTTCCGGGAACCAATCTTTCCGCCGGCAGATTCGGTTTTTACTTGCCCGGAGGAGATCAGATTTCACTGGCGAACTTCAGTCACTACGCCGACCTGAACTTCCACTAGAGGACGATTCCTTCCACAACTTCCAGGGGAAACATAAGCAGAATGACTAGCGGCCAGAGCCAGAGCCGAAAGATTCACGTGATCGACTCCCACACCGGCGGCGAGCCGACACGGGTGGTGGTCAGCGGAGGTCCCGATCTCGGCAACGGTTCGCTGGCCGAGCGGCTGCAGCGCTTTCGCACCCAGCACGATTGTTTTCGATCCGCTGTGGTCAATGAACCGCGAGGCTCCGACGTGATGGTGGGAGCGCTGTTGTGCGAGCCTGTGGACCCTGCCTGCGCCGCGGGCGTCATCTTCTTCAATAATGTGGGTTATCTCGGCATGTGCGGTCACGGCACAATCGGCCTGGTGGCGACGCTGTTCTTCATGAAGCGGGTTGCGCCCGGCGAGCACCGCTTCGAAACCCCGGTGGGCGTCGTCACCGCCATCCTGCACTCGAACAGTGAAGTTACGGTCAACAATGTCGCGAGCTATCGCCTGTCGGCGAATGTGGAAGTCGATGTTCCGGGCTACGGCAAGCTACGCGGCGACGTCGCATGGGGAGGAAACTGGTTTTTTCTTGTGAACGACAAAGCGCATGAAAACGGGCGCGCCCATAGCTTAGAACTATCGCTCGACAACGTCGAGCAACTGACGGATTTCAGCTGGGCGATCCGCCAGGCACTTCGCCAGCAGGGAATTACCGGAGCCGCAAATCAGGAAATCGATCACATTGAGCTGTTCGGCCCGTCTAGTCTGCCTTCCGTCGATAGCAAGAATTTCGTTCTCTGTCCTGGGAAGGCCTACGATCGCTCGCCCTGCGGCACCGGAACCAGCGCCAAGCTGGCCTGCCTCTATGCTGACAGGAAAATCCACGAAGGCCAGGTCTGGAAACAGGAGAGCATCGTTGGCAGCATATTTGAAGGCAGCATCACGGTGCGGGAAGGGAAAGTCTATCCCAGCATCAAAGGCGCAGCCTTTGTGAATGCCGACGCGGAACTCATCATCGATTCTGACGATCCATTTTGCATGGGCATTCGGACTTAAAATGGGCATTCGGACTTAAAGATGTCACTGCCCATAACCATGATCGCTCGCGAACTCGCTCAGCGCTTCGGAAAACTGTTCGGCGATCATCCCCGAATCTTCCGCGCCCCCGGACGCGTCAACCTGATTGGCGAACACACCGACTACAACGACGGCTTTGTCATGCCGGCGGCTGTCGGATTCTCGACCTATCTAGCGATCGCCGCACGACCGGACCGCAAGCTCGTGATCCACTCCGAGGAATTCCCTGGCAATTTCGAGTTTGATCTCGACCACCTGCCCGAGCGCCGCACCGGCGGTTGGTGTGACTATGTGCTTGGCGTCGCCAGCGTCCTTCTGCGGCGCGGTTTCAAACTGCAGGCAGCGAACTTGCTGGTGCACGGCGAAGTCCCAATCGGCGCGGGACTCAGTTCCTCCGCGGCCGTCGAAGTCGCGTCCGCGCTGGCCTTTATGAGCATGAGCGCGACGACGGGCGAAACACGCCTGCCGCTCCCCGAGATCGCCAAGCTCTGCCGGGAGGCTGAGAATTCCTTTGTCGGCGCCCGCGTCGGAATCATGGACCAGTTCGTTTCCTGCATGGGAAAAGCCGGGCACGCTTTCTTTCTCGATTGCCGTTCCCTGGATTTTCAGTTCGTTCCCATTCCGGCAGGTATGGCTCTCGTGGTCTGCAACACAATGGTCAAACACGATCTGGCCACTGGCGCATACAATACACGGCGGGAAGAATGCGAGGAGGGCGTGCGCCGTTTCGCCAAGTGGTATCCGAGAGTTCGCGCCCTGCGCGATGTGTCCGAGGAAATGCTCGATCAGCACGCCCGGGATCTTCCGGCCACGATCGCGAAACGATGTACTCACGTCGTCCGCGAAAACCAGCGCACCCTCGATGCCGCGCGCGCGCTCACCGAAGGCGACCTCACTCGAGTGCGGGAATTGATGCGCGATTCGCACAACAGCCTGCGAGACCTCTACGAAGTCAGCTGCGGAGAACTCGACCTCATGGTCGAAGCCGCCCAAAACCTGCCAGGCTTCTACGGTGGCCGCATGACCGGCGGCGGCTTCGGCGGATGCACCGTCAATCTGGTGCGCGAAGAAAATGCGGAGGAGTTCGCGCAGCGAATAGCAGAAAGTTATCGCCGGCGAACGGGAATTACCAGCCAAGTCTACCTATGCACCGCCGAAGACGGGGCGGGAGAACTCAGCTAGATTTCTTTAGCTAGACCTCGTCTGAGTCTCGGCGGCCGGCGACCACCCCTGCAGCTTCACCAGCCAATTCGCGGGTTCGGGAAGAATCGCGAACTTGGGCAGATCACCGCGTACCATCGCCACTTCATCGCAGCAATGAAACCGCGGACAAGCGTGGCAGTCTTTGTAGATCTTGTCGGGAAGGTCTTCGCGCTGCGCCACAGAAAATCCCTGCCCCGCAAAAAAATCCGGCTTACGCGTAAACAGACAGATGCAATCCACGCGATGCCGCTTGGCCTCGGCCATCAAAGATTTCACCAGCCGTCCTCCGCCGCCTTTGCCCTGAGCCCAAGGCGCAACGGTAATCGAGCGAATCTCGGCCAGATGCGTGCCATACAAATGCAGCGCGCCACAGCCGATGATGCGGCCATCATCTTCGAGCACCACGAAATCGCGAACGTTTTCGCAAATCTCCGGCAAAGTGCGCGGCAGCAAAGTGCCGTCGCCGGAATATGCCGAAATCAACTCGTGAATCTGTTGTGCGTCAGGCAAAATTGCTTTACGCGTGCGCATGGGCCTCCTCGCGAAGAGCATCGATCTTCTTTCTGGTAATGCTGATGGCGTGCCGCACCCGCGCCGGCGCCGTGCCTCCGGGAACATCGTGAACGGCGAGCACCGAAGCCAGCTTCAGCGATTCGTAAAAGTCCTGGTCAAACGCAGGATTGAGCGACCGCAATTCTTCGAGCGCCAAGTCCTGCAGTTCGCAGCCCCGCTCGACACACATCTGTACGGCCTTGCCAATCCGCTCGTGCGCCAGCCTCGACGGGACGCCTCGTTTCACCAAATATGTTGCGGCCGCCCACGCATTCATAAATCCCGACTGCGCCGCTTGCTGCATTCGCTCGTTGTGAAATTCCACAGCCTTCATCCATCCCGTCACCAGCGGCAACATCTGCAGCAGCGTGTCGGAGGAGCCGAACAGCGGCTCTTGCGTCTCCTGCAAGTCCTTGTTGTAAGCCAGTGGCAAACCCTTCACCGCAACCATGAGCGCTGTGGCGTTGCCCAGGACTCGTCCGCTCTTGCCCCGCACCAATTCGAGCAAATCCGGATTCTTCTTCTGCGGCATCGCGCTGCTGCCGGTCGAGTAGGCCTCCGGCAAACCTAAAAAGCTATATTCCTGTGACGAAAACAAAATCATCTCCTCCGCCCACCGGCTCAGATGCAGCGCCAGCAGCGAGAGGGCATTGACAAACTCGAGTGCAAAGTCCCGGTCGCTGGTAGCGTCGATACTATTAGCGGTCGCGCCCTCGAACTCCAGACAGTCGGAGATTAGCGCCCGATCTAACGACAAAGTCGCACCCGCAACCGCTCCCGACCCCAACGGACAAACGTTCAAACGCTTTCGGCAGTCCGAGAGCCGCTCCGCATCCCGCAGAAACATTTCGACATAAGCCAGCAGCCAATGCCCGAGCAACACCGGCTCAGCCCTCTGCAGATGCGTATACGCGGGCATGGCTGCATCCGCGGCCTGTTCCGCGCGATCCGCAAGCACGCCGCACAAGTCCGCGAGTTCGTGCCGCAATTGGTCGATCGTCGCTCGCACGTACAAGCGAAGATCGGTCGCAATCTGCTCATTGCGGCTGCGTCCGCTGTGCAGCTTGTAACCTGTTTCCCCGATTAACGCGACCAGTTGCTTCTCGACAAAATGATGAACGTCCTCCGCTTCATCATCGTCAAGAAATGCCGGCGATGACGCGGCCTTTTCGCCGATCTGCCTCAGTCCTTGCAGAA
>Ga0116125_1001083_pt1 | contig 12147 bp, 9 predicted proteins | sample June2015DPH_16_1_2_FD_89729 | JGI IMG/M metagenome (GOLD analysis project Ga0116125, IMG submission 89729) | Peatland microbial communities from SPRUCE experiment site at the Marcell Experimental Forest, Minnesota, USA - June2015DPH_16_10 | ecosystem: Environmental > Terrestrial > Soil > Wetlands...
CATTCTCACGCCTACATCGAGGATTCCATCATTTTCGACAACTGCGACATCGGCCGAAGAGCCCGCGTCCGCCGGGCCATTTTGGACAAGAACGTGCGTGTCCCGCCCGACGCTGTAATCGGTTACGACCTGGAGCGCGACCGCGAACTCTATCACGTCACCGACACTGGCATCGTGGTTGTGGAGGGCCATCGCTCGCCGGTGGATATTTCCAGTATGAATCTGTAGTGGGGCAGGGCCATGCCCAGGGCCATGCCCTGCCTATTGATGCCGAATCGGTCCCAGATACTTGTCCAACCACGCTAGGCACTCACGAGCTGCGGCTGGTCGGGGAAATACGCAGTGGCCGCCTTCGTAGATCACTTGCCTTTTGTCGCTTCTTGGAGTGCCGAGGAAGTGAAAGAGCGGAAGCTGCGACGACTCTAACGGCCACTCGTCATCGTATCGCCCGCTCAGCATAAGTACCGGAATTTTCACACGCGACACGAAATTGAGCGGGTCAACCTCCGGGAGATCGTGTTTGGGCGGCAAACCTCCGGACGACAGGATCGCCACCTTAATGCGCTTCTCGATGGCCGGAAGTAGCCCACCTTCAGTCGCGCCCACGCTGATACCGAAGTAGGCCACTTTCGTGCTGTCGATATCCTTTCGGGTCTCGAGGTAGTCGAGCGTCCGGCCCAGGTCCTTCGACCACGCGATCACGTGGTCACGAAAAAACGCCGGCGGTTTGCGCCCGGGCTCCATGCCATCCCGCCGCTCATACATGCCCTTGTAAATCGGGACGACGAGCGCCCGCCCGCTTTTCAAAAGGAAGTCATTGGCATCCTCGCAGCTCGACAAATCGAGCTTGTCGTCCAAGAAAGCAATTGCGCCCGGAAAATACACAATCGTCTGGAGGGGCGCAGCCCCGTTCTTCGGAAGGAAGAGGTATGCAGTTACACGCTCGTGGCCATACGCGGCTTCAAAGGTCACCTTCACTCGTGACCAGTCCTCCATCACCTCCGTCCGCTTCACCTGCGCGTTCAGTCTCCCTTTGTCGTAGGCGTAGAGCGCGGTATAGGCCTTGAAGACCTCGTCCGAGGCCGGCCTCTCATTCCCGTAGTCGCGGGTGGTGACCTCTAAGCGCGCCACAGCGGCGGCGGCAGGTAGCGAGTCGAGTTTGACGCAGCGAAAACCGAAGTTCGTCAGGCGATCCCATGGCGATTGCGAATCCGAAAGACTGAACATGTATCTCGGCTCGCCGAAGCCTCCACCCAGGATTATTCTCCTGCCTGCTCGCGCCTCGTTCCAGCACCATTCCTTTACGTTGCCAGCCATGTCCGTGGTGCCGTTGCCACTCAGAACGCCCGCGCTGCCAACCGGCTGGGTACCCTCGCCTTGGAAATTGCCTCCACGGCTAATTAGTGCGGTTAAGTCCCCCGCTTGTGACGCCAGCAGCCAGTGGTACGCCGTGGGAAGGCTTTTTCCAACGAACTCTGCGTAGGCGGCCGCCTCAAACCAACTGACACCGGCAACCGGGTATTTCTCGTGGCCCTGCGGATACCCTCCGATTTCCCACGTCGCGGGACCCGGACGTCCCGTCGCATCGTGAAAAAGAGCGATTGCGTCCTCCCAGGGAATTGCACGCCCATCCTTTACGAATGGCTGCTTCCAGAACTCGCGCTTCTGGTATCCCCCAGCTTCGAGGAATCTCTTGTACTCCTCGTTGGTGACTTCGTGCCCGTCGATGAGAAAATCGTCAACCCGGACCGCAGGGGCTTCCGCGAGGGGGTAGTTGAGGCCGACCCAGTCGCCAGGAACAACAACCATTTCGGTTGGGACGCTCCTCTCCGGACGAAGCTTCCAGGTCCAGTCGGAGGCGAAACGGGCACCGGGTGGGTCTGGGCCAAGCGACTCGAATATGGAGATCTGAGGGGCGAATCCAGACTTGACGACTTTCATTACGTAGGCATCCTGAGGAACGCGAATCCTCTTGAGAGGTGTCTGCCCAAGGTTCCGCCAGGCGTTCGGATCTCCGTGATAGGGTCTAATCGAAATATCGGCTCCGGAAGGCACACTGGCGATCGAGACTTCTCCTGTCGAGGCCATCCAGAGCTTCTCGAGCGTCGGGTTCTTCGGAAGCACCGCGCGTGCCTCCCGAGTCAGCGCCGCGGCCTTCACATACTCCCCCGCATCGACCAGCCGAGTGATCTCAGGTGTCGCCGTCTCGATCGCCCACCGCTCTCGGGACGATCGGTGCCACAGCCAACCCGCCAATAGGCCGGCCAACACGACTGCTACCCCAACCGTCGTCCAGGCAGTTTTCGATAGCCTCGCCGGCTTCAGCGAGGATTCCAATGCATTCAGATCTTGCTGTACCTCATCGGCGCTTCCGTAACGATGGGCTGGGTCCTTCTCAAGCAGCTTCCGAATAATCGCCTTGAGCTTTCCGGGTACCTGGCTGTCGCCGAAGTCGCGCGGCGGAGCGTGCAGGATCGCGTCGCAAACGGCCATTGCAGAGCTTCCGAGGAAGGGCCGTTGCCCCGTGACCATCTCGAAGAGGACCACCCCGAGCGAAAAAATATCCGTCCGGTGATCGCTGGGGAGCCTGCGCACCTGCTCCGGCGACATGTATCCAATGGTGCCGGCGATCTCACCCTCCGCGGTCACGCTCGCAGTTTGGGGTTCCGCTGTCCGGGCCCGCCGCGCCAAGCCGAAATCCAGCAGCTTGATATGGCCGTCGGCGGTCAACATGACGTTCGCCGGCTTCAGGTCACGATGGATGATGCCGGCAGCGTGGGCCTTCCCAAGCGCGGCGGCAATCTCGACCGCGTACCCCAACGCGCACGCCAAGGGCAGACCCTTGGCCGGGATCGCGCGAGCCAGGGACTGGCCCTCCACATATTCCATCGCGATGAAATCCAGGCCGAGCTCCGACCCCACCTCGTACACCGTCACGATATTGGAGTGGCTCAGCGCTGATGCGGCGCGCGCCTCCCGCATCAGCTGTTGGGTGCGCTCCGGGGAGCCCGCGTGCTCCGGCGGAAGTAACTTCAGAGCCACCTCCCGTTGCAGCAGCGTATCGTAGGCCTTGTAGACCACGCCCATGCCACCTTCGCCCAGCTTGGCCTCGATACGATAGTGCCCCACTATATCTCCGGGGGCGAGTTCGGCGGCGACCGGAAACATCGTTGCCGCTGGACTTTGCAAACTGGGTTCTTGATTCGCCGCCAACAACCGCTCCACTTCGGCGCGGAGCTCAGTATCCCCCTCGCAGGCCGACTCCAAAAATCGAGGCCTGTCCGCATCCGGCGTCTCAAGCGCCACTCCGAACACCTCACGCAACCGCGACCATCGTTCCGGTGTCACACCTACCCTCCGGCGCTCAACTGCAATTTCAACCACCCCTTGGCCATCGCCCAGTCCAGCTTCACTGTGCGCGTCGCGACCCCGATGGCCTCGGCCGTTTCTTCAACCGACAACCCGCCGAAATAGCGCAACTCCACCACGCGGGCCTGTCGCGAATCCAGTTCCGCCAGCCGCCCCAGGGCCTGGTGTACGGCCAGGATTTCTTCGCTTTGGTCGGCTCCGGCCCCTCGTTGACAGATCCCTTCATTCAGCGTCACAGGAATGCCGCGCTTGCCGGCACAGCGCCGCCGGGCGTGATCCACCAGCAACCGGCGCATGAGTTGGGCTGCTACGCCAAAGAACTGTGCGCGGTTGCGCCAGTCGGCGCGGTTCTGGTCGACCAGACGGAGGAAAGCTTCGTGCACCAGGACCGTGGGCTGCAAGGTGTGGCCCGGGCGCTCACCCCGCATTTGATTCCTGGCGATGCGGCGCAGTTCCCCGTAAACCAGAGGCATCAGCCGGTCCAGCGCATCGCTTCGGCCAAGCGCCACTTCAGCCAGCAGTCCGGTTACTTCTCCCCGATCGTGCGCCATACCGGCCAACACCCTTCTCGCTGCTCGGTTTGTGCATTTGATTATCCCAAATTTCTTTGCCCCTATTTCCGAGTTCTTACGCGTTCGGTTCAGGACCCGCAGAAAATGAGAATCCGGCAAATTAGCTGAATGTGCGTGTCCTTCGCGGTCTATAAACCGTCAGACTCGAAACACTAAGGAGAGAAACCATGTTCAGCAAGAAAAGCTTGTTTGGCACAGCTGTAATAATTTTCGCTAGCTTCCTCGGCGCGTCTGCCGCAGATGCCCAGACTTCAAGATGCTACACACTTTCAAGTCTTAGGGGCAACTATGCGATTGTCGGCACCTATGGCACTAACGTAGCTTTAACACTAGGGATAAGGTCTTACGATGGAAACGGCAATCTGACGGGGACCTTCACCACGAACGAACCCACGGCTGGGTCAACAACTGGAGCAAGAACCATCCTGACCGGTACGCAGACGGGTACTTACACTGTCAATTGCAACGGCACCGGCCAATTCAAACGCAATCTCACCACGAGTAACGGCATCACGGCAACCGCGGTGGATGACTTCGTTATAACGGGAGCTATTGTGCAAGAGGGGCTTATGGCCACGACAATTACAGACGCCCAGGAAACCCCCAGCGCTATCGTCCCAGGTGGCGTCTTTGTAACCCGCGTTCAAAACCGGCTCCCAGACTTCGCCTTCTGAACCTCATTCAACATAGGGTGAGAACAACGTCTCGGTGCGGCCCAGGACATGCGAGCGGTTTCCCCAATGCCCAGCACCACCGCTCGCTTCCGAGGCATTTTGGAAAATATCAAATCGTCGTAAGCGACATTATCTCGGCCCGTAACCCTCAAACCTCCATCCCGAACCGGCTGCCCATCTCCCGCCGCCCGAAACTCGTGACCCGCAGCGCTCTACTATCCAGATCCTGCACCACCCATTTTTTCTTGAGCGCGAGTCTCAACAGCCCGGCCCCCAGCGCCCCGCCCAGATGCGAGCGCCGCTCGCTCCAATCCAGGCACGCGAATGCAAACCGGCGCCGCAACATGCGTGTTTCCTCCACGTCAATGCCTAACGCCTCGAACGCCGCGGCTCCCGCTGGAGTGAGCTCGTAGGATTCGTCACCATCCGCTGTGAGCCACCCCATAGCCCTCAGACGATCATTCAGCGATACGCCCAGCGTCCCGGCTATGTGGTCGTAGCAGGTCCGCGCGGCACGCAACCGATTCGGCGTGTTCGGCACGAATTTGCTACGCGTACCGCCCGCCAGCACGCTCAGCCCTTCCAAAACGCTCGCCACCCCAGGCCCCTCCAAACTGTAATATCGGTGCTTGCCCTGCACCACCACTCTCACCAACCGCTCCGTCTTCAATCGCTGCAAGTGGACGCTCGCTGTGGACGGGCTCACATCCGCCACCACCGCCAGCTCCGTGCCCGTTCGCGCGTGGTTGTCCATCAGGCAATACAGCATTCGCGCCCGGGCCGGCTCGCCGATAGCCGCCGCAATCCTTGATGCCGCCTCGTCATTCTGATATTCCACATCCATACTTCGATGGTAAACGAAGTGTGCCAGCGCGACAAGCGATATATTCCTTACATGCGTGGGAGCAAGCACTCAACGGGGCACCTGGATCGCCGCCAGGCCATCGGAGCCGGTGCGGCCATGGGTGCCTTGTTGACGCTTGGCTCGGATGCAACGGCCGAAACGCCGAGGAGAAAATCAGTGAGCGTCACCTGCATCATTCGCTACCAGATCGATCCGTTCCAGCGAGACGGCTTCAAGCAGTACGCCGAAAATTGGGGCCGCATCATTCCCCGCTGCGGCGGACACTTGATCGGCTACTTTCTTCCGCACGAAGGAACCAATGACATTGCCTGGGGATTGATTGCATTTCCGAATCTCGCGTCGTACGAAAGCTACCGCGCCCGCCTGAAATCCGATCCGGAAGCGCGCGAAAACTTCAAACTGGCGCAGTCCAAGCGCCTCATCCTTCGCGAAGAGCGAAACTTCGTGGAGGTGGTGGATGGAACGCTGGAACTTCCCTCCCAGCTTCGCAACTCAGTATGATCCAAGCATGTCCACTCAAATCGAAAAGGGCCGACTCTTTCGTTCGCTGCACGAGCGCGAACATGCCTTCATTATTCCGAATCCCTGGGACCTCGGTACTGCGCGCCTGCTAGCGCATTTGGGATTCGAAGCTCTGGCCACCACCAGCATGGGCTATGCATTCTCCGCCGGACAGCCGGACAACACAGTTAGCCGCGACCTGATGATCCGGCATGTATCCGAAATTGCGTCAGCCACCGATCTTCCCGTGAGCGCGGATCTTCAGAACGGCTTCGGCGACGCGCCGGAAATAGCCGCGGAGACCATCCAGCTTGCGGCAACCGCCGGTGCGGTGGGCGGCTCAATCGAAGATTCCACCAATCGCCCGGACCAGCCAATCTACGAAAAAGAACACGCGGTGGAGAGAATCCGCGCGGCAGCCGCGGTAGCACGCGCGCTTCCCTTCCCCTTCACCCTCACCGGACGCGCCGAAAATTACTTGCACGACCGGCCTGATCTCAACGACACCATCGCGCGTCTCCAGGCTTACCAGGAAGCCGGCGCCGATGTTCTCTATGCACCGGGCCTCGCGACGAAAGACGAAATTGCGGCCGTAGTCAGCTCCGTCAATCGGCCGGTGAATGTCCTTATGGGATTGCGCGGTGTTCAACTTAGCTTGGCTGAGCTTTCGGCAATCGGCGTCAAGCGCATCAGCGTGGGCAGTGCTCTCTCTCGCACCGCGCTCGGCGCCTTTCTTCGCGCCGGCCGTGAAATGCGCGAGCACGGAACATTTACGTTCGCGAACGAAGCTGCCAACTCTCGCGAGATCACCGCTATCTTGACGAAATTCGGGACATGACGGGCTCGGATTTTTTTCCACCGTCACTCATACCGCAATGCCTCCGACGGATCCACCTTCGCCGCCCGCCGCGTCGGCGCCCAACATGCCGCCAGCGCGACACCGGCAAACAGCAATCCCACGCCAATCAATGTCACCGGATCCGTAGGCTCAACCTCAAACAGGAACGACTTGAGCACCCGCGACAACACCACCGCCGCGACAATCCCCGACACCACGCCGCCCGCAATCAGCCGGAACCCTTCGCCGAAAATCAGGTTCCGGATGTCGCTCTGCCTCGCGCCCACCGCCGTGCGAATGGCGATCTCGCGCCGCCGTGCAGCCACCGACAGCGAGAGCACGCCATAAATCCCCACCAGCGTCAGCACGCTTCCCACCAGCGCAAATCCCACCAATAGCTGCATCGCAAAAGTGCGCGAGGCCAGCGAATCGCCCCGAATCTGTTCCAGCGTTCGGACGTTTTCAATCGCAACCGTTGGATCAATCAACCGCAGCTCCCGCTGCACCCCGGCTGTCACCGCCCTAGGATCTGCCGCCGTTCGAACCACCAGATGCTTCGAGAATGCAGTAGCCTGCCACAGCGAAAGATAAATTTCCGGCGCGGCCGCTTGCGTCAGATCGCTGGTTCTTCCATTAGTCACCACGCCGATAATCTCTATCGGCGGCTGCTTCCTGTCGAACCACACTTTCTTCCCAAGAGGATTGGCCTTCGGAAAGTACCGTTCCGCCAGCGCCTGATTAACGATCGCTACCATCGGAGCCTTGCCGGAATCGGTAGAGCGAAAATCCCGCCCATCGGTAATCGATTGGCCCAGCAGTTTGAAGTAACCCGGCGTGGCTGCCCGCATTGGCAGTGCGATTTTATCGCTGTCCCTGGTTGCCCCAGGTGTTGCCGCCGGCTGTCCTTCAATCTCCAACGTCGCCGGCCAACTGTTGCCGGTAAGCGGCACTCCCCACGCAAACGCGACATCTTGCACTCCTGGCAGCGTCGCCACGCGCTCCAAAGCCCGGTGATGAAAATCTTCCCATTTCCCCTGCTGCACCGACGTCACACTCATGGTCAGAATGTGTCCCGTGTTGTACCCCGACTCCACTTTGGACAAATTCAGCATGGTTCGAATCAGCAGCCCAGCGCCTACCAACAATGCCAGCGTCAGCGCGGTCTGCACCATCGTTACTCCCCGCAGTAGCCGCCGCTCCCCGCGTCCCGCGCTGCTTTTCGGACCCGCATTCTTCAGAACGCTGATCGGATCCAGCCGCGACGCCCGCAGCGCCGGAAAAATACCAGCCAGCAGCGACGCCAAAATCGCCGAGCCGAGTCCACAAGCCAACACCGGCCAGCCCGTGGTCACCGCATCCAGCCGCGGGATGGCGTGCGCCGCAATTACTTTGAATATCTTCACCACTCCAAACGCCAGGCCAACTCCAAACGCGCCGCCCAAGAGAGCCAGCAGCAGACTTTCCGTGGAAACCTGCCGGAACAGCGCCGCTCGTGCGATTCCGAGCGCGCTCCTCACTGCGTACTCCTGTTGCCGTTGCAGACCGCGCACCAATAGCAGAGCCGCCGCATTCCCGCACGCGATGAACAACACCAGTGCGGCCGCGCCTAATAGCGGCAACAAAATCCGGCGCCCGTCGCGATTCAGTTCGGCCGTCAACGAATGCACCTGAGGAACAATCCCCGCAAAGTCGCGTTCCGCCTGTGCCTCGCGATTGCATAGCACCGTGAGTTCCGTTCGTGCCTGTTCCGGTGTCGCGCCGTTGCGCAGCCGCCCAACCACATTCCACGCGCGCGCTTTTATCCAGGAAGGCTCAGGAGCCGCGGGAATCCAAAAATCCACCAGTGCGTTGACGTTGTAATTGGGCTCTTGCGCCGTCGTCGGCGAGGGAAGAAACCGGACGCCCGGCGGCATCACGCCGATCACCGTGGGTGGCGTGTCTTGCCGGCTGATCCGGATCGTTTTACCGATGATGTTTCGATCGCCATTGAACTGGCGCTGCCAGAACTCGTAACCCAGAATAATCACCGGCGGCGCTTTGGGCCTGGTTTCGGATTCCAGAAACGTTCGCCCCAGCACCGGCTGGAGGCCCACCACGTTGAAATAATCCCGCGTCACCCACATCCCCTCCAGTGATTCGCTGCCCTCGGGGAGCACCAGAAAATTGAACGACCAATCATAGGCCGCAATGGACTCGAGCGTCTTCGACTCTTTTTGCCAATCCAGCCATTGCTGCGCAGGCCAGCCCGGCGAATTGGTCATCGGCTGACCATCCGCGCGCGCCGTTGGGATCAGCACCAACCTCTCCGGTTGCCGGTACGGCGGCGGAGTCAACAGCACGCCTTGAATCAAACTGAACACCGCCGAAGTCGCGCCAATTCCCAACGCCAGCGTGAGTATCGCGATCAAGCTGAAGGCGGGCTGCTTGAGCAGCATCCGCACGCCGAAACGCAAGTCCTGTATCATTCAGTCCCCCAACATCTTTTGACGCCCGCAATCCCGCACGGTTAGGTGTAGGGCAGCATGGAATCCTGCGGCGGGTTGCCGACAGTTGCCAACCCGCCCGCCTCAAGCCTGGCGTTATGCTTGTATTAATGAGACGGTCGCCCGCCGGATTTCTGCTCCTCCTAGCCGGCCTTTGCTTCGCTCAACCCAACCCGTCGCACTATATCGAAATCAAACTTTCACCCGGCATCATTTCCGAACGCGTCTTCATTCGCTACATACTCGCTGGCGACGATTTCGGCGATTGGGTTCAGCCGCGTTCCGGCGTCTCATCCTATTTCATCAGCACTACCCATGAAGGGCGCCAGGCCACTCGCATCAAAGCTCTCCTCTATGCTCCCGGCTGCGCGATTCAAACCCTCGACCTTTCGGTTTCGGCCTCGACGAATCCACAATATTCCTTCATCTGCCAGCCCCTTCCAAATATCTCGATTACCGGAACACTCACCGGCATAGACCGGCTATACAATCGCGACATCAAACTCCAGACGCGATATGTTGCTCGCTGGGCCGAGTCTTTCTTCGAGCTTGGCCCTCACATTCTTACCGCCGTCCCAGTGGGCGAAGCTGCAAGCGTCGAACCCGGCGGCCGTTTCCGGTTGTCAGTGCCGGACCTCTCGCAAGATGTGTTGGCCGGAGCGCCGAATCTCCCCGGCGAACTGCAAATCTGGGCCATAGACAAAACCAGCAACCAGATTGCCGCCGAACTGATTCTCTCCCGGCCAGAGTCCCTAAAAACACGCATGGCTGGATTGAAAATTCAAAGCGAATACCCTGCCGAATTAATCTTCGGCTTCTGCGCGGCAGATTATCGCCGCCCACACGACGCGTTCGGATTCGCCTTCCGCCAGGATGACACCCTAGCATGCGAACGCTAACAAACCAACCCGCCCATGCCGAAACTGACCCACCTTAGCTGAATCGTTATGATCGCCGCCAGCCTCTTTCGCCAGGGGCCTCAACTGTCCACCCTGCTGTGCGTGTCGCTCTCGCTGGCACAAACGCCGCGGCCTGTGTTCCAGTCGAACACTGACCTGCAGACCATCGCTGTCCGCGTCGTGGACAAGCAAGGCCGCGATGTGCATGGGCTTGCCGCTTCCGATTTCACTCTCCTCGAGGACGGCCATCCCCAACAGATTGCGTTCTTCGGCGAGGAAAATCAGCCCGTGAGTCTTGTTCTCGTGCTCGACGTCAGTTGGAGCATGCGCTCCGGTCAGAAGCTGGAGCAAGCCCGAAAGTTACTCGCTCCACTGCTCGGCCGCAATCTTCCTGACGACGAGGTCTTCTTCACGGCCTTCACCGATCGCGTCGGCCCCTTCCTTACGCTACTTCCCGGGAAACCACTCGACTCGCTCATCCCCACGGCAATATCTCCACAGAATGGAACTGCCCTCTACGACGCACTTGCTACTTCACTCTGCAACATGCGCTCAGCGCGCAACGTTAGGCAGGCCGTCGTGGTGATCACTGATGGCTCCGATCAACATAGCCGCCTATCACTCGACCACTTGATTCAATTGGCACAATCTTCGAAGCCGCAGATCTTCATGATCGGATTCTTCGACTACTTCGAGCGCGACCTTTACAAGCAAAGCGGGAAAACTGTGACCCTTGTCAACCACCACGAAATCGACAACCCGCTGAAGAGCTTCGAGCGTGTTGCGAAGGAGACCGGCGCTGAGTCCTTCTTCCCATCGTCCGACGACGATCTAGCCCATGTCATCGATCACATCCGCAGTATCCTCGAAGCCGAATACTCGCTCGCGTATTATCCCAAGAGCGCCCATCAGCTCCGCCGCATTCAGATACGAGTCAATCGCCACGGCGTCAACATAACCGCGCGACGCGCCGTAACGGGGGACGTCCCTTTAGCGAGCACCGTCCACTTCGCCGTCGACTCCTGCGCAGTATCTCCTACTGAACATCCCTATCCGTGGGAGCCACACGTCACTACCGGCCTCCCGCACACTTCGATTTACCAGGATGATTTCGCCGATCCCAGCAGCGGCTGGCCCAATCGCACCTACTGGCGCTATGCCTCCGGCGGCTATGAGATTACGGTTGGTCCTCCGCCGGGCGAGGAAAACAATTCTGCCGGTCGAGGCATCGCCCGAGGCGAACCGTCGTGGGGTGGCGACCCGGGCGGAGCCGGTCAACTCGCGATTTCGACAGGCACAGTTGTCGCCTATGGACCGGCCTTTGAGAACTTCATTGCATCCCTCTCGGTTTCCGGGAAATGGACGCGCATCGTGACGAGGGAACATCCTAACCAATTTACCGACGGCGGTGCCGGCCTGGTCTTTCGTCTCAACGGGGCCGGTTGTTACATATTGCTGCTATCCGGATCCGGAAAAGCCGAGCACCTTAAATTCAAGCTCGTGAAACTTTCCTTCGGCCAATCATCAAACGCGCTCGGCTGGGACCATGAAAAAGAGATCATCCCCTGGACGCCCGTCCCCTTTTCGCGCAGCGCCGCGGCCCAGACGCTTGACGAAATCGAGCGGACCACCATCGCCGTCCAGTGCTCGGCGAACCACATGGATGTGCTAATCAATGGCCAGGAGGCTGCGAGCTTGAACGACGCCAGTTTTTCGATTGGCCAGGTCGGTATGGCGGCATTCGGAAAAGGCCGCGCTGTTTTTAGTAATTTGTACGTCGAAGAACGTCCCTGACAGCGCTGAGCCCATGCTACCGTCTTAATTAGGAAACCGTGCTAAAAACGCTGGAAATCTGCGTTTTCCTCTGTGCCGCGACGCTCGCGTCCGCGCAATCCATCACCATCCGTGATCTTGTCCAGTTCATCAATTCATCCATTCAATTGAAG
>Ga0116125_1001085_pt1 | contig 12143 bp, 7 predicted proteins | sample June2015DPH_16_1_2_FD_89729 | JGI IMG/M metagenome (GOLD analysis project Ga0116125, IMG submission 89729) | Peatland microbial communities from SPRUCE experiment site at the Marcell Experimental Forest, Minnesota, USA - June2015DPH_16_10 | ecosystem: Environmental > Terrestrial > Soil > Wetlands...
GGCGACGCCCGCGCCGTCATTATGATCACGGCCGATCCGCAGCTTGACGATGTCAAAGCCGCGCTCAAGCTCGGCGCTTACGACTTTGTCGGCAAGCCGGTCGACTTCGACGAACTCCGCGTCACCATCAAGAATGCGCTCGAGGCCACGACCCTGCGCGCCGAAGTCCAGACCCTGCGTGGCGAGGTGCGGCGCGATGCTGGATATAACAGTGTAGTGAGCGCTTCGCCGAAGATGACGGAACTCATGAACTTTGTCCGCAAGGTCGCGTCCAGCGAGGCCACCACCATTCTGATTCAAGGGGAGAGTGGCACGGGCAAGGATCTGATCGCGAAAGCCATCCACTACGAAAGCTCGCGTCATGAAAAACCTTTTGTAGCCATCAACTGTTCGGCCATCCCCGAGACGCTGATGGAGGCCGAATTGTTCGGACACGAAAAGGGCGCGTTCACCGATGCCAAGCAGATGAAGAAAGGACTGTTCGAAGCCGCCGATGGAGGCACGCTGTTCCTCGACGAGATTGGCGAACTCTCTCCCCTGCTGCAAGCCAAATTGCTGCGCGTCCTCGAAGACCAGGTCATCCGCCGCGTGGGCGGCATCCGGGATATGCAGGTGGATGTGCGCGTGATCGCCGCCTCTAATCGCGATCTCGAAAAAGCAGTGCGCGATGGACAGTTTCGGCAGGATCTCTATTATCGATTAGCCATTATTGCCATCTTCATCCCGCCGCTGCGCGATCGAAAAGAAGACATCCTTCCTTTGGTGGACTTTTTCATTGAGCGCTACAACCGCAGATTCAAGAAGTCGATTCGTGGCATTACCGATGAGACTCGCCGTCTCATTCTCAGTCACAACTGGCCGGGAAACGTTCGCGAGCTGAAAAACACCATCGAGCGCGGCATGATCCTCGAAGATGAGCCGTTTCTGCGACCGGTGTACTTGCCATTTTCTGTGGGTGAATCGGGCGGCCGCACCGTCTTTGAACGAACCTCACCCGCCGACGGAGGGCAGACCTTGCCCAACGGCCGCGCTCTGCCGCGGCTTTACATCCCCGAAGGCGGTACGTCACTGGAAGAGGTCGAGCACCACATGGTCGAGATAGCCATGCGCCAGGCCAACGGTAACCAGACCCACGCGGCCAAGCTGCTCGACATCAGCCGCGACGCGTTGCGTTACAAGCTAAAGAAATTCGGCCTGATCCGAGGAGACGAAGAAGGCTCGCAGACCAGCGCGGCCGAGGATCAATGATCGCTGGTAGTTGGCCCGGTACCCGCATGATAACGGCACGCAACTTGTGCAACGAACTTGGGTTCGATTAGCCTGACTGTGCCAACGAGCTTGTTCGTTGGGACAGAAATCCAGGAGGAATTGTGAAACAGAAAATACTGAGTTCTTTTGCCTTGATCGCAGTGATGCTGGCGCTGTCCTCTCCATCCCCGGCGTTTGGTAAGCACCCCCAAATCGAGGATGCGCTCCGAGCCTTGAGGGGCGCAAAGGACCACCTTAACGAGGCTGCGCACGACTTCGGCGGCCACCGAGTGGATGCGATCCGAGCGATTGATGAAGCTGATCGGCAGTTGCGGATTTGCATGCAGTACTGATCCGCGTTTCGCGGCTGCTGGAAGAGATCAGTTGCGAGCAGGGTTACAAGGGTGGCCCATCCCTGGAGCACTTTTTACTCAAGCATGAGGGGATCCGGTTATCCGGCGTACGAAAAAGCAGGGCGGGTGTTACTCACCCGCCCTGCACCGTTTGCTTCAGCTCCGTTTAAAAGAATCCGAGCGCCTTCGGGCTGTAACTTACCAGAAGGTTTTTGGTCTGCTGATAGTGGTCGAGGATCATCTTGTGGGTCTCGCGGCCAAAACCCGACTGTTTGTATCCACCGAATGCGGCATGTGCCGGATAAAGGTGATAGCAGTTGGTCCAAACGCGTCCGGCCTTGATTTCGCGGCCTACGCGGTATGCGTTCGTGGCATTGCGTGACCAAACGCCTGCACCCAAACCGTAGATTGTGTCATTGCCAATGGCGATGGCATCTTCAAGGTCCTTGAATTTGGTCACCGAAAGCACGGGACCAAAAATTTCCTCCTGGAAGATTCGCATCTTATTGTGACCAACAAAGACGGTTGGTTTGAGATAGTAGCCGTTCTCCAGATCGTCGCCGAGATGGGCTTGCTCGCCGCCGATGGCGCAGCGCGCTCCCTCTTTCTTTCCGATGCTGATGTATTCCAGGATCTTCTCGAGTTGATTGCGGGACGCCTGTGCGCCCATCATGGTGGAAGGATCGAGCGGATTGCCTACTTTGATTTTTCCTACGCGAGCAACCGCACGTTCCAGGAACTTGTCGAAGATCGACTCCTGAATCAGAGCGCGGGACGGACAAGTGCACACTTCGCCTTTATTGAAGGCGAACAGCGCGAAGCCTTCGAGCGCCTTGTCGAAATATTCATCGTCGGCGTCCATTACATCGGCGAAGAAGATGTTGGGAGACTTGCCGCCCAACTCCAGGGTCTGCGGAATAATAGGTTCAGATGCGTACTGCATGATCAGCCGGCCGGTGGTGGTTTCACCGGTAAAGCCGATTTTGGCGATGCGCGGATTGGTGGCAAGAGCTTTTCCGATCTCGCCCCCGGGCCCGGTGACTACGTTCAAGACGCCGGGTGGTAACAAGTCCCCAATCAGTCCCATCAACACCAGCAGGCTGAGCGGAGTATTGGACGCGGGTTTGATGACGACGCAATTTCCGGCGACGATGGCGGGAGCAAGTTTCCAGGCAGCCATCAGCAGCGGGAAATTCCAGGGGATGATTTGGCCAACGACGCCGAGAGGTTCCTTGAAATGATAGGCGATGGTGTCGTTGTCGATCTCGCCCACTGTGCCTTCTTCGGCACGGATGCAGCCGGCGAAATAGCGGAAGTGATCGATGGAGAGCGGAACGTCGGCGGCCCGAGTCTCGCGAATCGGTTTGCCGTTGTCGAGAGTTTCAGCCAGAGCCAGAAGCTCCAGATTTTCTTCCATCTTGTCGGCAATCTTAAGCAGGATGGAGGAGCGAAGCGCGGGTGCGGTGCGTCCCCAGAGATCCTTGACTGCATGCGCCGCATCGAGAGCCTTCTCGATATCTTCAGCTGAGGAACGGGCAATCTCGCAGATCGGCTCACCGTTGATCGGACTATAATCGGTAAAATAGCTTCCCTTCACAGGCGCGACCCATCGGCCGCCAATGAAGTTCTCATGCTTGGATTTGACGCCGCCCTTGCGAAGCGTGTCGACTGCTTGCTGGACGGATGTTTGCTTAACGAGGTCTGCAACTGCCATTGTGATATCTCCTTTTCTGCAATGATTAAGGCGTGGTAAGTCCCCGAGTGTGAAGATACCGCTCGCCGTTATTGGCGGCGGTGAGCAGCGTCACACGTCTCTGTGACGTCGGGCGAAATACGCGTGGGAAGGGGAAGAGGTGAAGCGAGTAGAGGGCGGGTCGTCAGGCTGATCCGAGACTGGCTGGCCAATTGACTGGCCAGAAAGAGTTGAGGCGGAAGCCATGGCACTCTTGTCGGCCAGCGCCAGGCTCCGCCTCTCGTTTTAGCCAGTAATACAGATTCAGACTACCTACCGCTTATGCGACTGCGTGACTCTTATATCCCTTGGCACCGGTTGATTTCTTGGCGCCGGACTGCGCAGCGATATCGAGAACGATGCGGCCGTTGACTTTCCCCTTCTTGAGCCGTTCAAAAATATCGTTGATCGATGCCAGTGGTTGCTCCTCAATGGTCGCCTTTACTTTGCCTTCGGCGGCAAACTGCAGCGCCTCCTCGAGGTCCTTGCGTGTGCCTACAATCGAGCCCCGCACGGTTTGGCCGTTGAGTACGAGATCGAAAATGGACACTGGGAATTCGCCCGGGGGCAAGCCGTTCAGGACGCAAGTCCCGCCGCGGCGCAGCGTTCCGAGCGCCTGTTTGAATGCTGGAAGCGACACGGCTGTCACGAGTACGCCGTGAGCGCCGCCGATTTTCTTCTGGATCACAGCGACCACATCTTCTTCCTTTGCGTCCACGGTCACTTCAGCGCCAAGCTTGCGGGCCAACGCCAGTTTCTCTGCTCCGATATCAATGGCGGCGACGTGCAGCCCCATGGCTTTCGCATATTGGACCGCCACATGGCCCAGTCCACCCACGCCCGAGATCACAACCCACTCGCCGGGTCGCGCCTGCGTTTGTTTCAAACCCTTGTAAGTAGTCACGCCGGCACACAGAATCGGCGCGGCATCAATAAAGGATAGTTGGTCCGGAATCCGGCCGAGGTAGTCTGCCTGACCCAAAGCGTACTCAGCGAAACTGCCGTTTACCGTATAACCTGACATCTGCTGCTCCGGACATAGCGTTTCCCACCCCGTGAGGCAGAATTCACAATGTCCGCATGCACTATGCAGCCATGCGATTCCGACGCGGTCGCCTTCCTTCAGATGGGTCACACCTGAGCCCAGCTTGGCCACGAAGCCCGCGCCTTCGTGTCCGGGAATGAAGGGCAATGTAGGTTTTATCGGCCAATCGCCATCTGCCGCATGCAGATCGGTGTGGCAGACACCACTCGCAATCACCTGGACCAACGCCTCTCCCGGTCCTGGGTCTGGGACTGGAACTTCACGAACCTTCAAGGGCTCGCCGAACTTGTCGACGAAAGCCGCTTGCATTGTCTTTGCCATAGTATGTCTCCTGGGAGTCCATAATTTGTCGGACTGCTTGCAGTCCAGCCGACTCCGAATGAATTTGGATTAAACTGCCAAACGTCCGTCTGATTGGCGACGGGCGCAACGCTTCAACCTTATCCTTTGGGTTCTTCGATGGTTTGTTCAGCGGGACCGAAAGAAGGATTCCGCTAACTTCCCGACGCTATGATCGGCAACTTCGTACGTCCTGTATGTGACGTAGCACACAGGCTGGTGTGAGCCCAGACACGCGCGAAGAATCCCTGGCCTTGCCCGAATAGCTGATCGCCGTGTCGACTCCAAAGGAACTCGGTAAACTTGGCCAGGCTCGCGCCACAGCAGGATGAAAAACGCACTGAATTCAAACTTCAGAAGCAGAGGCTGCGCCTATACGTTAGAGGACGAGCAGACGGTCCGGTCGCGCGATGAAGCTACATGACTGCAGCGGAAGCGCGTGGCCCAGACGGCGCCGCTTGAGCGTCGCTCGGTGACTCGGGGACAGGCTGTTTTCCGCACAGTCCCACTGCTTCGGATATCCGCTGGCTTTCCTGCTCCTTCATGGCTTGCCAGCTGCAGAGTGCCGCTCGCTCTTGCGCTACTACATCCAGGTTGTGCTTGATGCGGTTGGCGTAGTGCGATGTGACGCGCTCCATTTCCGCCTGAATCTGGGCGTTTTCCCGAACATTGCGCGCTTCGAATTCGTCAAACTGTTTCTGCTGACCCGCTTCATAAGCACCAAGGGCATGTTGGCGCCGCGCCGCGTCCTGAAGCACCTCGTCCACCGTAGATTCAGCGGCATCGAGGGCCATGAGCACGGATGCGCGCTTGACATCTTTTGACAGGTCGCGAATGTGTTTGCTGGCAAGCATCTCGATGATCTTGTTGATGCCGTATCGGGAACGCGCGCTCAGGATTCCGGATGCATGGTAAATGTCGTCGCAGGACAGGAGCTCGCTTTTTGGATCACTCGAGCCTTCAGCTGCCTTGGCGCTTAACTTATTCATTGGAACCTCCGTGGGTGTGGGGTCGTCCGCTACAACGGTGTCGTCCGGTTGCTGACGCCAGAATTTCGGGAAAAGACTTTTTGATGGCATAACTTTCCTTTCACGACGAGGTGACGAGCCCTGGGTTTTAGATTCAAGGCGTCGAATCGGGCCGGACCCGGAGGACTTCTTGTCATCCTTCTTATCATTGGCATTATTTGAGAGGCAGCTTCCGTCGCCAAGCTGCTCAGGCTTGGCTGCTGGAACGACTGCTGCAGACGCCGCCACGGGCTCGGGAGGGGAACTCGATACAGGGGTCTTAGCCTGGTTGGCTTCTTGTTTTGCCGGACGCTTTCGGAGGTTCGTAGGCGAAAGGGAAGGAATCTCGGAGATCGGAGCATCGGGTGCCGGTCTCGCTTGGACACGACTGTCTCGATCAGCATCCTGCTGAATCCCCAAAAGATATGTTCTGCCATCCCAACGGCAGTAGCTGGCGACGCCAGAAAATAGCTCCTTCTGCCACTTCACTTTCAATGTGGACCCGACCGGAATCGGTGTAGTGAGCCGAAGACATGTCCCCGATGGAACCCTGGACTCCATCCTTGCCGGAGCATGGTGAGCAGTGCCATTTTGATCTTGCCACCACAGTTCGGCGGACGCCAGTGTGGCCGCCTGCTCAAAGCTATTTCTGTTTGGCGAGCCGCTTTGGGTATGGCCAGCGGCTGCATCACGCTGAATTCCCATAAGAAATGCCACTCCATCGCTCCGGCAGTTCCGAGCCACCCCGGAAAATATTTCCCTCTGCCATCTAATCGTGAGTTTGGATCCGACCGCGATCGGGGTATTGATTCGAATGCAGACCCCGGAGGGAGACGTGTCCTCGATTCTGGCCGGAGCAAGATGCGATGCTCCAGCTTGATCTTCCCAGCAAACCTCAGCCACCGCCATCATGTGCATTCTTGATTCGCTGGCCTGGACAGGCGGGTTCACGACCTCTTTTATATCGACACAAGGAGCAACAGAGCTTAGTACCGAGTGGGCTAGCACTTTTGATTGGCCCTGCCAAGGAGGAAAAGCCAAAGTGGACGTGTCCAATGACTGCCTGGTCTAGGTAGTCAACCCTTAGCCTGTTGCCTGGCCTTAGGATCTGGTGCCGGCAAGCGCCGATTCGGGCGTTTGCAGATGGAACAGCCGCTGCAATGCAGTGGTCATTTGTTCCTGCTCCACCTTCTCTGGAAGTTCCTTGAGTTCACGGGCCAGGGACCCTGCGATTTTCTGCGTCATCCGGGACATTACTGCGGTTAACATTTCGTCCTGGTCCTGGGAGAACGGTCCGTTCTCTTGTCGAAAGGAATCCAGTTCTTGCCGGCAAATCTCGTCCAGCCGCAGGCGCAGTGCCACGATGGTCGGCACCACTCGCTCCGCCATCAGCTTGCGGCGGAAGCCTTGCACTTCGCACTGGAGAATTTTCTGGGCAGCGGCGGCGGCAGCCTCACGCTCGCTGGCATTGTGGTCGACCACGTTTTCGAGGTCATCAAGGTCATAGAGGAAAATGCCCTCGACATCGCGCACACCGGCGTCAATGTCACGGGGCATGGCGATATCGACGATTACGAGAGGCCGGTCCGTGCGGTCCTGAATCATGATCTCAGCCTCCTGACGGCTGAGAATCGTGTGCGGGCAGGAAGTCGAGCTAATGATGATGTCGGCGTCGGCCATGTGCTGCCAGCGGTCTTCAAACGGGATCGCGAGGCCATTGAGTTTCGTGGCCAATTCTGCCGCATGCTCGAGCGTGCGGTTAATCACACGGACGGAACTCGCGCCGTGATTGAGTAACCCACGGGCGGACAGCTCGCTCATCTTTCCTGCGCCGAGCAAGAGCACCTTTTTGTTTTCGAGCGTACCGAAGGTCTGGCGAGCGAGTTCCACAGCAGCGTAAGGAATCGAAACTGCCGCGTTGCCAATCGCCGTCTCACTGCGCACGCGCTTCGAGACCGTGAGCGCTTTTTGCAGCACCGCATCGAGAAAGCGGCCGGTTGCGCCCACCTTCTGCGCCTGCTGCCAAGCCTGTTTCACCTGGGAAACGACTTGCGGCTCGCCGACAACCATCGAGTCGAGGCTGGATGCGACCCGGAAAATATGGAGGAGGGCGGCTTCATCCAACAGGCGGTAAAAGTGTTTCCACTCGCAGAGCTTGAGACCATATTCGGCGGCCAGCAAACGCATTACTGAGTTGGCTGCCAGAGTGACATCGTTGGTCCACAGCCAAAATTCCGTGCGATTGCACGTCGCCATGACGATGACTTCATCGATGCCTTCCGCTCTCGACAACTGCACCAAGGCTTCGTAGCGCCGGTTTTCAGCGATCCAGAAACGCTCCCTCACAGCCACCGGGGCGGTGCGATAGTTCAGGCCGACGACCATGAGAGCGGGTTCCAAGACTTTATCTCCTGCAGATCACGTCTGGAGAAATGCATCCGTCGTGCCAAAGGGATACTTTGACTCCAAACGACTAATGGTATTTGCTTTCAATTGGTTAGGCTAGTTCCGGCACGCAAGGGAAGTCGAATTCCTGGGCTTTGATAGTGGCATATCACGCTGGGCCGCGCCTTTTAGCTCTTGATGCATTTCTCAACAGGGATACAAAGGCCTGAGAAAATCACCGAATTGCTCGGGTCATGGTCGGAAGCCGTGAATCGTTATCGCGTTTGTTTTCTTCGTGTCTCTAGATGAGCACTGTCTTCAGCGTATGGCTTCCGCCAGCACGACGTCTTTCTTTTTCGAGTCTTTCTCTTTCAAACTGGACGTATGCGGCTGGTAAACGCAGAATGGCTCCTCATCGAGATAGTTGCCAGTGGCGGCGTAGGCACGCGCGCGGCATCCCATGCAGATATTGCGGAACTCGCAACAGCCACACTTGCCTTTCAGATTATTAGTGTCGCGCAGCTGATTGAACACCACCGAGTTTGCCCAGATGTCGGCGAACGACTGCTTTTTCAGATCCCCGGCAAGTGCCGGTAAATATCCACAGGGATAGACCTCACCTTGATGCGAGATGAAACACACGGCGGTTCCGGCCAGGCATCCTTTGGTCATGGCGTTCATGTCGGAAGGGTGAGTGCCCGGATGTCCTACTGTGTGTCCAATGCCCTGAGGTTTCAATTCGATGCCCGTCGATCCGGGCATCGCCATTTCAGTGGGACCGATATGTGCCGAAGTTGGCGCAGCGTCGATCACTGGATGCGCAGCCTGAGCCGCTGCTTCGGAGCGGCGTTCCGCAACGCGTCGTTGTCGAACCACGCGGAAATAGTGTGGCGCGCAGGTTGCTTTCAGTTCGATGCCGCCTTCCAGCGAGCGATCGTAGAACCAGTTCAGCATCTTCTCGTACTCTTCCGGTGGAACCATCTGTTCGGCGGCAATATCGACGCCGCAACCTACCGGCACCAGCAGGAACGTGTGAAGCGCGTCTGCTCCTAGAGATCTTGCCAGGTCGAGCACCTGGGGAAGTTGGTGGGCATTGTGGCGGGCAATGGTGGTGTTGATTTGCACCGACATGCCGAGATTCTTCAGGTTGCGGAAACCGGCAATGGCAGCATCGAATGCGCCAGGAATCCCGCGGAAACTGTCGTGCGTTAGCGCATCAGCGCCGTCGAGACTAATGGCAACGCGGCGCACGCCGCTATCGACGATCATTTGTGCGACATGCTTGGTGACCAGTGTGCCATTAGTAGCCAGCGCTACGCGCAGACCTTTATCCGTGCCATAGCGCGCCAACTGGAAAATGTCTGAACGGAAAAGTGGCTCGCCGCCGCTGAGCACCAGGATCGGAGTGGATACGGTCGCAATCTCATCGATGATATCGCGCGCAGCTTGCGTGGAGAGATCGGAGGGAGAACTCAGCTCCGTGGCACTGGCCCGGCAATGGATGCAGCGGAGATTACAGCCTTTAGTCAATTCCCAGAAGACCAATCGCGGTTTGTTTTGATTGGCCTGATTTGAATGCTGTCCGTTGCCATTTGCCGAAGCCATATGCAGCCTCCCTATGTAAATGAACCTGAGGTCCTAACTCACCCACGGCGTAAAGGTAAAACAAAGGGAAACACCTAGCGGTGATAGTCATCACCCGGAATTGTGATCCCCGTCACTGGGGGTTAAGTCCTTTTTTTGGCGCCATACGCGTGGTCTTTGAACGGCAGCGTCTGGGGGCCGAGTTTCCGTCGAGGAGCATTTCGGACGTTAAGCTGCTGTTTTTCAGCGAGCTGAGGCTATTTGCTTGAGGACTATCGAGTTTTAGTGCCGAGCTCTACTCGGCTGCCCAGGTGTCCTAGCCTACCCGGGCGGATGGGCTAGTTGTGATTCGCGATATCACGCAGTGCTGCCGTGTTGCGAATTAGCAGAGTCGAACCTTTCGACTGCACGATCTGACGCCTCTTCATCTCGGCGAAGAGCCGGGTAACCGTTTCTCGCGAAGTCCCAATCATCTGCGCGATCTCCTCGTGCGTGAGGCGAAGTTTCAATCGAGGTTCCGATTTGCCCGATTCTCCGTTCTTGCAGCTCCATTCCAAAAGCAGCTTAGCCAGTTTTTCGGCGGCAGAGTGCGATAGCCCCAGTGAGCGCACTTCCTCACAAGCGCCGTGATATTTTTCGCTCAGCTGCTCGGCCACTTTGAAACAAGCCTCCACATCGTCCTTCAGAAATCGAAGGAAATCATCGCGCTTAACGAAGTTGACCTGGCAGGGGTCGATCGTCTCTGCCGTTACTTCGTAGGGTTTGCCGGAGATGGTGGCGCTCAATCCCAGTACCTCGCCGGGTTCCGCTAGTTTCACGATCATGGTTCTGCCGTTTGGCGAGTTAATGGAGAGCTTCACACTGCCTTTGCACAGTACAAAAATGCCACGCGGCAGCTGTCCTTCCACGAACAGCACAGCGCCTTGTGGATAGGCGGTTGCGTACTTTATGCCTTCAAAGGTCTGCAGCGCAGTAGCAGGCAGATCGCAGAAGATGCGATCGGCACGGAGCTTGCATGTGATACAGCTTTCTACAATTTCCATTCCGTATGGTGAGAGCATGAACTAGCCTCCTGTGACACCGTTTTATGACGCTCTCGGGCCAAGTTCTTTTGGCTGGGTTCGCCTATCGCGTCTTCCACAACCAGTTGAGCTAGTACCGTCTAGCGTCAGTGTGCTTCTGCATGACGCGCAATGCTGTGCTGCAAGGCACGTTCTCATGTGATCGGCATCACAAAACGCTTTGTGACGCCGATCACAAGCGGCTGTGACGCGCCTTGCTGCGCCCACGCTTCCACATCGTTCATGCTTATGCAGTCAAAGTGGGAAGAACAACCTACAACTAATCTGCAGGTAAGGGCGGTCGACGATTATGAAGCGCAAGTTTAAGACCATGGATGCTAACGAGGCGGTCGCATACGTCGCCTACCGGGTTAATGAAGTCATTGCTATTTATCCCATCACTCCTTCGTCAAACATGGGCGAATGGGCGGACGAGTGGTCCTCGCAGGGCGTCCAGAACGTTTGGGGTACCGTTCCGCACGTCATGGAAATGCAGAGCGAAGGCGGTGCTGCCGGAGCTGTGCATGGCGCGCTCCAGACTGGTTCGCTGGCCACAACGTTTACAGCATCCCAGGGTCTCCTGCTCATGATCCCGAACATGAATAAGATTGCGGGAGAGCTTACGCCCACGGCGTTCCATGTGTCGGCGCGCACGTTAGCTACCCACGCGCTCTCGATCTTCGGTGACCATTCGGACGTCATGTCTTGCCGGGCTACTGGATTTGCCATGCTTTCCTCGAACTCCGTGCAAGAAGCCATGGACATGGCTCTGATTGCACATGCCGCTGCGCTCGAGTCGCGCATCCCTTTCTTGCATTTCTTCGACGGCTTCCGTACCTCGCACGAAGTGAACAAGATCGAGATGCTTAATGAAGATGATATGCGGGCGCTCATTAATATGGATCGAATCATTGAGCACCGTCAGCGGGCGCTGTCACCCGATCATCCCGTTTTGCGCGGTACCGCCCAGAATCCCGACGTGTTCTTCCAGATGCGCGAGCGGGCCAATTCTTATTACGACGCTTGTCCGGAAATCGTGCAATGTGTGATGAACAAGTTTGCAGAGACGGTGGGCCGCTCTTATCACCTGTGTGATTACGTGGGCGCCCCGGACGCCGATCGCGTGATTGTGATGATGGGCTCGGGAGCCGAAGTGGCTCACGAAGCCGTCGAGCACCTCAACGCGCAAGGCGAAAAGCTTGGGCTGCTGAAAGTGCATTTGTATCGTCCCTTCCCAGTGCAGGCGTTCCTGAAAGCCTTGCCGACGAGCGTGCGAAAGGTCGCCGTACTCGATCGCACCAAAGAATCGGGAACGATTGGCGAACCGCTTTATCTCGACGTTGTGAACGCGCTTCACGAAGGAGTGAAACGGGGCTACAGCCCTCGAAC
>Ga0116125_1001092_pt1 | contig 12104 bp, 5 predicted proteins | sample June2015DPH_16_1_2_FD_89729 | JGI IMG/M metagenome (GOLD analysis project Ga0116125, IMG submission 89729) | Peatland microbial communities from SPRUCE experiment site at the Marcell Experimental Forest, Minnesota, USA - June2015DPH_16_10 | ecosystem: Environmental > Terrestrial > Soil > Wetlands...
CAGCGCATCGGATGGGGTGGCGATGGGCCACTCGACAAGGAGATCGTGGGCGTCGCGCGCGATATGAAGGGCGGCGATCTGCGGGAAAAAGACAAGCCGTGGACATTCACGCCGGAGTTGCAGGATGAGACTCCCTCCGAGGTGGCATTCTATCTGCGCACAGGCGGGGATCCGCTATCGCTGGCGCAGGCGGCGCGGCAAAGTGTGATGAGCCTGGATGCGTCGCTGCCGGTTTTTAATGTGAAGACCGTGGAGACGCAGATCAAGGAGACGCATTTCTTGGATCGGCTGTTTGCGTGGCTCTCGGTCACGTTCGGGGTGCTGGCAACGCTGCTGGCATCGGTTGGATTGTACGGAGTTACGGCTTATGCGGTGGCGCGGAGGACGCAGGAGATCGGAATCCGCATTGCGTTGGGGGCGTCCCGCGCGAATGTACTGCGGCTGATTCTTGGCGAAGTGATGGTGCTGGTGGGCACCGGAGTTGCCGCGGGCGTGCTGGCGGCGTTGGGGCTGGGTCGGCTGGTGGAGAGCCAGTTGTTTGGGATCAAAGCGAACGATCCTGTGGTGATGATCGCCGCGGTTGGCGTCATCATCGCGGTGACGGTACTGGCTGGATATTTGCCCGCGAGGCGCGCCACCGGAATTGATCCGATGAGCGCGCTGCGGTATGAGTAGTTTACTGCACAGCAACCGTGATGGCTTGCTGCGTACTGGAGTTGTTGCCGATGGTAAGTACCACCAACTGATTTCCCGAACTGACATTGTTCGGGATTACGGCGTTCACTTGAAGGACGCCTGAAACCTCACCGGGGGCTTCACCCGCATAGGAGATCGACGCGGGTTGGCCACCGATGGTGACTGAGACATTGGCGATGGGCTTGGGCAGAGGTAGCGATGGTCCGGACATGGAGCCGGTGGCAACTGCTGGGTTCAACGCTCCTTCGCCAGTGGCGTAGATCGACACGGTGCTGCCTTTGGGAGCCGGATTACTGGCGTTGTTCTGACTCTCGTTCGCATTCAGGATGGCTCCCTGGCCGTTGCCGGTCTGGTTCGCCGAGAAGATGCCGGGTTCAGTGGCGGTAGTTATGACCGAGAAGGCGGCCGAGATGACACCGCCGAAGGTCACAACAACGTTGATGGATGTGCCCAGCGGGACAGATCCCACTTCATAGGGCACGATGGCATTGATCTGGAGAGGGCCAACGTAAATCAGCGGTGCGAGTACGTTGTTGAACGTTACCGTGACGCCACCTAGTGTGGTATCAACGTGGCCATTGTCCGGCGTAAAGTTGATGCCGGGGGTGGGTCCAAGATTTGTGCCGAAGATGGAGATCAGCTCGCCGGGTGAAACGGCTCCAGGCAGGAAGCTGGCGCCATTGACGACGGAACCGAGGGCCGGGCCGCTGGGTCCAGTGACAGTGAGATTCACTTTGATGGTCAGGCTACCGCCCGGAATGCTGGTGGAAGCCACGACCACGTTACCGGTGTAAGTTCCGGCTCCGAGCGTAGTCAAGACGGATGTATTGAGCGCGATGCTGAGCGTAACCGGCGTGGTGCCGGTGGCTGGGGTAACCGTCACGAAGTTGCCTCCGGTGGAAGGCGTGAAGGTTGCGGTGATAGGCACGTTCGCCCCAGTAGCCGATACTTGCACGGTTGTGGGCCCTGCCAGCACGTTGCTGCCTATCTGATAACCGAAGCTTACGGTGTTGGTGGAGAGCACCAGAGCGTCTGCCGCGCCGACGGTCAGCGTAACCGGGATATACAACGGGCTGTTTCCAGCGCCCGGCACGATCACCGTCACCACTCCGCTATAAGTGTTTAGGGCAAGGTTGGTGCCAGTGGCTGTTACTGTAACCACATCGCCTGATGCGGTGGCTTGGAGCCAACCCGTTCCGAGGAAAGTAGTAACCAAGGTACCGATGGTTGTCCCGGCCGGAACTCCACTGATCTGCACGGTTTGACTTACAGCGGCTCCGCCCACTGGCTGCGTGAGCGCGAGACTGGGCGGGGTGGCACTTACGCTGGAAGACGCCACTATTAAGTGCACATGGATGACCTGAGACGGCAGGCCCGGAGAAGTGAGGGTAATGGTGCCGTCGTAGGTGCCCACGCCAAGATTCGCGGGATTGATGGTGATGAGCAGGTTGCTGGGGGTATCCCCGCTATTGGGCGCGACCGAGAGCCACGTCAATCCAACGGGATTGGTGGCAGCGGTTGCGGTAAATGCAAGCACCGTGGAATCGGTACTGGTTAGTGAAACTGTCTGAGTGGTAGGGCTGGCTCCGGACAACAACGTGAGGTCGAGGTAATTGGCACTGACGCTGAGAAGAGCCTTGCTGCTGATGTTCAATGTGACCGGAATGGACAGCGCGGGTGTGGACGAATTCGGAACACTTAGTGTGATGTTCCCGTTGCAGACCTGAGGGATGGTGAGTCCAGCGAGGTTCACGGATGCCACTACCTGGTTCTGACTGAGGTAAGTGAGGCCGCTGCTTCCGTTGTTCGCAGTAGCTGTAAGGAACCCTTGGCAGTTGCTGGTAGTGACGGCGACTTGGAAACCCAGCGGAGAGGCGGTGCTCCCAACTGCGATGGTCTGATTAGTGGGCGCGGTCTGGCCAAGCTCGTAATTGAACGTTAGAGATCCAACGCTCGAGGTGAGCAGGGGATTGCTACTTACTGTAAGAGTGGCGACGAAGGTCTGCGGCGAATTACCCGCGCCAGTGGAAGTCAACGTAACGGTATCGCTGTAGGTACCGGGTCCAAGACTCGAGAGTACGAACGGATTCACAGTGAGCGCGAGCGACTGGGGCGTGGTGCCGGTAATAGGAGCCACGGTCAGGAAGTTCGATCCGCCGGCGGTGGTTGCGGCTGAGGTAACGGTGAAGCTCAGCGGCGTGCTGGAACTTGTAATCTGAACGTTCTGGACAGCGGGTTGCGTGCTGGTGCCGATTTGGTAAGTGAACGTTGGCCCGGTGGACGGAACTAAGAGAAGTGGGTTTGCGCTGACCAGAAGACTTACTGGAATGACGACGCTGGGGTTGGTAGCGTTGGGTGCGGAGATATTGATATTTCCGGAGCAGTTTTGGGCGGTGGTGAGGCCCGATGTATTCACCTGTGCGGTGATGGTGCTGGGTGTTGCGCCGCTTTCCGGTGAAACTACCAGCCAGCTTCCACAGGAAGACGTCGTGGCCGATGCCGTGAATGGGACACTGGCGCCAGTGCTGCTGGTGACGGAGAAGGATTGCGCACCGGGCGCATTGGTTCCTATTTGCCAGGCAAAACTAAGTTGGGTGGAACCGACTTGGATGGCGGGGGTCCCGGCGAGAGTAACTAATACCGGCAAGCTAATGCCATTAGTTCCTGGGGCATTGATGGCAACCACTCCGCTGAATGGGCCCAAGCTGGTGGCGGGCAATGCGGTAGGGTTCACGGTGACTTCGAGTCCGCCCGAGATGTTGCCGGATTGGGGATTCACGGTCAGCCAATTGCCACCGTCGGCGGTTCTAGCAGTTGCGGTAAAAGTTGTCGTGTTAGAGTTGCTGCTCGAAAGTGTCACGGATTGGCTAGACGGAACGGTACTGTTCACAGAAAACGGAAAGCTCAGAGAATTCGGGTTTGCAGAAAGTGGGCTGACCCCAGCCACGGTATCGAGCTCGGCGCGCACAGAGAGAGAGGCATTGGTGGCATTGATGTTTATGAAGCCGTCGTCGGTTGCCAAGCTTGAAAGCGCCGGATTTACGGAGACCGTTAGTTGCAGCGGCGTTGTTCCACTAGTGGGCGTGACCGTTAGCCAACCGTTGGTCGAAAGGGCCGACACCGCAACGTTGGTGGACCCGGCAGAAGAGGTTATTATGACCGTTTGCGGGGCGATGGTCCCGCTTTGCGCACTGAAGGTCAGTTGCGTCGGGTTGGCCGCGAGCGTTGCATTTTGGGCGCGGGCTGTATCAGAAGAACACACCAGGGCGACCAAGAAGGCGCCGAGACAGACTAGAGACTTTTGAGTGTTTTGCACGAGATCCTCCACGAAAGATCGAGGTAAGTTAAGTTATCTTCGGACGCGGCTACGCGGGTAGAAGCAATCTCCCTGCCACGATCGGTTAGACCGAATCAGGTTGCGGGTGGTTTCATCAACCTTGATGTAACCTCTTGTTGTAACCCAGCCGAAATTTGGCCCGCGAATGGCTAACCAAGGTTGGATTTCTAAATACACACTAACAATCAGAGCACTTTAGCTACTCGGAGTCTGCTCAAAACTGCTCACTTTGGCGTAAAATGGACCCAGCCGCTTTTTTTGGGGGAACCAATGATTCTTGCGTCCGTTCGTGTTGTCTTTATGTTAGCCGCAATGCTTCCACTGGGCGCGCAAGTGAACGTGCTCACTTACCAATACGACAACAGCCGGGCCGGCGCGAACCTGAATGAGACGCTGCTTACACCCGCTAATGTGAACCAGAGCCAGTTCGGAAAATTGGTTTCCTTTGCGCTGGATGGCTATGTTTATGGACAGCCGTTGTATGTGGGGAACGTGAACATTGCCGGCAAGGGCACGCACAACGTGGTGTTGGTGGCTACCGAGCACGATAGCGTGTATGCATTTGATGCCGATAGCCATGCCGGAGCAAACGCCGCGCCGCTATGGCACGTGAGCTTTATCAATCCCGCCGCGGGCGTAACCACGGTGCCGTATGCCGACACTGGTTGCGACCAGATTGTCCCGGAGCTTGGCATCACCAGCACGCCGGTGGCAGATCCGGCGAGTGGAACTGTGTATGTGGTGGCGATGACTAAGGAATCCGCGGGCGGCTCAGCGACTTATGTACATCGGCTGCATGCACTGGATATTTCGAGCGGCGCGGAACATCAGGGGAGTCCGGTGGCGATTCAAGCTGTTTATCCTGGGACGGGCGAGGGCGGCAGCACGCTGGTTTTTGCGCCGCGGAACTATAAGCAGCGCCCGGGTCTGCTGTTATTGAACGGGGTGGTTTACGCCGCGTTCTCGTCGCATTGCGACAGCGGGACCTATCATGGCTGGCTAATGGGATACGACGCGAAGACGCTGGCACAGGTGTCGGTTTATAACAATACGCCGAACGGGAATCAGGGTTCGTTTTGGGAAGGCGGGGCAGCACCGGCGGCGGACGCGAATAGCAACATCTATTTGGTGGCGGGCAACGGCACATTCGATTATCCGAGTGCTGGGGGCGACTTGGGCGAGAGCTACATCAAGCTGGCAAGCACGCAGGGTCTCACCCTGGTGGATTATTTCGCTCCGTTCAACTTTTCCGCTCTAGACGATGCCGATTTGGATGTGGGATCGGCGGGTGTGGCGCTGTGCGGTGATGAAGCGGGTAGCGCGAGCCATCCTCACTTGATGGTGGGAGCGGGCAAGGAGGGCCGGATCTATGTTCTGGATCGCGACAATCTAGGCAAGTGGCAAGCGGGAGCAGACACTGAGATTGTGGCGTCGTTACCGGGGGTAATCGGAGGATTGTTCGGCAATCCGGCGTATTTCAACAAGACGGTTTATTTCGGCGGGTCGGGCGATAACCTGAAGGCGTTTTCGCTGGTGAATGCGACGCTCGGGAATTCGCCGAGCTCCCAGTCGAGCGCCGCATTCGGTTATCCCGGCAGCGTGCCCTCGATTTCGGCCAACGGCGTGTCGAATGGGATTGCGTGGGTGCTGGAATCATCGAATATTTTGCATGCTTACGATGCGTCGAATCTGGGCCATGAGTTGTATAACAGCAGCCAGAACAGCTCGCGCGACGCACTGGACAGCTACGTGAAATATTCGGTTCCCACTATTGCTAACGGCAAGGCGTACGTGGGGACGCAAGATTCGCTGGCGGTATTCGGGCTGCTGGCGGGTCCAACGCTGGCGGTTGCGAATGCGGCTAGTGGACAAGCGGCGATAACGGCGCCCGGATCGATCATTTCGATTTATGGCTCGGGGATGGCGCAAGCAACATTGCCAGCGGCGGGATTGCCGCTGCCTACAACACTTGGAGGAGCCACGGTAACGATCGGTGGAATCACGGCGCCGATTTTTTATGCCAGCCCGGTGCAGATCAATGCGCAGGTTCCGTTCCAGGCGACGGCGGGGAGCGCGGCAGTGGTGGTGAAATTGGGTGGGAACGTGGTGGGGTCCAGCAATGTCACGGTGCAAGGTGTAGCACCTGGACTGTTCCTTGGGTCCGGCGGGCAAGCTGCGGCGGTGAATCTGGATGGCAGTGCGAACACACCGGCGAACCCGGCCGAGGTGGGTAGCGTGATTGCTGTGTTCATGACGGGGCTTGGACCGGTGGATCATGCGGTTGCTACGGGAGCGGCTGCTTCCGCGAATCCGCTCTCGCATGTGACGGGAACGGTCAGCGCGAGTATCGGTGGGCAATCCGCGCAGGTGGCGTTTGCGGGATTGGCGCCCGGGTTTGCGGGGTTGTATCAGGTGAATGTGCGCGTGCCGCAGGTTGGGGCGGGGAATCAGCCGCTGGGGATCTCGGTCAATGGCGTGGCTGGGAATTCGGGGTTGGTTGGCGTCCGCTAACGCGTTTCTCGTTTCTCGTTTCTCGTTTCTGGTTTCTGGTTGGTTGTACAATTCTGGGGTGGTTGTTCGCCTACTTCGGGTTTCATTCTTGTTGAGTGCAGCCGGATTTGCTCAGCCGATTGTGCTTGAGACTAGCGCTGTTTTGGATGGCAAAGGCGGGGTGCTGAAGAACCAGCAGATTGTGGTTGAGGGTTCGCGCATTCAGAGCGTGGCGCCGGGAAAAGACACTCCGACTTACAATCTGCGCGATCTCACAGTGATGCCGGGTTGGATTGATACGCACATTCATTTGACGTGGCATTTCGATTCACACCACAAATTAGTGAACCAGAGCGAGCCGCTGCAAGCTTCGGCACTCTATGCGGCGGAGAACGCGTGGCTCACGCTCGAAGGCGGTTTCACGACAGTCCAGAGCGTGGGAGCAGCGATGGATGTGGATGTTCGCGACCGGATTTCGGAAGGGTCGCTGCCTGGCCCGCGCATCCTGACTTCGGTGCGGCAGATCACCGATAAGAGCGGGACGCCGGACGAGATTCGCGCGCTAGTGCGCAAGAGCAAAGCGGAAGGCGCGGACGTGATCAAGTTATTCGCGACATCTGGACTAGGCGCGGGCGGAGCGCAGACCATGAGCGATGCGCAGATTGAAGCTGCGTGCGGCGAGGCGAAAGCCGTGGGATTGCGCGCGGTGGTGCACGCTATCGGAACGGATGGCGCGAGGGCCGCGGTGCTGGCCGGCTGCACGTCCATCGAGCATGGAGATTTCCTGGATGACGCGACTCTGGCGCTGATGGCTGAGCGGGGCACTTATTTCGATCCCAATTTTCTGGTGCTGCACAATTATCTGGATAATCGTGCGAGCTTCAGTTTTCCGGAGTCCACATTCACGGCGCTCGAGAAGGCGCTGGAGCCGACGGCCGATGTTCTGCGGCGGGCGCGATCGCATCACGTGAAAGTGGTTTTCGGCACGGACGCGGTGGCGGGCGCGCATGGGAGGAATGCGGAAGAGTTTGTCTACCGGGTGAAGGAAGGTCACGATGCTCCGATGGAGGCGCTGCGTAGTGCGACGTCGGTGGCCGCTGAATCGCTGGGGCTGGGAGATCGAATTGGAACTGTTGCGGCTGGGTTCGATGCGGATCTGGTGGCTACCGAGGGGAATCCGATGGAGGACATTACTGCTGTGCGGAGGGTTGTGTTCGTGATGAAGGGCGGGAAGGTTTATAAAAACGTTCGTTGAATGATTTGGCATGGCATGGCCCTGCCCCACGTGTGACGAAATCGGACAGCTCGTAGCGAAATCGGACAGTATGGGGATTTCCGCGGGTCCAGAGGGCCCATCTGGTTGGAAACAACATTGAAAAACGCCGTCTCCTATCGAATCTCAAGTGGAAGGCGAATTGCACTTGGATGGCAATCTGGGAAAACCAAGCAGCCGGTTTCCGCGGGTAGCGCGCGCCGGCCGTCATCAACTAGGATTCTATTCAATGGGTTACTTTCGAAGAGTTTTTTCCGTTCTGTGTGTTGGCTTGACGTGTTTCGCGCAGACGCCTGAGGTGTCGATACAGGAGCCGAAGCAGCCGCGGATCATAGGACCGCTCCTGAGGCCATTCCACATCCAGCGGCGGATCATTGCGCCCGCTGTGTTGTCGAACACTCCGCGGTTGGAGTCGCTGGTGCGGTCGGGGAATTTGTATTTGTCGGTGCAGGATGTGATTGCGGTGACGCTGGAAAATAATTTGGACATCGCGATTCAGAGGTACGCACCGTATCTGGCGCGGGAGGTTTTGCGTAGAGCTGAGAGTGGCAGCGCGCTGAGAGGCGTGGGCCTGCCGATCAGCAGCGGACCGCAAAGCGTAAGCCTTACCGGCGTGACTTCGGGTGCGGTTGGATTGCCGGACACCGGGTCCGGCGTGGGTTCGGGCGGCGGATTGGTAATCACGACCGGCACGCCTCCGGTTAGTCTCGATCCCGGCCTGTTTGCACAAGCCAGCTTTGCGCACACAACCACGCCGCTTAGCAATCTACTGCTGGCCGGCGTGCCCTTCTTCTTGCAGAACACGCGGTACTATGCGGCGGGATATTTCCAAAGTTTCCCCTCGGGAACCAACGTGCAGTTCACATTTCAAAGTTATCGGGTGGACGTCAACAGTCCGGATTACGCGATTAACCCGAACACGAGCGGATTTCTGGATCTCACCATAACGCAGCCCCTTTTGCAAGGATTCGGCCTAGCCGTGAACAACCGTTTCATTCGCGTAGCAAAGAATAACCAGAAGGTGAGCGACCTTCAACTGAAGCGCCAAACGACTACAACGATTTCCGCCGTCTTGAATTTGTACTGGGACCTGGTGAGTTTCAACGACTCGGTGCGCATCCGTGAGCAAGCGCTCGCGACCGCGCAACACCTTCTGGAAGGAAATCAGCACCAAGCCGATTTGGGAACGCTCCCGAAGTTGGAAGTCACTCGCGCACAGGCAGAGGTCTCCTCCTCCAAGGAAAACCTGCTGATCGCCCAGACCAACGTGGCCCAGCAAGAGATCGTGCTGAAGAACGCGTTGAGCAGAAATGGCGTGACGAGCCCCTGGCTGGACGAAGTCCACATCATTCCGCTCGAAAAGATTGTGGTTCCCGAGAAAGAAGATCTCAAGCCGACAGCGGAGCTAATCGCGCAGGCGGTAGATCAGCGGCCAGAACTGGAGCAGGCCCGAATCAACATTGATAGCAATAAAATCAACGCGGCCGGCACGAGGAATCTTCTGCTGCCGGTTTTGAACGCGTTCGTGGATATTAACAACCAGGGCCTGACCGGCCCCTTAAGCCCAATCTATAACGGGAGCAGCGGCCCACCTGCGCAGGCGGTTGTGGGCGGATACGGGAACTTCCTAAGCCAGCTCTTTCTGCACCACTTTCCCAATTACGCGGCGGGATTCTCGTTGAACATCCAAATTCGAAACCGCTCCGCGCAGGCCGACTACGTTTTGGATCAGCTCAACGTGCGGCAGGGCGAGTTGCAGCTTCAGAAGTTCATGAACCAAGTACGCGCGGATGTAAAGAACGCTGTCATTGGCGTCCAACAAGCTCGCGCACGTTATGAGACGGCGGTGGGCACGCGCAAGTTGTCTGAGGAAACGCTGGGCGCAGAGACGAATCGGTTCAAATTCGGCGAATCAACGATCCCGGCGGTGGTGCAGGCGCAACGCGATTTGGCGACATCGCAAGACGCCGAAATTCAAGCCATGGCGAACTACACGCACGCGAAGATCGCTTTCGATGAGGCCGTGGGAGGAACATTGGATGTCAATGGCATTTCCATGAAGGAAGTTGTGGCGGGACGCGTGGAGCGGGAATCCTCTATACCAGCCAACGCTCCGCAGGGGGTGAAGCAATGAGCCGATCGCTACATAAAGTCCTGGCCGCTTCGATTCTTTGTTTGAGCGCGGCATCTCAACTGCCCGCGCAGGAATCGCCGCAGGTGGTCACAAAGCCCAGCGTTCCAATTCTCATTCGGCCGTATCTGCCCACCAACATTCCACCCGTCCGGTTGACGAATTCGGGCCGGCTGAATGCACTGATTCGCGGCGGCAAGCTTTACCTGACGGTGCAAGACGCGATCGAACTAGCCGTCGAGAACAACCTGGATCTCGAAGTAGACCGCTATGGGCCGTTAACCGCCGAATGGAACTTGAAACGAGCCGAAGCCGGTGGGCCGCTGCGTGGAGTGACGCAGCAGAATATCGCTCAGAATGAGGTAACCGGCGGGCAAGGCGTTCTCGGGAGCGAGCAAACGACCGGACTTTTGCAAAACACGATCGGCGGCTCGATTTCGAACCAAAGCGGAACAGTTTCGCAGCTCGGCCCGGTTACGCCAAATCTGGATCCGGATTTCCAAAATGCCACTGCCTTTCAGCATCTGGTTAATCCGCAATTTAACTCGGTGGTCAGCCAGACCAACGTCCTGATCCAGGACCGCCACTTCTCCAATTCCTTTGTCCAGGAAGGGCTTATCACAGGTGGCACGGTGCAGGTGACCGCTAACGAATCGTATCTCAAGGAGAACGCACCTAGCGACTACTTGAACCCCTCGGTGTTTCCGCAGGTGGCAATCACGGTTCGTCAACAATTCGCGCAGGGCTTCGGAATCGCCGTGAATCGCCGTTTCATCAAGGCGGGCGAACTGGGAGTCAAAGCCGCACGCGAATCGTACCGCTCGCAGATGTTGAATACCGTTGCGAGCGTTCTGAATCTGTATTGGAATCTGGTGGCGGCCGACGATGAGCTGCGGGTTCGCCAGCGTGCTTTAGAGGCGGCGCAGAAATTCCTGGACGATACCAAGAAACAGATCGAATTGGGCGCTGAGGCCAGAGCCGATATTTACCGCGCTGAATCCGATGCGGCAACTCGCGGCCAGGAGCTGGCGATCGCACAGGTGTCCGTTCAGCAACAAGAGAGCCTGCTGAAAAATGCAATCAGCTTGAACGGCACGGCGGATCCGTTGATCGACGCCGTGGCCATCGTTCCTCTGGACCACGCCGAAGTTCCCGCCTCCGAGGAACTGCCGGGATTGCGAGACCTGCTGGCACGAGCGCTGGCAAAGAGGCCCGACATCATACTGAATAAGATTAATGACGAGACGCAGGAGGTGCTGGCGTTGGGTACTATCAATACTCTGCTGCCGAACCTCGGGACTCGTCTCTCGACTTCGGATGTCGGACAGGCGGGCGCCTCCGTGCCGGGCGGCGGGGCGTCCAATTACTACGTTGGGGGCCTTGGAACAGCGCTAGGACAGGTGTTCAGGAGAAACTTCTACAACCAGAGCGCCGCGGTGGGCTTCTCCATCCCTTTCGAGAACCGGCAGGCACAGGGCGACTTTGGAATCGATCAGTTGGCGATACGGCAAGGCGACCTGGTGGAGCGCAGAAGCATGAATCAGATTGTGGTGGATATTTCGAATGACGTAATCGCACTACGGCAAGCCAGGGCTAGGTACACGCAAGCCGTCGACTCGCGAGCACTCCAAGAGCAGCTTCTTGATAAAGAACAGCAGATGTTTTCGTTCGGTGCGGCGCAGATCTCGGATGTTGTCGGCGCGCGGTCGGCTCTGCTCGGCTCGCAAATTGCCGAAACGCAGGCCCGCGCTGCTTATGCCCGTGCGCGTGTGGCGCTGGATCAGGTGCTGGGGGAAACATTGGAGAAGAACCATGTTTCGCTTGACGAGGGGCTCAACGGGCGAGTGAAGAGGGAGTCGAGGTTGCCGACGCAGTAGGAGGTTGAGGGAATTTGTCCCCTTGCTTACGCGCGGGGCTACTTGGCTCTCTCGATTAATTTTTCAATGGACGCGATAATGGCCAGCTCTACTTCGGCGTGGAGCTTTTTGGCTTGTTCCAAGAAGGCGCTCTGGTCGGATACGTGATGATCCAGCGCTTCCAGGCCGATTGCGGCTAGGCGGCTCAGGTCTCTGGATGCGGGAATGTCTTCCTTGAGCAGGAATGATTTTTCGAGTATAGGCTCTAGCTTTGCGTCGTTGTCGCGCCACAGGATTAGCCAGGCGCGGATCTGAGGGAGA
>Ga0116125_1001095_pt1 | contig 12084 bp, 15 predicted proteins | sample June2015DPH_16_1_2_FD_89729 | JGI IMG/M metagenome (GOLD analysis project Ga0116125, IMG submission 89729) | Peatland microbial communities from SPRUCE experiment site at the Marcell Experimental Forest, Minnesota, USA - June2015DPH_16_10 | ecosystem: Environmental > Terrestrial > Soil >...
CAACCTCGAAAGCCACGCGATCGAATGTATTGAACAGCCGGGCGTCGATTTTTGAGGCTTGCAGCAGGCTTCGGCCCGCGTTTCGCAACAGATCCGGCACGTCCAGCACGCGAGTCAGGGCTTGAAAAACATGCATGATAGCTTCGCCGTAGCTTCGCTACAGCTTCGCAAGTTCTTCGGTTTTTCAGTTCTTCGGTTCGGTAGATAGTGGTTTTTGTCCGCGTTTCTAAGCGAAACGCTGGGCCGGCGGAGCCGTTGGGGACCAAAATTACATAAGTCTTACAAAGCACTGATGAAATCCCTGGTAGCTTAGGATTGTCACTCTTACATTCCGGAGACTCCTTGAGCACCGAAAACATTGTAGATATCTATAGCAACACGAAGATCAACTGGGGCACCAGCATCATCATGGGGTTATTCCATGTGGGTGCGATCGCTGGGCTGTTCATGTTCAACTGGCACGCGTTCGCGGTCGCGGTTTTTCTATATTGGATGTGTACCGGCCTCGGCATCAGCATGGGATACCACCGGCTGCACACGCACCGCTCCTATAAACTGCCTTTAGTCCTGGAGTATTTTTTCGCTGTGTGCGGCACGCTGACGCTGGAAGGCGGACCGATCTTCTGGGTAGCCACGCATCGAATCCACCATCAGCTCTCCGACAAGCCTGGCGATCCGCACTCACCACGCGACGGCGCCTGGTGGGCGCATATGCTTTGGCTGTTTACCGGTGACTCAAAACACAACAACACCCGGCTGATGGCGAAGTATGCGCCGGATCTGGCCAAGGATCGCTTCTACGTGTGGCTGAACAATTATCACTGGGTTCCGCTGGTGATTCTGGGGGCCATTCTGTACGCCGCCGGCGGCCTGCCGATGCTGCTGTGGGGCACTTGCGTACGGATCGTTTTTGGCCTGCATGCGACATGGCTGGTGAACTCAGCGACTCACATGTGGGGCGGGCGGCGCTTCGAGACCCACGACGATTCCCGCAACAACTGGTGGGTGGCGCTGATTACCTTCGGGGAAGGCTGGCACAATAACCACCACGCGCATCCCACTTCGGCGCGTCACGGCCTGGCCTGGTATGAGTTCGATCCATCCTGGATTCAGATCAAGATTCTGAAGTTCCTGGGCATCGCGAAATCCATTCGTGTCGCCAAGACCACTAGCGTTCTGGCTGAAAAAGAAGCTGCGTAGCGTAGTTGGCAGGCGAAAGCGCCTGACCCACAGCCCGTTAACCTAAACTGGAAGTATGGTGGTAGCTGGCCGGCGGCGATCGATCACATTCTTCATCGCTCTCGGTGTCGGCCTCATTTCAGTCATCCTGCTGCTGTACATCGGTTCGGTTTCGTTCAACTGGAAAAACGGCATCCTGCTGTTTCTCGGCATTCTGCTGCTCACCATGATCATTACGGGAGTGGTGTTGAACACTACGTTCCTGGTTCGCGAGGTCCGGCGGAACGAACAACATGATGCCTTCATCAATGCCGTCACGCATGAGCTCAAGACTCCCGTAGCCTCCATTCGCCTCTACCTCGAAACGCTGCAGACGCGCCCGGTGGACGAAGCGAAACGGCAGGAGTTCTATCGCATCATGGTGCAAGACAGCGAGCGCCTGCTCAGCACCATCGAACAAGTGCTGCGCACTGGACGCATCGGATCCACCAGCCACCTCAAGTTGAATCGCGTCCGGATCGATTTGAATGGCGTAGTGGAGGAGTGCCTGGCGCGAGCGCGAACGCTGCATCACGTCACTCCGGAATCTCTCGATTATCAGCCGGGCCCTCCCGCCACTATCATGGGCGATCCGGATGAGGTGCGGGCGGCGGTTTCCAACCTCATCGACAACGCCGTGAAGTATTCCGCAAGCCCAATGAAGATCAGCGTGGAAACCGCTCCGGTGGACGGAAAGTTTGTGTCGGTGCGCGTGAGAGATCAAGGCGTGGGCATTCCCAAGATTGAGCTGAAGCAAATCTTCAAGCGTTTTTACCGCGTGCCTGGGCCTCTGGCCACGCGCGTGAAAGGCACCGGACTGGGGCTCTATATCGTTCGTTCGGTAGCGAAGCGGCACGGCGGACGCGCTTGGGCGGAGAGTGAGGGCCCGGGGCGCGGGAGCACGTTCGTGCTGCAGCTTCCCGTCGTGAAGTGACTGCCAAATGAGCCGAGTTCTCGTAGTCGAAGATGAACAGCACCTCGCCGACGGATTGCGTTTCAATCTCGAGGCGGAGGGTTATCAGGTCGCGGTGGTGGAGAGCGGCGAGGCGGCGCTCGAATCGGTCAGGACCGAGCCTTTTGACGTGGTGGTGCTGGATGTCATGCTGCCGGGAAAAGACGGCTTCACGGTGATGTCCGAAATGCGGCGGGCCGGTCAGTTCGTTCCTACCTTGATGCTGACCGCTCGCGGTCATGCCGAGGACGTTCTGAAGGGTTTTGCGGCGGGCGCGGACGACTACCTTACCAAGCCTTTCGAGCTGGCGATTCTGATCGCCCGCCTGCGTGGCCTCTTGCGCCGCAAGGATTGGCTGCGGGCGGTCTCCAAGGACACGTACGTCTTCGGCAACAAATCGGTGGATTTCAATCGCGGTGAGCTGCGCTCGGGCGATCAGGTATTTCCGCTCACCGTGATGGAAGCCAACGTTCTCCGCTATCTGACGCAACATGAGGGCCAGCACGTCTCGCGCAAGGCCCTTCTCTCGGAGGTTTGGGGGTTGCATGAAGATACCGATACGCGCGCCATCGACAATTTCATCGTCCGTTTACGCCGTTACATTGAAGACGATCCGACGCGTCCGCGTCACTTGCTGACGGTGCGAGGGGTGGGTTACCGCTTTGTACAGAATCCGGCTAAGTAAGGCGTGGATAATCCTGATTTTCGTGGGCGCTTTGGCGCAGGCGCAGGAACTGGCCGCGGGAAAGCTGCTGGTCGCCAGCCGAAAATCGGTGGATCCGGATCTCGCGAAGAGTGTCGTGCTGGTGGTGCGTTACGAACAGCAGGGCGCGATAGGATTAGTCGTCAACCAGCCGTCGAAAGTTCCACTGTCCGAGCTCTTCCCTGCCCTCAAAACGGCACAGGCGCCGGTCTATAAGGGCGGACCGATCGCACTTGGAACTCGTGCGCTGCTGCGATCGCCATTGAAGCCAGGGCCGGGCTTGCATGTATTCGGCGATGTCTCGATGATTTCGAATCGCCGTGTGATCGAAGATGTGCTGCGCGCGGGGACTCCGCTCAGCAGCTTTCGTGTCTACGCCGGATACGTGGGCTGGTCAACGCAACAACTGAAAAATGAAGTGGCGCAGGGATTGTGGCGAGTGTTGTCATTAGACGCGGGGGTGGTGTTCGATCCCGGTCCGGAAAAAGTTTGGGACCGGCTGATCGGCCGCTAAGGCAGCGTGAAGTTTACGTCTAATGTGGTGACAACTTCCACTGGTTCGCCATTCAGCAATGTCGGCTTGTAATGGTACTGGCTGGCGGCCTGGCGGGCGGCTTCCACCAGCAACGGGTGCCCGCTAACGAGTTGGAGATTTTGAATTGCACCGTCGCGCCCAATGATGACTGTGAAACGAACAGCCCCCTGTATCCTTACCTGATAAGCCAGTGGCGGATATACGGGCTCCACTTTTTGGATCAGATTCGCGGCTTGCACAATCCCGCCCACCCGGATACGCTGGGGCGTCGCGGCGGCTTGTCCGGGAGGAGGGGGCGCCTCGACTAGCTGCGCGGCCTGCGCCTTCTTGGCATCCAGCGCCTTCTGGACCCATTGGTTCGCAAGCTCGGTCTCACTACGATACTGCTCCGGTGAATCCGCGAGATCGGCGCGCTCGCGGATCAGCAGGTTCATGTAGGCCATCGCGTCCGAATACTGCGGATCGAGTTGCAGCGCCTTCTCGAAGCTCGATATGCCATGTTCGATCAGCGAAGAGTACTCAGTCTTGAGCTGCTGCCGCGCTGGATTGGGTAACGGGCCCGGCTGCTCGGGCCGCATTCCAAGATCCGTGCGGGTACGCATGTAAGGCGCATACCACTTCACCCAATCGATCACGCCCAGCGAATAGTAGGCTTCTTTGTTTTGCGGATCAGCGGCGATCAACTTCTCGTACCACGTCGCGGCTTCATCCAGTTTGCGGATTTTTTCATCCAGGTCGGAGTTGCCCTGTGCTTGTTGGTACTTGAGCGATGCCATCGACGCCAGCCCAGTCGTGTTGTTCGGGTCGATTTGGAGCACGCGGCTGAACTCCGCCTCAGCTTTATTGGCGAGGTCCGTGTGCTCCGGTGAAATGGCTCCCGGAATGTATTGCGACATCCAGGCGGTGGCTAGATACAGGTGAGCCGTCGCGTTGTTCGGGTCCAGATTTACAGCTTTTTGAAAGGACTCCACAGCGTCCTGGAACCTCGAAGCTTTGTATTCCTGAACGCCTTTGTTGATCCATCCCCGTGAGTCGATGGGAGCCACTGGCTGGGCTAACAGCGCCGTCAGGGCAAAGAACAGAATCGCAGAAACGCGCAATTGCATGAGCGCACCCCTTTTAATTAGATCACCAAATCCCTCTGGAAGTTCCCACCCCGATCCCACGAAAATGATAAGCTAGACTGCATCGGCGATCCTATCGCCAGCTTCGTTTGAAAGGGAAATGAAATATGCGTAAGGCCATTGTTGCAGCCTTGTCTGTGACTGCATTCGCGACCTCGATGCTCGCGCAAAGTAAACCGAATTTCAGCGGGACCTGGAAGCTGAACATCGCGAAAAGCGAGTTCGGCCCGTTGCCCGCGCCTGACAGCCGTACTGACGTCATCACCCACAATGAACCGACCATCAAAATCGATGTCGATTCCAAAGGTGGGCAAGGGGACTTCACTGGGACGCTTAACTACACCACCGACGGTAAGGAAGCGACCAACAAAATGGGCCCGCGCGATGTGAAATCCACGCTGGGCTGGGAAGGTAGCCACCTGGTGGTGAACTCCAAGCTGTCGTTCAACGATGCGGAAGTAACCATTAAGTCCGTTTGGACGTTATCCGACGATGGAAAGACCCTGAGCCAGGACGCGCATATCATTTCGCCAATGGGCGAGTTGGATACCAAACAAGTCTTCGACAGACAGGACGCGGGCGCGGTAACAGCCAAAGCCACGCCCCCTCCGGTTGTTGGCGCACCGGCCAGTTCCGGCGGCAAACCGAATTTCAGCGGGACTTGGAAACTGGATGTTTCGAAATCCGACTTCGGGGTTCTTCCGCCCGATAACAGCCGTACCTACGTGATCGATCATAGCGACCCCGTACTGAAGATCGCCGTATCCGTGGATGGCGCGCAGGGCAAACAGGATTTCACGATGAACTTTACGACCGACGGCAAGGAAGCCACCAATAACGCCGGAGGGTTGGAGTTGAAGAGCATCCTGACCTGGGAGAGCAGCACGCTAGTGGATAATACCAAGCTGAAATACCAAGACCAGGATGTCACGGTAAAGGAAATATGGCTTTTATCGGACGATGGCAAAACTCTGACTCAGAACGCGCATTACACCAGCCCGATGGGCGAGATGGATACCAAATTCGTCTACGCGAAAGCGACTCCGTAAAATCCTCAAAAAGTGTGGGGCAGGCGCTTTCGCCTGCCAACGCTTCTCAGTAAGGCGTCGGGAACGTTCTCGAAATGTGATCGTGCCAGGTGAGCGTTTCTTCGTCCACCAGGGCCCACAGCAAACCGAGACCCGCGGCGCACAGACTCAGCACGCCCGATGCCAACCGATGCATTCGCTCGGTACGCGTCGGTCTCTGGCCATCGAAGTTTACTAGCGTCAAGCGCGTCCACTTCATGCCGGCTGAATCACCGTTCGCCATGCACCACAATAGCTTGTAGAAAAAGGTCACCACTGCAGCCACTCCAATCACGAGGGGGATTGTTTTGGAGCTGATCGCAATCTGGCCACCAGCCACATAGAAGATCACACCAAAAGCCGTCAGCGCGATCAATATCATGCTGGCATCCAGCGCCGCAGCGATGGCGCGGTGCGCGGCCACGGCTACAGGAGCGTCGCAGTAAATGGTGCCCTCCGCCGGATGAGCGTAGCGGCCGGAACCCGCCGCGGGAGCGAACTCCAGGCTCTGTTGCCCGGGGATCACCCGGCGATGCCGTGCGCGAGGTTTATGGGAGCTGACCTTCCGGGGGGCCGGCTCCAGGACATCGGGCGCAATGGTGTCGAACGCCACCACTCGCGGCAGTTCACGCGAGCTGAACAGCGAGGGTTGGTAGGTGATCGGCTTTCGCGTCAAAGGCGGCAGAACTGGCTCTACCGCGATGCCTGCCCCACTGGTTGCCTTCGGCGCCGGCTTGGATTCGTTTACGTAGTGCAGCGCCGGAGCAGCCGCGGAAGAACTGTAGACCGGGGTCATCCGCAGACGGCGGCCACAACGGCTACAACGATGGTCGTCCTCCGCGTTCACTGCCTGGCAATATCGGCATTCCATTGTTTTTGCTCCTCCGCGCATCCGTCAAGTTGCAGTCGCCATCAATCCGTGCTACGGTTTTCGGTTGAGGCCATCATCCGTACGTTTCCCCGGCCCCTCGTTCCCGCACCTGCGCGACAAGAGGCTTACTTTAGTTCGTAACATATTTAGGCAAAAATGTCACGTACTTTATTTAGGGGTGTACTACGTCATTTATCTGATGACTGCCCTCTTCGTGATGGCCGCCATGGCCCTAGCCCAGATTCCGCCGCCGGTTTTCGCGCCTCCGCCGCCCGCGCCGCCGAGTCAGCCCAATGCGGCGAATCCGAACCAACGGATTAAAATCCAGCTGCCAGGCATGCCCGTCGGTGACGAGGTCTTCATCGACGCGCAGTACCAGGAGGCAGAGGGATCCGTGCGCCACCTGCGCGGCCACGTCATCCTCGAAACCAGCGAAAGGTTGCTGCAGGCCGATGAGCTAGATTATGACGAGGATACCGGCGAAGTGGAAGCGCGCGGCAATGTCAGGTTCGAGAGTTTTCTGGAGGGCGACAAACTGGAATGCGACCACGGCAAATACAATGTCAACGACGAGACCGGGATCTTCTGGGATGTGCGCGGGACTTCGCCGGCCAAGATCGTCGCGCGTCCGGGCCTGCTGACCACCAACAACCCCTTCTACTTCGAAGGCAAATGGGCGGAGCGCCAGGCGGATCGCTACATTCTGCACGAAGGCTTCATCACCGATTGCAAAATCCCCAAGCCCTGGTGGAGGTTCACGGGACCCAAGTTCGATATCATCCCGCATGATCGCGCCATCGGCTATCACGCTGTCTTTCATCTGAAGAAGCTACCGCTTTTCTATTTCCCGGCCTTTTACAAATCCCTCAAGCGGCTGCCGCGCAAGAGCGGTTTCCTTACGCCCAGCTTCGGCCGCAGCACGCTCTACGGCGAGTTCTTCGGCCTGGGATACTATTGGGCCATCAACCGCAGCTACGATCTCCGCTACGAAGGCGTGTATTACAGCCTGCGCGGTCTGGCGAGCACCGTCGATTTTCGCGCAAAAGTGACTCCCGGCACGGATTTCGGATTCCTGCTTTACGGCGTGGACGATCGCGGTGTGAATATCGGCAATGGAGTGATCCAAAAGCAGGGCGGCTATCAGTTCACTTTCGATTCGCGCTCCGACCTCGGCGACGGATGGGAGTACCGGGGCCAGATTAACTATCTGAGCTCGTTTCTGTTTCGCCAGTCGTTTTCGCAGAACTTCAACAATGCCATCTTCTCGGAAGCCCGTTCGGATTTGTTTGTGAGCAAGCACTGGGATAGTTACGCGTTCACCGTAGTGGCCGAGCGCATAGAAGATTTTGAAGACGTTGTGCCCACCGACAGGATCGTTATTCGAAAGCTTCCGGAGGTGGATTTTCTGAGCCGCGACCGGCAAATCCTGGATGGGTTCCTGCCATTGTGGTTTTCGATGCAAAGCAGCGCCGGATTCATGGATCGCACGCAGCCCGACTTCCAGACGCGCCAGTTCACCAGCCGGCTGGACGTAAACCCTCAGCTCAGCACGGAAATTCATTGGGCCGGTTTCAGCCTGGTTCCAAGTTTCGCGATTCGGGAGACCGATTACAGTGCCAGTATTGTAAACGGAGTTCTGAGCGGACAAAATATTTTACGCAGCGCACGGGAAATAAACGTTAGCCTGGTTCCGCCCTCGCTCGAGCGGATTTTCGAGGCGCCGAAATGGCTGGGCGGCGGAAAGCTGAAGCACGTTATCGAGCCTCGCGTCGAATACGCGTTCGTGGACGGCATAAACAACTTCAACCGGATTATCCATTTCGATGAAAACGACCTGCTCACGAATACCAATCAGGTGACGCTCTCAGTGGCGAACCGCCTGTTCGTCAAGGATAAAGACGGCAATGTCAACGAAGTGCTGAGCTGGGAAGTTTCTCAGGCCCGCTATTTTGACCCGACTTTCGGCGGCGCGGTGATCCCCGGCCAGCGCAACGTTATTGAAAGCTCGATCGATCTGGATGGCTTCGCCTTTATAGATGGCCCACGCAACTATTCGCCTGTGGTCTCGGCGCTGCGCTTTCAGCATGTGATCGGTTTAGAATGGCGAGTGGATTACGATCCTCTGTTCAAGCGGATATCGAACTCGAGCTTCTCCGCGGATTGGCGTTTCTGGAACTACCTGATTTCGGTTGGAGACAATCAGGTACGCACCGACCCGGTGGTTACTCCTAATTCGGATCAGCTTCGCGGGACGTTCGGCATCGGTAACGCTAACAGGAAGGGCTGGAACGGAGCCTTCAGCGAGTATTACGATTACAAGAATCACGTTCTCTTATACTCTCTGGCGCAAGTGACCTACAACACGGATTGCTGCGGCATCAGCCTGGAATACCGGCGCTTCAATATCGGCACGCGCGACGACACGCAATACAAAATAGCCTTCGCGATATCCAACGTGGGAACTTTCGGGAACCTGAAGAAGCAGGAACGAATTTTCTAGGGACTGGGGGCTGGGGACTGGGGCCGGCGCGCTTCCGGGGCGATCGCTTCATCCAGCAGGAGGCTGAACTCGCGAGCCTTGTGTTCCACTCTTTGCTTCAAATCCGTGAGTTGGTGCTCCAGCGTTTCGAGCTCGTCGGCCATATGCAGGCAAGCCAGCACGGCCGCGCGCGTGGCATCCACGTTCGCGCCATGGGCGGCGATCTTGGACATCAGATCGTCCACCTTTTGGGCGAGCAACTCGATGCGCCCCGGCTCTTCGCTCGCGACCAGCGAATAAGTCTGGTTGAAGATGGTTACACGGACGCCTTCCGTGCTGGGCATTGCTTTAGCTTGCCATCTCTAGGTGCTACTTAGCAAATCCAGTTGACCCAGCAGTTTTTCGATGCGGGTACGGACTTGCTTGCGCTCAGAGCGGAGATCGTCCAACTCCTGGCGGACAGAGTCGCGCTCGGCCAGCGCGGAACTCAACTGCGATTCGAGATCGCGATTTTGGGACCGCAGACTCGTGACCAGCTCCACCGCTCCGCGGATTCGTTCTTCGAGGCTCGAGAGCGAATCCAATTCTTGTTGGGCTGATGTGCTCATTGGGACCTCTTAAGCTTGCGCGTGCGCGGCTTTGGCCTTTTCTACCAGCGCGGCAAAGGCGGTTTGGTCAGTGATTGCCAGTTCGGCCAGAATCTTGCGATTCAGATCGATACCGGATTTCTTGAGACCGCTGATGAACTTGCTGTAGGAGATCTCAGCGGCACGGCAACTGGCACCGATGCGGATAATCCACAGCGAGCGGAAATCGCGTTTCTTGCGGCGCCGTCCAACGTAGGCGTATTTCTGGGCCTTCTCGACGGCCTCTTGCGCCGCCCGATTCAGCTTGCTCTTGGTTAGAAAAAAACCGGATGCGCGGGCCAGCGTCTTTTTCCGGTAGGCCCGGCGTTTCGTTCCTCGTTTTACTCTCGGCACGTTTAGGCTCCTTATTGATGATTGAACCGGCGACAACGGCACGTGCGGCGCCGTTTCGCTCGGGCGATCCCGTTAGTACGGAATCATCCTCTTCAGTTTGGCCTGATCGGATTTATCGGCCACTACGTCGTGTTTCAATTTGCGCTTGCGGGAGCGTACCTTGGACGTCAAAATGTGCCGGGCAAACGCATGCCCTCGCACAACTTTACCCGTCCCGGTCTTCTTGAACCGTTTGGACGCACCCTTATGTGTCTTCAGCTTCGGCATTTGGATTTTCCAGGATTAAACTGGGGATACGGCTTAACTTTCATAGTGTAGCACGGATAGGCGGAATCTATGGATTGATCGTGCGTGGTGCTGCTCGGAGCGAGGCCTCCGCTCACCTGCGGAGCCTGGAGTTAGCCCAGGACCAAATCACTCAAACGAAGCCGTGACATCCAGCCCGCTGCCTTCCTTAATCGCGTGCATCGTGCCAAGCGGGAGAATCCGACCTCGGTGGTAAGGAACGATTACCTGTTTTCCAGTGGCTGGGTTGCGCCACTTTTGGTGGCTCCCGGAAGTTCCAACCAGTTTGAACCCGCCTCTGGGAAGGACCGACGTCACTTGGCCGGAAGTTAGGCGTGGCGTTCCGCTATCACCCCAACCGTTACCTCGACCAATTTGACCGCTGCCGGCAGCTCGATCTCGGAAGGAGCTAGATAGAGCCGAATCGCTTCCTCAATGTTGCGACGGGCCTCAGCTTCGGTGTCTCCGGCGGATGTGCAACCGTGGCAGTTCTGGACAAACGGCCGAGAAGCTGTTTGCTACGGGATCGTGCTCTAGAATTACTCGAAATCTCACCTTTCTAGTATAGCTTCCGCATGAAAGCGAATCGATTAGACAATGAGGAGCCTCGTCCGGGGGACGACGCAACCAAAGTGCAAACTTGCGATACTGAAACGGGAGACTGCGATGCCCTCTGTGACCGTGACTGCAAAGAACAAAGCCGGCGCGAAGCTGAGCCGAGCGGAAGTTGACTACAATCCCGGTCAGCGGCGCATGATCGATCGTGAGATAACAAAGGGCTTGGAGGATATCAAAAAAGGCCGTGTCCACGGCCCTTTCTCCGCCTCGGAAGCCACAAAATTCATTAAGGCTGAATTGAAGACTCGCAGCAAAAAAAGCAAGCCCAAATGAACGTAGCGCTCACCGAGCGCGCTCTGGCCGCCCTCGCCAGCGCTGAACCAGCTGTGCAGAAAGCTTTCATCAAGCAGATCAATTACCTCGCACGCGACCTCCACCATCCGTCTCTCCGAGCCAAAAAGTATGACGAGGGGCGGGACATCTGGCAAGGACGCATCAACGACGGCTGGCGATTCTACTTTACTATCGCACGCGGGACGTACACCATCAACAGCATCATCCCCCACCCGAAATAGAAGCCTACTCGTGTTCCTCTTGGTACTCCTCCAGCCACGCCATTTGGATCGCTTCCAGCTTTCCTTCCGTCGATGCTTTCGGATCGTCCTTGAAATCTTCGAGCTCGGTGATCCATTGGTGCAGGTCGGTGTAGCGGATGTGGGTCGGATCCAGGTCCGGGAATTTTTCGTATAGAGCGAGCGCGATGTTTTCGGTGTGGTCCCAGGTGAGTCCAGGCATCAGAGCTTGGTTCCTTTCAGCATGTTTTCGGCCAGCTTTAGCGTGACTTGATTGAGCTCTTCGATCTTTTGTTTAATCAAGATTTGGTGGTCGGCGTGATAGACCAACAGAAGCTCGTTTACAGCTTTGTCGATGTCGGCGCGTTCCTCGTCGTTCAATTCGAAATAGGCGTCGTGACGCCGCGCTTTTTCCACTGCGGCTAAAATAGTGTCCGCTTCGACGCGCGCCTCTCGGACTTGCCGTTCTTGGAAATCCTGCTCGGCTTTCTCCACTGACTCCTGGATCATCTTCTCCACCTGTTCGTCGGTCAATCCGTAGGATGGTTTCACATCCACGCTCTGTTCGGTGCCGGTGCGGACGTCGCGCGCGGTGACGTTCAGGATGCCGTTGGCGTCGATCAGGAAGCGAACCTCGATGCGGGCCAATCCAGCCGGCATGGGAGCGATGTCCTTCAGATCGAAACGCGCGAGGCTGCGGTTGTCCTTCACTAATTCGCGCTCGCCCTGCACCACGTGAA
>Ga0116125_1001096_pt1 | contig 12078 bp, 14 predicted proteins | sample June2015DPH_16_1_2_FD_89729 | JGI IMG/M metagenome (GOLD analysis project Ga0116125, IMG submission 89729) | Peatland microbial communities from SPRUCE experiment site at the Marcell Experimental Forest, Minnesota, USA - June2015DPH_16_10 | ecosystem: Environmental > Terrestrial > Soil >...
CTTGCGAGACAAATCGCCGCGGGCCACGGCTGTTGTGACCTCGGCGATGTTACGCACTTGCGCCGTGAGGTTTCCGGCCATCGCGTTCACGGAATCGGTGAGATCTTTCCAGGTTCCGGCCACGCCCGGTACGTTCGCTTGTCCACCCAAACGACCTTCGCTGCCTACTTCGCGAGCCACGCGCGTGACTTCTGCAGCGAACGAACGCAATTGCTCAACCATGGTGTTGAGGGTTTCTTTGAGTTGCAAAATCTCGCCGCGAACGTCCACCGTGATTTTCTTTGAGAGATCACCTGTAGCAATCGCCGTGGCCACTTCAGCGATGTTGCGCACCTGTCCAGTCAGGTTGCTCGCCATGAAGTTTACGTTGTCCGTAAGATCTTTCCACGTGCCAGCGACGCCGGGCACCTGCGCTTGACCGCCAAGCTTGCCGTCAGTGCCGACTTCGCGGGCCACACGAGTTACTTCGCCAGCGAAGGCGTTCAATTGGTCCACCATCGTGTTGATGGTGTTCTTCAGTTCAAGAATTTCGCCTTTTACGTCTACCGTGATCTTGCGTGACAAATCTCCGCGAGCCACGGCAGTCGTGACTTCGGCAATGTTGCGTACCTGGCCAGTCAGGTTTCCGGCCATCGAGTTGACGGAGTCGGTAAGATCTTTCCAAGTGCCGGCCACGCCGGGCACATTTGCTTGCCCGCCGAGTCGGCCTTCAGAACCCACTTCGCGAGCCACGCGCGTCACTTCACCGGCGAACGCGTTAAGTTGATCCACCATCGTGTTGATCGTTTCCTTGAGTAGGAGAATCTCGCCGCTGACGTTCACGGTAATTTTCTTGGAAAGATTGCCTGTAGCAATCGCGGTGGAGACTTCGGCAATATTTCGCACCTGACCGGTCAGGTTGCTGGCCATCGAGTTCACCGAGTCAGTGAGGTCCTTCCAGGTTCCTCCCACGCCGGGCACTTGCGCTTGCCCTCCCAAGCGTCCGTCTGTGCCCACTTCGCGAGCCACTCGGGTCACTTCGGAAGCAAAGGAGCGCAACTGGTCCACCATAGTGTTGATGGTGTCTTTGAGTTCGAGAATTTCGCCCTTGACGTCGACTGTGATCTTGCGCGACAAGTCCCCGCGAGCCACGGCGGTTGCGACTTCGGCGATGTTGCGCACTTGTCCAGTCAGGTTGCTGGCCATGAAGTTCACGTTGTCCGTGAGATCTTTCCACGTGCCGGCCACGCCGGGTACCTGCGCCTGACCACCGAGTTTGCCCTCAGTGCCGACCTCGCGAGCCACGCGCGTTACCTCGCCCGCGAATGCATTGAGCTGGTCCACCATGGTGTTGATGGTGTTCTTAAGTTCGAGAATTTCTCCTTTTACGTCCACAGTGATTTTGCGCGACAAATCGCCGCGTGCGACTGCAGTCGTAACTTCGGCAATGTTTCGCACTTGACCGGTGAGGTTCCCGGCCATCGAGTTGACCGAGTCAGTCAAATCTTTCCACGTTCCAGCCACGCCAGGCACGTTCGCCTGCCCGCCCAGTCGGCCTTCAGTACCGACTTCACGCGCGACGCGGGTTACTTCGCCGGCGAAGCGGTTGAGTTGATCCACCATGGTGTTGAGCGTTTCCTTGAGCTGCAAAATCTCGCCGCGCACATCGACCGTGATCTTTCGCGAAAGGTCGCCGCTCGCAATGGCCGTCGCCACTTCGGCAATGTTGCGAACCTGTCCGGTCAGGTTGCTGGCCATGAAGTTCACGTTGTCGGTGAGATCTTTCCAGGTACCGCCTACGCCTGGGACTTGGGCCTGACCGCCGAGTTTGCCCTCAGTGCCGACTTCGCGCGCGACGCGGGTTACTTCGCCAGCGAAGGCGTTGAGTTGATCCACCATCGTGTTAATGGTGTCCTTGAGTTCAAGAATTTCGCCTTTTACGTCTACCGTGATCTTGCGCGACAAATCGCCGCGAGCCACGGCCGTAGTCACTTCAGCAATGTTTCGCACCTGGGCCGTGAGGTTTCCGGCCATGGCGTTGACGGAGTCCGTAAGATCCTTCCAAGTTCCCGCCACTCCAGGGACAACGGCTTGGCCGCCGAGTTTGCCGTCAGTGCCAACCTCGCGGGCTACACGCGTCACTTCCGAAGCAAAAGATCGCAACTGATCCACCATCGTGTTGATGGCTTCTTTGAGCTGGAGAATTTCGCCGCGAACGTCCACCGTGATCTTGCGAGAGAGATCGCCGCTCGCCACAGCAGTCGCGACTTCGGCGATGTTCCGGACCTGACCGGTCAGGTTGCTCGCCATCGAGTTGACCGAGTCGGTGAGATCCTTCCACGTTCCGGCTACGCCGGGCACTTGAGCCTGTCCGCCCAGTTTGCCGTCAGTACCCACTTCACGAGCTACGCGCGTAACTTCGGCGGTGAACACACCGAGTTGCTGAATCATGGTGTTCACGATGTTCGCCGAACGCAAGAACTCTCCTTCGAGCGGTCGCCCATCCACGTCCAGTCGAACGGTCTGGGTCAAGTTGCCCTGAGCTACTGCGGCGATAGCGCGGGTAACTTCCGTGGTTGGTCGCAGCAAATCCTCGACCAAGGTGTTGACCGAAATCTCCATTTCACCCCAGGCGCCCCGAGACTCGTGAAATCTTGTGCGCTCGCGGGTTCTTCCTTCTTTACCCACGACCTGTCCGACACGCTTCAACTCGTCTGCCATCTGCTGATTGGCGGCAACGATCTCGTTAAAGGTATCTGCAACTTTGCCAGCAAGACCCGTCCACGAACCCGGCAGCCGTACGGAAAAGTCTCCGTCGCGCATGGTTTGCAAGCCAGCCAGTATGGTAGTGAAGTCAGCAGCGGCGGGTTCGGCTGTGATATTGGAATGCCCGTTGCTTTTTTCGTTCCTCTTGGGCGCGCTCTCGATGGTCGCGGTCGCTGCGTTACGCTCAGTTCTCTTCATGGTCGTCTCTAAATGGAACGAGGAGTCACCTGTTTTGTGCGATCTCGTTTTGATTCTTTTCAGTACCAGGGGGCGGAACTTCGGCCTTACAGCACTTCTTATCATGAAAGGTACCGAGTTCGCTCTAGGGTATTTCCTGTAGGGGCTAGGGGAAGGGCGCTGTAAAGAATAGAAATATTTGGTTCGCTGAAAGGATGGGCAAGAAAATCCCCAGCAGGTTTGCTGGGGATCTCTTGGTACTTACCGGGAATCAGGATTACGATGCGCGACGCTTTTCACCCTGCTCCGAATTTCCCTCATTGTCGCGTTTCTGGAAGTCGCCTCCTTGTGAGGGGTTTTTCCTGGAAGGGTCCTGCTGACCAGGGGTCTGTCCCTCTTGAGACGGGTTTTTCTTGGATGGATCCACGGTTCCAGTCGACTTCTGCTGCTGGTTCCGGAGGTCCTTGTCAGTTTCGTTTCCCATGAATTGCTCCTTTATAAGAAAAGTTAGTTGATCGCCGCGCAGTACAGATTTGTGCGGCGCTCTGTCACCTTAGTTGCAAGAACTAAGGCAGCAGGTAGCCTGAGATTGATGAGATTCTTCTCCTTCAAAATGCGTATCGAGCTTTTCGCGTTCTTGGAGATCAGGGGGGAACAGGAGATCATTTGGGGCAGAAGGCAGGCGCCAGTTTTAAGAGGAAGGTACATCCAACACCTGCCTTCTACCCCTCGCGTTGGGGCTGTTTGAACCATAAGCCTGTCGACTCCAATAACCCATCGGGCTGATTCTGTATTTTGCCTATGCGGTTGCCTTACTCGCTGGCCAGATTGCCCTATGCGAATTTTCCTTAAAAAACTTTGACCCGCGCGAGGAGTCACGATTTGACTCCCAGCACGGGTCATTTCTGTCCGTGTCGCTAAAGGATTTTAGATTCCGGCGCTGCCTCGGCGCATCAGGTGCGTAGCGAGCGTGATCACAAACAGTACTAGAAAAATAAAAAACAGTAGCTTCGCTATACCGGCTGCGGCCAATGCGATCCCGGTAAAGCCGAACACTGCAGCGATGAACGCAACCAGCAAGAACATTAACGCCCAGTAAACCATAGTGCCTCCTTGGTAAGACTTTATGCGATTCTGTCTGCCTTGCCCGTCACTCCTAACTTAGACTCGTAGTGCGCGGGTGGCGATCAGGGTGACTCTGTAATCTCAAATCGAAAGTCCTGTAGCCACAGAGAGCATTTCGATCGGACGCCGTCTCTCCAAATCACGCTGCTGGCTTCGATCTTCGACCCGACACGTTAGTCGTCGCCTTTGAGCCCTGGTTTCGTCCTTGAGGAATCGCCACATTGATGTGCTCGGCGATTCCGCCAAGCGTCTTGTCTGCTTCCTTTTCTTCTTGCAATGTTTTCTCGAGAAGATCGGCAGCTTTTTTATCTCCGAGCAGGGAGGCATACGTCCGTACGCAACCGTATCCCGCCATTTCATAGTGCTCCACTCGCTGGGCAGCAGCGATCAGAGCGGCATCTTTCACGCCGTGGTCCATCTCCTCTTCTATGACTTCGCCGCCTTCTTTTACCAAGCCCTCCATGGCCTTGCACTTTTGGCCCTTCGCGTTTTCTCCCATCGCTTCGAAGATAGTCTCAATGCGTCGAGCATGTTCTTTGGTTGTTTCCAGATGTTCTTCGAACGCTTCACGTAATTCGGCCGAAGAAGATGCCTTTGCCATTTTTGGCAATGCCTTGATCAATTGATGTTCCGCGTCATACAAATCCTTAAGTTGTTCGAGATATAAGTCGCGCAGGGAATTCACTTTCACTTTGATCCTCCAGGAAAAAGATGATGAAACAATTGAAGAACGTGCCCTGATGCGCCACTACAAATCGACCACTCACATCAACGTCTTGCTGATTGCTGGCGAGGGCGAGAAGCAGGAGCCGGCACTGTTCCACTAGCTCCTGCTCGATAGGTAGGCACGTTGAGGGAACATTCCATGCGGGCAGAATAGGTCGATAAATGCGCCAAGGGAATCCCACCGACGCTGTACTGCTCCTAAGGATTCTCTGTAGCAATCCCGTCTCGAATTCGAACGAGGTGGAAAGAATAATAATTAACGACGAAACCGAAGAACCAAACGAAGAATACAGAACACCCTAGATTTTCCGTGGATTAAGCTCATCAAATACACCACCAGGCGTACAGCAACATCTAGAAACGCCTACAGGCTGCACTGGATAGACCATTTTCCCTTTCGACTCTAATCTCCAAAATGTGATTGGTACGAAGCTCAATTTTGTCAGACACGAATTGGACTTGAGACTTGAAAGGAGCACTCCGGTGAACAGCGACTCAGCTAGCACGGGCACAGTTTCTCTGGATTCCGACATTGTTAAGCGCGCGCAACAAGGTGATTCTGATGCGTTTGCCGCTCTGTTTCATGCGCACAAGGCACGTATCTACTCGGTATGTTTGCGCATGACCAACAACGCCGCCGAAGCGGAAGATCTCACTCAGGATGCGTTCTTGCAGGTGTTCCGCAAGATCGCTACCTTTCGCGGAGATTCTGCGTTTTCAACTTGGCTTCACCGCATTGCGGTAAACACAGTTCTAATGCATTTTCGCAAAAAGTCACTGTGCCAGGTTTCTCTAGACGAACCGTACAGCAACAGCGACGGCGCCAAGATTCGGCGGGAGTACGGAACCAGAGACAATTGCCTGGCTGGGTGCGTCGACCGAGTCGCGTTAGCTCATGCCATCAAGGAGCTGCCCCACGGATACAGAACCATTTTCCTTTTGCATGAAGTCGAGGGCTACGAGCACCAGGAAATCGCGGAAATGCTTGGCTGCTCTGTGGGAAATTCAAAGTCGCAACTGCACAAGGCGAAGTTGCGAATTCGCGAGTTGCTCGCTCAAGCACCACAAGCCCGGTCGGTAAAGGTACACACTGAGCGCTCACGCACCAAAACGGCTATTCCACGGTTTGAAGACTGGGAGCGGGCAATCGGTCCGAGCGTAGCCATGCACGCAGTTTCGAACATGCCGCAGTTGGCCGGTCCGACGGTGTGACCTCGGCCTGACTAAGGCATGTTTAAGCCGGTCGTAAGGCGTGGACCGGATAGAAGCTACTTGATACGCGCAAGTAAAGTTAAGAAGAAAGAAATCCTGCGTGCCCGCATAGGGCAGAAGAGGTTTGCGATGAGAGTAGGAAATAGTGCAGCAGCGAAATGCCTTTTGACGCTCGCTAGTTTAGTTCTGATTTTTGCCAGCATGAGCTGGGCCGCGGACAATGACGACGGCAAGAATCAGTCCGATATTCAGAAGCGCATTGTGAAATCGGCCGAGGTTCTCAATGAAATTATGGCGACTCCTGACAAGGCCATCCCCGACAAGGTCATGGATCATGCGAAGTGCATAGCCGTAGTGCCCTCGCTGATCAAGGTTGCGTTTGTTTTCGGCGGTGAGCACGGCAAGGGGGTTGCCACCTGCAGGACAGAGAAGGGATGGAGCGCACCTGCCCCGATCACTATCACCGGAGGTAGTTGGGGGTTACAACTCGGCGGCCAGGCCACTGATCTCGTAATGGTCGTCACCAATGACGCGGGAATGCAGCACTTGCTGTCCAGCAAGTTTAAACTCGGAGCAGACGCTTCGGCTGCCGCCGGCCCGGTTGGCCGTAACACCGCTGCTGACACGGATATCTCGATGAGAGCAGAAGTACTGACTTATTCCCGAGCTCGCGGTGTTTTTGCCGGCATCGATCTGAGCGGCGCCGTCGTCGCTCAGGATAAGGACGAGACAGCACTGCTCTACAGCAAGCCCATTCCTTTTGCCGAGATCTTGAGCGGCAAAGTTGCTCCTCCTGCAGGAAGCGAGCCTTTCCTGGCGGCGGTAAAGAAATACTCCGGTCAGGCTCGAGAACAGAGTAAAGGCGAGATGCCGACGGCCAATACTGGTTCTGCGAGCAACCAGTCAAAATAAGACGTATTTTGCACTTCAATTACGGCCAGGCCATCGCGGTCTGGCCGTTATTCATTTTGCAGCATCTTAAAAACGCACTTCTCATCACTGCTAGCGACGATGGCAGAATGGCTGGCTCGAGAGGTGCTTGCGGCGCTCGAGCAACAACGTATTCCGTTCGCGGTCGCCGGGGCTTTCGCGTTGCTACAGCATGCCGGGACCTGCCGCACCACCAAAGATCTGGATCTGTTCCTGGCCTCAGAGAGCTGGTTCCCCACCTTGAGATATCTCGAAGGACGCTGGTTCCATTCTGAAGTATGCGACCCTATATGGCTGCCAAAGTACGCCGCGATGATTAATTCGTAGACATCATCACCGGCATGAGCAATGCCGTGTTCAGCGTGGACGAGTCCTGGATCCTTAATGTGCTGGTTGATTTTGGCCAGGACCTCATTGCCTTCGAAAAAGATACAGCATGAAACACCATGAGGTACTTGGTTAACCGGATATAGCTTCATGCTTGGGTGTTGTAGTTTAGTTTTCGTGAACGCCGGAAACCTTTATCGAACGACGCGGCTAACACGCCCGGTAACGCGAACGCGTGAATGCAGCCCGGGAACTTTGAATTGAACACCGGCATCGTGCGCCGGAACTTTTGCAAACGGAGAGACGAATGTCAACAATTCTGCTTATTATTCTCGTGTTGCTCGTAGTGGGCGCACTGCCCACGTGGCCATACAGTTCGGGGTGGGGATACTATCCCAGCGGTGGGCTTGGCTTGGTGGTGGTTATTGTTCTTATTCTGGTTCTGACCGGACGAGTGTGAAACAACTGGGCGAATCGATCGAAGAGAAAGACGGAGCTTCTCGATCGCTTATCTCGATGGAATGGGAAGAAGAAGTTGCTGGCGTACGAGATCTGGCCGCATGTTTTACGGTTGAAGAGCTCCAGGCCTGGAGCCGTGCGAATATCCCGCTGGCACCCATTCCTGCGAGCGGCGTGGCGGACACGCGATCCGGTTAGGGGATTCGTAGGAGGTATTTGCCTTGCTCTCGATTTTTCTTAAAAGCTGCAAGAAATACGCGGCGTTATCCATAGCTTGTTGCTCTCGAGCCTCGTCGCCGTTCTCGCCCAGCTGAGCTGTTCGCGTCGCGAGGGCCATTTCCGCTTCGGCGATGCGCTGTAGAATCTTGGCACCGTCGTCCTCGAAAAGTGCCGCCATGTAAAGCTGCTTCCAATCACTGCCACTAGAAGAGGGTAAGTAGGCCCTTGCTTCCATGCTTGCCTCCGTATGAAAAACTATCTTGGGTGTAACGACAACAAATTGGAATACAGTAAATCCTGTATCGATCGGCCGGTTTTTATGCTTTTCCCGCCTATGAGCTGAAAGGGCGGGTTGCGCCCTTTCAGCTTCTCAAGTTTCTCTTTGCTAAACTGGGCTAACTGGCACGTGGCAGGGGTTTGTCCGTCTTTTGCCAGTCCGCAGAGGATTCTCCGGCGGACGCAATATCCGTCGCGCCAGTGCGTTCGAGCAAGTCCTTCGCTTTCTTTGTCCAGTTCGAATCGTCACAGTGGACCGAAAGCAGAATTCCGCCTTCTTTGATCCGGCCTTCGTAGCGCTTGGCCTCATACTCCGGAATGCCCATGCCAATGAGAGCCCCGGCGATGCCGCCGATTGCGCCGCCGACGCCCACTCCGGTTAAGGCAGCCACAATCGGACCGGCCGCGATCAGGGGGCCCACGCCGGGGATCGCTAACGCGCCAATACCGACGAGCCAACCGAGACCTCCACCCACCAAGGCTCCCGTAGTTGCACCCGCGGCCGTGCCCTCTGGCGCTTTCGTGTTTTTTTCCACCGCGAAGTCCTTGGTGCCTTGGTTTTCTGGAAACAAAACGGAGATGTCCGTATTGCGAAAACCCTCCGCCCGTAACAGGTCGACTGCATATTCAACGTCAGCCTGAGTGCGATAAATTCCGAATGCTGCTGTATTCTTGCCTGCCATTAAAGTCTCCTTCGAAATGATCTTTGGATGTGCGTTCTTTGCCGGAGTTAGGATGGCAGAGCCGGAGTGGGGGATGGCTCGGGCTTATTGCAATGATGTTTCGACTGGAGCGATCGTCGATGCCGTGTCAACTGCCCGGTCCCCGCTGGCCATTTTTAACTTATCTAACTCCTCCTGGGTCGCTCTCCACGCTTTTGCATTCTTCTTGGTGGCGATTGGGGCATTTGGATCGGCGTAGAAGCTGAGAATGTTTTGACGCAACTGGGGAGATGCCTGATCAAAATTGCGCTTGGCCAAATCACCCAGTAGATGGGCATAGGTTTGGTCGGCCAGCAGATATTCGCCGGCACGAGTTTCACGGCCAGTATCGAAATCCATGTCTGTGAGCGTCAGTTTCCCTGTTTGTTGTTCGCGTAGCAGCGCGCCATAATCATCCACAGTCTTGTTGATACTCTTGATATACATGTCCTCGCTCTGCGTGTCGGGGATCTTAAAAGCGACCGCTTTAAAGGGGCCTACCTTGGGCACAATCTTAAGGAAGAACGCCAGGATACGCGTGCCAAAGCCCGGTTTGCGATATCCGTTTCCCCATTCCTTCTGATACTTCGCTCGCGAAAGATGATAGAGAAACTCCCTTTCGTTGAAATTCGGGGTATCGTGGACAATCTCTTTGCGCCGCGACAGCAACGCGACGCGAGTCATGTCAGGGATGAGTTTGCTGATGGCGCGCCGAAAGGTTCCGATGGCTAAATCTTCGTTGTGCATGACGTCTTGCAGTGGAAGGCCATACGTCTCTGCGAATGCGCGCTCGAGCAGAGGCTTGGAAATATTGAACCCGATGAAGTCGTGAAAATTGTCGGAGGTATAGCGATTCTTCGCCACCTGCACCATGTCGAAGCCAAATTCGGTGCGAATGTGGGCTTTGGGATCGTCGACGTAGGTTACTTCCGGTCCATACTTCCTTCGCAACTTGGGGAAGGTTAACGCAACCACGCGATTGATGGTGGGATGCCCGCTATTGTCCGAAGCATAGTGCGATAGCGCTCCCAATGCGAAGGCGTACTCGTTCAGATCCGACGAATCCTGAATCAGGGCCAACACGAAATCGCCACTACGTACGTAGTGCACCAAATCGCTAAAATATTTGCTGCCGAAAGGATAGTAGCCCATGTCCTGAACCACGCTGCCGCCGTAGGCGTAGGCGTGAGCTTGCTTGAGATCCTCCTCGCTTGCCTGGGGGAAACGCTGGAGCAGCATCGGTCGTAGCTGATCTTTCCACAGCAAGTCGACCATTTCTTCGTGGGTGAGTACCGAGTATCCGTTTCCGACTCCTGAACAGAGGAGCACGAAGAACAGGACCGCTCCTTTTGTGACCCTCTGTCGAATTTGCAGCATAGCCAATTCTAAGATGCGTTTCGCCGCGTATCGGCTCCAATTCGCAACTCCTAGACTGCAGTTCTTCGGCCACTCATAAGGTTGATCACTAGAATTACTAGCGCGACCACCAGAAGAATGTGAATAAATCCTCCCAAGGTGTACGAACTCACTAACCCCAGCAACCACAGGACCAGCAGTATTACGAAAATCGTCCAAAGCATATTTGGCTCCTTTTGACTTTAAATTCGAGGCGCAAGAATCGCACTTTCTCGGACGCCACTCTAGACTGCCCCGTTCGCCAGCCGAGCATAGGTCCCTGGAGATTGTTCGCGCCATCAGGTGAACGCGGTACTTGTGCACCTCACTCGTGGTACTTAAGTCTGCGCCTACGGGCAATCCCCGGATCAACTAGAGGCCAAACTCGATTGGCACCTGCGATCGTCCGAATTATGGTCAAGATGTGCTTGGTCAAAGATGCACAAGGAGTCATTCAATGAAACTTAATCGCGGTATCAAAACCCTCCTGCTCATGGGCTCGTTGTTGAGTGGCGCCTGGGCAATGGCGCAGTCCGGCTCTCAAGACGTTCCCGCCGACAACACAAAAATGAATCAGGGTGACCAGAAGGCAAGCCAACCCACAGCGGATCAGCAGAAGGACAGTCGTGCTGACTTGCACATGACGCAACAAATTCGCAAGGCAATCGTGCAGGACAAGTCTTTGTCGACTTATGCCCACAACGTGAAAATCATCACACAAAATGGCCAAGTCACGCTGAAGGGACCCGTGCGATCAGACGACGAGAAGCGAGCGCTCGAGGCCAAGGCCACAGAAGTAGCGGGCGCAGGCAATGTCAACGACGAGTTGAACGTCAAACCATCACGTTAACCATCGCAATCAGACCAACCAAGGAGAATTCATAATGTCAGGAAAAAACACAGCGGTATTCGGCATCTACCCGAGCTACAGCGGCGTGGAAGCCGGAGTGGACGGCCTGAAAGCCGCGGGATTTAGCAACCGCGATATTTCTGCGCTACTCCCGGAGAGCGCAGGGTCCAGGGACTTCGCGCACGAGAAAGGCACCAAGGCCCCGGAAGGAGCGACCACAGGCGCCGGCACCGGCGTAGTGCTCGGTGGCGCGATGGGATGGCTGCTAGGGGTTGGTGCCCTGGCGATCCCTGGCCTGGGGCCCTTTATCGCGGCCGGTCCGATCATGGCTGCCCTCGCGGGCGCGGGTGTGGGTGGCGCAGTTGGAGGAATTGCTGGCGCGCTGATTGGGATGGGAATTCCTGAATACGAGGCTAAGCGCTACGAAGGCAGGGTGAAAGACGGAGGCATATTACTTTCTGTTCACTGCGACACCTCAGAGGAGATAAAGCGGGCTAAGCAGGTCCTTGAGCGAACGGGCGCGCAGGATGTCTCGTCAAGCGGCGAAGCAAGCTCCGACGACACCGAAAGCAGGACACATCTACCTCGCGCAGTTTAAGGCGGACGCAGCAAATCTCGCGCCGGCTGCACTCGTAGCCGGCGGGGCTTAATACTAAACACATAAAGGAGAAGAGCAAATGAACTCAGATCAACTGCAGGGCAAGTGGAAACAGATGAAAGGTTCAGTGAAGGAACGCTGGGGTAAATTGACCGACGACGATATTAACGTGATCGACGGCAAGCACGACCAACTGGTAGGAAAGATTCAAGAGCGGTACGGCATTGCAAAAGAAGCAGCCCAAAAACAGGTCGATGAGTGGAACGCAGTCGAGTCCCATCAAGCCGACTTGGACGAGAGACGCAAAGCCAGCTAAAGACGATCCAATGTAAGACTGA
>Ga0116125_1001098_pt1 | contig 12073 bp, 8 predicted proteins | sample June2015DPH_16_1_2_FD_89729 | JGI IMG/M metagenome (GOLD analysis project Ga0116125, IMG submission 89729) | Peatland microbial communities from SPRUCE experiment site at the Marcell Experimental Forest, Minnesota, USA - June2015DPH_16_10 | ecosystem: Environmental > Terrestrial > Soil > Wetlands...
ACCCAATCGCCAGAATCACTACGCCTTTGGAAGGACGCTGCGACGGCGCCTCAACTGGGGGTAGTGGTGCAGCTGCAGTCCCTGCACGGCCATGCTGGGCGAGAGCCGCCGATACCGGTTCGACTGGGGAAGCGTCATTGCGGCTCCGACCGCGTCCCCCTCTGCCCCGCCGACGGCGTCGTTTTGCCACATCTCCATTTGCCGGCTGCCGTGGCTGCACCGCCTGAGGCTCAGCCGACGCGTCCTGTGCTGCCTCCGGCTGCAATGGAGCCGGAGTCGCCTGCGCCACCTCGGCGACCGGCTCTGGGTGGGAAGGCTCGGTATCGTAGAATGCCGGCTGCAGCGGGGCGGGTGCGGCTTCGCTTCCTGCTTTCTGAGGCTCTTTTTTGCGGCGCTTCAGGCGCTCGCTCATCCATTTGCGCATGTCTGGCTTGTAACACACCTGGAGCCTCATGAGCAACGTATGCCGTCACCGGCGTACCAAGCCGGTTAGTGCGAGTCTGCCGGTCCCGAAGTGCCATCGCGCCACTGCGTCTGTGGAAAAGCTTACGGACAGCCGGCGCTCACCGACACGCGTCGCGTTTTCAGCAGCCCCGGACCTCGACTGCCCGTACAATATCCCCATGCCCATCCCCCGCGAGCTTCAAGGCCAGAATTACATCAGCCTTGTGACCTTCCGCAAGAGTGGTGCTGCGGTGCCTACACCGATTTGGTTCGCGGAAGAAGACGGCAAACTCTATGTAATGACCCGGAGCGACTCAGGGAAATACAAGCGCATCCGTAACAACTCCCAAGTGCGAGTCGCTCCTTGCAGCATTCGAGGTAAGATCACCGGCCCTGAATTCGAGGCTAAAGCGCGGATACTGCCGGCCGAAGACTGGCCCCGTGCTCGCAAGACGATCCAAAAGAAATACTGGCTGGCGCGAATTCCGTTCGTTTGGAGCAAGAAGAACGTTTACATCGAGATCGACGGCCTTACGGCACATTCGTGATCTCTTCCGGGCATTCCCGATCTGGCTGCGAGACATCAATCTCGCCGACACATTTCGCCCGCCCCATTTGCTGCGCTTGTCTTTCCCTGTTAACATTTTGTGTTCCCGGCCCTACATTTTTTTCAGTCATATCTTCATCATCCTCGCGGAGGCAAGATGGCTATCAAAGTAGGCATTAACGGTTTCGGACGCATCGGACGCAACGTCATGCGCGCGTCACTCAACGATCCCAACATTGAATTCGTCGCAGTCAACGATCTCACGAACCCCAAGACGCTCGCTCACCTACTAAAGTACGACTCCATTCTCGGTAATCTGCCCAATCACATCTCGGCAGGAGCCGACAGCATCACCGTGGACAATAAGACCTTTAAAGTCTTTGCCGAAAGAGATCCTGCCAAGCTGCCATGGGAATCGGTCGGGGCTCAGGTCGTGCTTGAATCGACCGGCCACTTCACCGATGCCAACGACGCCAAGAAGCATCTTCGAGGTCCGGTCAAGAAAGTGATTATTTCCGCTCCCGCCAAGAATGAAGACGTCACTCTGGTGCTTGGCGTCAACGAACAGGTTTACGACCCTGCCAAGCATCACATAATCTCGAATGCCTCCTGCACCACCAACTGTTTGGCACCCATCGTGAAAGTCGTCAATGACAACTTCAAGATCGTGTTCGGTACCATGACGACCATCCATTCCTATACCAACGACCAGGTAATCCTCGATTTCCCTCACAAGGACCTACGCCGAGCCCGTGCCGCCGCACTTTCCATGATTCCGACTTCGACCGGAGCAGCCAAGGCGTTGAAGCTTGTCATCCCTGAGATGGCAGGTAAACTCGACGGTTTCGCCATGCGCGTTCCCACACCCAACGTTTCGGTTGTGGACCTGGTCGCCCTGGTCGAGAAAAAGACCTCCAAGGAGGAGGTCAACGCCGCCCTGAAAAAAGCATCGCAAGAAGGTCCCCTCAAGGGCTACCTCGGATATGAAGAGAACGAACTCGTCTCGGCTGACTTCCGAGGAGACTCGCGCTCCTCGATTGTGGATGCGCCCATGACCCTCGTGGTGGGTGGAACGTTGGTGAAGGTAATCTCGTGGTACGACAACGAGTGGGGCTACTCCTGTCGCGTACATGACCTGATCAACTACATCGGCAAGAAAGGCTTGTAATTGGTGTTTGCAGTCCCGGCACCTTGCCGGCTGTCGCGAGGAAATCTTTACCTTGCTGGGAGCCCGTGCGATGCCGGACGGCCGCACTGCATCAAGGAATCCATAATGTCCAAGCTTTCCATCCGCGATCTCAACATCAACGATCACCGCATTCTTATGCGGGTCGATTTCAACGTGCCCATGGAGGATGGCCGGGTCATGGACGATACCCGCATCCGCGAAACTCTACCCACCATCGAGTACGCGCTGCGTCACGGTGCACGGCTCATTCTCGCCTCCCACCTCGGCCGTCCCAAGGGTAAACCCAATTCCAAGCTGAGTCTCAAGCCCGTGGCCGAGCGTCTGCGCATGCTTCTCGATAAGGAACTGGCGCGTGGTGAGAACGTCGGATTCTCTCCCGAATGTGTCGGCGCGGAAGCCGAAGAAATCGCCGGCAAGCTGGAAAAGGGACAAACCCTGCTTCTGGAAAACCTCCGCTTTCACGCTGAAGAAGAAGCCAACGATGAGAAGTTTTCCAAACAACTCGCAGGTCTGGCCGATTACTACGTGAACGACGCGTTCGGGACCGCGCATCGCGCCCACGCCTCAACGGTGGGCGTCACTAAGTTTGTGAAGAAGTCTGCCGCCGGACTTCTCATGGAAAAAGAACTGCGCTACCTGGGAAAAGCCTTACAGCATCCCGAGGAACCGTTCGTCGCCATCCTTGGCGGCGCCAAAGTCAGCGACAAGATCGCCGTAATCCGGAACCTGATGAGCAAGGTTGACACGCTTCTGATCGGCGGTGCCATGGCCTATACCTTCCTGAAAGCTCAGGGCGAGCAGGTGGGCAAATCGCGCGTGGAGGAAGATAAACTCGACCTCGCCCGCCAACTTCTGCAGGAGGCCAAAAATCATAAACTGAAGTTCTTGTTGCCGGTCGATCACATTGTCGCGGACCGAATTGATGTCAACGCTGTCGTCCACGTTGTGGGCAGCGGGCAACCGATTCCGCCAAACATGATGGGCCTCGATATCGGACCGCAGACCGTCGAACTGTTCTCCGAAGAAATTTCTCGCGCCCGCACCATCATATGGAACGGTCCCATGGGAGTATTCGAGGTTTCGCCCTTTAGCAGGGGAACGTTCAAGATTGCTCATGCGATTGCTGAAAACGTCGGAGCCATTTCGATTGTGGGCGGCGGCGACTCGGTATCCGCGGTCCACGCTGCCGGAGTCGCCGACAAAATGACTCACATCTCGACCGGTGGCGGCGCATCCCTTGAATTCCTGGAAGGCAAAAAGTTGCCCGGCGTAGAAGCGCTGACCGAGAAGCGTTGACCTCTGTGAAAACAAGTACACTCCGTTCGGAAATTCGTATCCTCCTGGAACGCGGGAAGACCATAGAGTTTCACGGTCCGGCCGACATTACCGAAGAGACGACCGACGCAATAGTAAACGCGGCAAACTCGTCGCTGCTGGGCGGAGGTGGAGTGGATGGCGCTATTCACCAAGCTGGCGGACCCGCGATATTGGCGGAATGCAGGCGAATTGTTGGCCAGATCGGAAGCCTGCCTGCGGGTCAGGCAGTGATCACGACAGGCGGACGGCTGGCGGCAAAACATGTGATCCATACTGTCGGCCCGGTCTATCGCGATGGAAAAAGCGGAGAAGCTGAAAAGCTGGCGAGCTGTCATCGCGAGTCAATTCGCTTGGCCGACGAGCACAGCATCGAGTCTTTATCGTTTCCGGCTATCTCGACCGGGGCTTTTGGATATCCGGCCACAGAAGCCGCATCGATCGCGATTTCCTCCGCGGTTGAAGCTCTAGCGTCCACACGCAACCTAAGCACCGTTCGATTTGTACTGTTCGACGTTGCAGCTTTGCGAACGTACATGCGAGCCGCCGAAACGCTGCAAAATCAGAATCCCGCTCTTTCATGCCGAATCGAAAAGGCCTCTCCATGAGAAAGAAACTAATCGCTGCCAACTGGAAGATGTACAAGACACCCGATCAGACTCTCGACTTCTTTCGCGACTTTCTTCCCTTGGTCGCGAATCATGATCGCGACGAGATCGTCGTCTGCCCGCCAGATATCGACCTCTGCGCCGCGACGGAAGCCGTTAAGGGGTCGAACGTCGCGATTGGCGCGCAAAACTTGTATTGGGAAAAAGAAGGCGCATATACCGGCGAAGTCAGCCCTGGCATGCTGCTCGCCGTTGGCTGCACGCATGTGATCATTGGACATTCCGAACGCCGCCAGTATTTCGGCGAAACCGACGACATGGTGAATTTCAAGCTGAAAGCCGCTCTGGAAGCTGGACTTACGCCCATCGTTTGCGTGGGCGAAGTTCTGGAAGAACGCGAAGCAGGGCTGACCGAAGACGTGCTGCGCCGGCAATGCCTGCGTGCCTTCCACGCCGTCTCCGGCAAGAAGGCCGGCAAACTCGTCGTCGCCTACGAGCCTGTCTGGGCGATTGGAACCGGCAAGACCGCCACGCCGCAGCTCGCCGCCGAATCCCACAGTTTGATTCGCGGAGAAGCCGCCAAAGCTTTTGGGCAGGAATTCGCGGACAACCTTCGCATTCTCTACGGTGGCTCGGTGAAACCCGAAAATGCCAAGGCGCTGATGGCAGAAGAAGAAATCGACGGAGCCCTGGTAGGGGGAGCCAGCCTCGATCCAAAATCGTTTGCCGCAATCGTGAAGTATTAGCCTTGTTGACCACGGACACGCATAGATACGTCTTCGCGGAAACTATTTCGCCACCGTTGAACGCTGCCTAACTGTACTTATGAAAGTCGTCGTGGGACGCGTGTGGGTCCGATCGCGACGGTACGCCAGCCCTAGCTCGCGCCATAGCTCCACGCCTTGTAGAGGAATTAGCTTGACGCGTTCCGCCAGGACCTGATCGCGGGCGAAGCTCGCACTGATCAGCGAGACACCCAGCCCGGCGGCGACAAAACTCTTGATCATCCCAATGCTGGGTAATTCCATCCTGACTTGCAACTGAGAGCGGTAGGGCCGGAATAGCTTATCCATTACCCGGCGACTATAACCTGTTCTTGGCAACAGTAACGGCTGCGTGATGATGTCTCCCACGGATACGTGCTTGTGTTTTGCCAAAGGGTTTTGCGGACTGACCATCAGCATAAGCTGGTCGCGAAAAATCGAGTGCACCTTCAGACTCGGGGATTTGACCGGCAAGGTTACGATACCCACGTCAATCGAACCGTTCTCCAACTTTTCTATGATTTTGTAGCTGAAGTTGCGATAGATGCTGACTTGGACTCCGGGATAGAGCCGGCAATATTCAGCGAACACTTCCGGCAAAACGTACAGGCAGGTGGCTTCGTTGGCGCCGATTAACAGGGTGCCGCGAGGCGTCGCGCCCTGATCTGCAACCGCCAGCAGGGACTCATCGCGCATCCGCAACAGCCGTTCTGAATAGGAAAATAACACTCTTCCGGCTGGCGTGAGCCGCACGGATTTGCCGGAACGGTCGAGAAGTTTGTCTCCGTATTCCTGTTCGAGCAACCGAATCTGACTGCTGACGGCTGATTGCGAGCGAAAGACCTTTTGCCCGGCGCGCGAAAAGCTGCCGAGCTTGGCGACTTGCAGAAATGTCACTAGTTGGTCGAAGTCCATAATTAGTGTGTGATTATAGCGGACAAGGAGGGAAGGTTCCGCAGAAAAGGTTATCGATTACCCTGTAGCGCCCGCTGCTTGCGATACGATGGCAAGCCGTCGAGCGGAACTACCCGTGCGACATCGAACACTGGAGTTTGGTGTCGGCCGAAACGCGTCAGGATCGCGTCCCATGTCTCCGCGACTGAACAGGCGAGAGACAAGGGCTCCACGCGGCTGAATGGCAGGGGCCGTTCACTTCGCAATAACTGCGCCGCCCGCGGACTTCCTGTGAGACGTTCATGCCTGCGCAGAACACGCCGAAGCCATAACTCCTCCTTGAGTTCAACGGGGACCATCCTGACGGATTGGTCGTTTAGCACGTATGCTCCGGCGGGGTCACGCAACAGATAAGCCAGACCGCCAGTCATCCCGGCTCCCAGGTTAATTCCCGCAGGCCCGAGAATGACTGTCACGCCGGCAGTCATGTACTCGCATGCATGTTGACCCACCCCTTCGACCACGGCCAGGGCACCACTATTCCGCACGGCAAACCGTTCCCCTGCCCGGCCTGCGACGTACAATTCTCCGCTCGTAGCACCGTACAGTACGGTGTTACCCGCTAACACATCTCCGCGCAGAGAAGCTTCTTCCCCCGCCGAGATAACGATGTTGCCGCCCGACAAACCTTTGCCTACATAATCGTTCGCTTCGCCAAACAATCGCAGATTGACTCCGCGGATCAGGAACGCCCCAAAACTCTGCCCCGCGGTCCCAGAGAAATCGCAATCAATCGGCGTCGGAAGGTCGCAATGCTGGCGCAGGATCTCGCCGGACAGATGGGCGCCTACGGCTCGATCCGCGTTTGTAATCGGAAAAGATCGAGAACGATTCGTGGCCCGTTGCGCCGACTTTCGGCTCAGAGCCATCTGAAGAGAGCTGGCAGACTGGCGCACACAGGCCATTTGGGTCGGCGCGGAAATTGGCTCCAGAAGTTCTGCCAGGGCGCGCGCAGCCTGCACATTGCGCGGCTGAAGTCGATCGGCGGCGCCAATAATCGCATCGATAGAGCGTGCTCCCATGGCCGCGAGCAGTTGTCGAACCTCGGCGGCCACGGCACAGAAGTAGTCTTCCACCATTTCCGGTTTTCCGGTAAAGCGCATCCTCAGCTTTTCGTCTTGCGTCGCGATCCCAACCGGACAAGTGTTCAGGTGGCATTGGCGAGCCATGACGCAGCCGAGGGCGAGCAACGCCGCCGTACCGAAGCCAAATTCGTCAGCCCCGAGCAGCGCGCCGACGATAACGTCCCGCCCAAACTTGAATCCGCCATCCACGCGCAAGCGCACCCGGCGACGCAAACCTGCACGCACTAGAGCGGCATGCGCATCGCGCAGCCCAATTTCCCAGGGCATGCCGGTGTTCTTGATGGAAGTCAGAGGAGATGCACCGGTGCCGCCGTCGTAGCCGCTGATCGTGATGACATCCGCCCCCGCCTTAGCAACACCCGTGGCGACAATGCCCACCCCGGTGCTCGAAACCAGTTTGACCCCAATGCGCGCCTGCGGATTTACCGCCCGCAGATCGTAGATCAACTGCTCCAAATCCTCGATGCTGTAAATGTCGTGATGCGGCGGCGGCGAGATCAGCATCGTGTTCGGCACCGAATGTCTCAGCCGCGCAATGTACGCGGTCACTTTGCCCGCTGGCAATTGGCCGCCTTCACCCGGCTTTGCGCCCTGCGCAATCTTGATTTCCAACTCGTCGGCGTGGACAAGATAATCGGCGGTCACGCCAAATCGCGCTGACGCCACTTGCTTGACCTTGTTATTGGCCTCGGGTTGATCGCGATACACTTCGGGATCCTCGCCGCCTTCGCCGGTATTGCTGCGCGCTCCCAGCCGGTTCATGGCGATGGCCAGCGTGCGATGAGTTTCAGGAGAGATCGCTCCCAGTGACATGGCCTGCGTGCTAAAGCGGCTAAGTATGGGAGTGTCGGACTCAACCTCTTGCAGGGGCACGGGAGTAGCCGGCGCGATTTCCAAAAGATCGCGAATCGTCACCGGCTCTCTCGTTGCGGCAACTTCGGTAAACGCCTGGAAGTTTTCTGGAGTCGGCGATTTGATGTACTGATGCATTCGCCGCACGAGATCCGGCGATGTCGAGTGGCGTTCTCCTTCGCGGCGGAACCGGAACAGGCCGAGATCGCGCAGTTGGGGGTTTTCATTGCCAAATGCCGCCGCATGACGTTGAACGCAATCATCGAGGAGTTCGTCGAGTCCTTTGCCCTCGAGAGCGCCGCCCGCGTCTTCGAAGAAGCTTGCCCGGAGTTCTTCGTCGAGACCGATCGTTTCGAAGAGTTGGCTGTTACGGTAGCTGGAGACGGTCGAAATCCCCATGCGCGCCATTACCTTCCGAAGGCCCTTTTCTACCGCGAGACGATATGCAGCGACACCATCGGGACGCAATCTCGCCGCTTGCTCGAGAGCAGCATAGGGCAGTACTGCGCTGGCGCCAGCGGCGATCAGCAAAGCAACATGATGCGTGTCGACGACCTGCCCCGTTTCGACGATCAGGGGCACGTTCCAGTGTCCCGCCTTCACCATCGCCTTCCAGACTGCAGCTAAAGCTAGTAGTGCGGGCAGAGCTGCATAGTTCGCACTCACGACACGATCGCTTAGTACAACAAGTTTCGAACCCGTGATTGACGACTGCTCGAGGGACTTTAGAGCAGCCTTTGCGCCGTCAACTCCATCAGCAATCGGAAACGTACAATTAATATCCTTAACGGGCTGCAGCTTGTGCCGGATTAGTTCCATCTGGCCGAAGTCCACCAGCGGAGAAGGAAGCTGCAAAGTATCGCCCAGATGAACATCGAGCGACATCACATGGGCTTCGCGCAGCGGGTCGATTGGCGGATTCGTGACCTGCGCGAAGCGCTGCTTGCAATGCTCCCACAGCGGGCGCCGCATGTTCGACAGAAATGCCGAGGGTGCGTCGTCCCCCATGCTCCACACCGCATCTTGTCCATTTTGAATGAGGGGCTGAAACAGCAATCGAAACTGATCATCGCTCCAGCCGAGCGCCGCTAAGACTTTGGTCGGCTCGGGCGTCGACGACTCTGAAACACGATTTAATGGCTTGATTAGGTCCGGCGAAGAATCGGAAACAAATTTCCGCCATTCGCCAAGCTCCGGAAGGCTTCCGGGGCGGAGGAGTCTGCCCTCCAGCGGATCGACTACCAGCATTTCGCCGGGCCCCAAGCGCTGGCGTTCAATCACATTCTTGTCGTGCAAGTCGGCAATCCCCACTTCCGAACCGGCCACGAGTAGGCCATCCGAGGTCAGCGTATACCGCAGCGGCCGCAAACCATTGCGGTCAAGTTTAGCGCCCACGATGAATCCATCGGTAAAGATCAGCGCAGCGGGACCATCCCATGGCTCCTGCTCGCGAGCGTGCGCTTGCAGAAAAGACTCGAAGTCCGAATGCGCATCGGAATCGCATTCGCGAGCCGGGGGAACCATGCGCCACATCGCAGCCGGCAGGTTATAGCCTCTGCGCAAAAAGATTTCCAGCCCATTGTCAAAGCTGGCAGAGTCGCTAACTTTCTGCTCGAGCAATCGCACCGTCGCCGGCAGTCCGAGTGTCTGACGCAACGACACCTCTTTGGCTCGAAGCCATCGGCGGTTCGCGCTGATGGTATTGATCTCGCCGTTATGGGCGACGAAACGGAAGGGTTGCGCCAGCGACCAACTGGGGTTTGTGTTCGTCGAGTAGCGCTGATGAAATATGGCGAAAGGACTGACAAAGTCCGGATTCGCCAGATCAGAATAAAACGCGGGCAATTGCTCAGGCGTCAACAATCCTTTGTAGACCACAGTTCGCGAAGAAAGAGAGCAGAAATAAGCTCCGCTGGAAGCGACGGACTCCACTTCCTTGCGGAATCGAAACAGATCCGCTTGCAGATCAACCGCTTCGTTCACGGGAGCAAAAAAGCATTGCTCGATGACGGGAAGAGTTTCCAGCGCACGCGGGCCAACCGTCGACGGATCGGTGGGTACGGGGCGCCATCCCAGCAATTTCAGGCCATGGCCTGCTGCCAGCGTGGCAATCGAGTCGCGTGTCAGGTCCGCCTCGGCAATGGGCAAGAAAACCATTCCCAACGCATAAACGGATGGCAGTTCAATCCCCGCTTCACGCGCGCAACTTCGAACAACTTTGTCTGGAATCGGGGTAAGCAGACCCGCTCCGTCGCCACTTCTACCATCTGCATCCAGGCCGCCACGGTGTCCGAGCCGGCGCAAGGCCTCGAGCGCCCGCTCCACCACCTCGCGCGAACCTGGGCTGCCAAGTTGCGCCACGAACCCCACCCCGCAGGCATCGTGATCGACGGTAGCGAAACTCCGAGTCATGTTACATTGTGTATCCTCTGCAGGGCAGGAAAGTACAATCAAGAATTTCGATGGCAGCGATGTATTTTTCGGGGAGGGCCAGCATCTACCTTATCTTCTGCCCACAAAGGAATTCGCTTAGGGATTCAGGGTTTCACTGCGGAGGTAAAGGCTGACGCAGGTCCACGCTGCAAAGCTTCTTGTAGTGCGGTCTCCACCTGTTTAAGGTGTTCGCCCGCCAGCTTCTTCCGCTCTGCGGTCAGATAGAAAACATCGATTGCCATCTGCCCTTCGGTGTCAATCAGCGCAATTTCGATGTTGCACTTGTGATGGGCGAAGCAGGATGCGACTGCATACAAAAGCCCCGGGCGATCTTGCGCAACCACCTGCACCAGCGTGCTGTTCGAGGAGCACAGATTATCCAACTCAATCGAGGTTCCTATCTTTATCTTGGGCGTGGCTTTCTTCTCCTCGGCTTGCATCCGACTTTTTAACATGCGATCGAGGTCCGCTTCTCCCATCAACACGTCGATGATGCCGCGCTTGAAGCGCTCCCATTCCGATAGATTCAGTTCCAGGGTTCGAAAGCGATCGGTAAAATAAAATGTGTCGACGACGGTTCCGGCCTGGTTCGAAAAAGCATTCGCCTTCACAATGTTCATGCCCCACGCAGCCAGCGTTCCTGCCACGCGGCCGAAAAGAAAGGGACGGTCATTCGTAACCAGCGTCAGTTCAAACCAGTGGCGGCCGCGCTTCAGGTCAAGCTGAATGGGATGCTTCCCCAGAGCTTCCGCCATGTCCAAATGATTCAGCACCTCATTTACCGCATAGGTTCTCAGGTAACGCTGCGGCAATCCCTCTAGAAAAGCCTTTACTTTTTTGCCCGCGATAGGAGCGAGCGCGCGCAAACGCGTGATTTTTTCGTCATCGAGATCGGCGCCGGGGTGAAGCCGCTGATCGACATTGCGATTGAGGTGATTCGCGGCTGCGATGTAAAGCTGCCAGACGTTTTCCGCCTTCCACGGAGTCAGCGCGTCGGGGTTGACCGCCTTGATGTCCGCGTAGGTGAACAGGCAAAGCATCTTCAGCCGCTCGGGAGTACCCACTTTATCGACAAACGCAGCCACAGTTGAAGCGTCGAAGATATCGCGGCGCAGTGCGGCTGACATTTCCAGGTGATTGCCAATCAGAAAGAGCACGGTTTCGCGCTCCGACGACTCCAGATCCAAACGCCCCAGGCATTGTTCCGCAATGGCCAGGCTACCCTCGACGTGGTTCTCGGACTGAACACCTTTGCCGGTGTCGTGCAACAAAAGAGACAAGTACAGTAATTCCGGCTGTTCGAGCTCGTCCAGAATTCCTGCGTATGGCTTTTCCCACTCTGCGTGAGACTGGCGCAGCCGGTGCAGGTTCTCGATTGCTAGGAAAGAATGTTCATCGACCGTAAAGCGATGATAGAAATCGCGCACCACCAGCGCGTCGATCGCCTTCAATTCCGGTAGCAGCAGAGTCAACAAACGCAGCGAATGCATAGCGCGCAGCGCCTGTGCGGCATGGGGCTGAGCGAGAATTTCTCCCAGGTAGAGCCACAGTTCCGCCCCCCTGGGCGGCGTCGCCGCCAGCGACGGCAACACTTGCTCAATCCTATATTCTGTGGTCGTGCTTAGCCGCACGTCATGATGCGCCACGAAATGGAATAGGCGGAGCAACACCTCTGGATCCTGCAGAGCAGAAGCCTGGCGCAGGAAAACCAGGCCATCGACGACCGAAAAGTCAGCGTCTGATACTCGCGCCCGCAGGTTGTTAAAGTGCCGAGAAAGTGAAGACCATGCTGCTGGAATCTCTTCGAGCAGCTGCGTGGCCGTGCGATGAACGGAGCGGGCGTGACTGAAATAAATGCGCATCCAGTCGGCCGGGGCAAGTTC
>Ga0116125_1001099_pt1 | contig 12063 bp, 15 predicted proteins | sample June2015DPH_16_1_2_FD_89729 | JGI IMG/M metagenome (GOLD analysis project Ga0116125, IMG submission 89729) | Peatland microbial communities from SPRUCE experiment site at the Marcell Experimental Forest, Minnesota, USA - June2015DPH_16_10 | ecosystem: Environmental > Terrestrial > Soil >...
ACCGATCAGCTGCCGGAATCGGCAGACACGCTCGAAGTGGCCTTTGCGCATGTCGGCTCCCGATGTACGCTGCGCATCGTGTTCGGCAAGGCGGCGACGTTTGCCGATTTCGTCGCCAAGTAGTTCAACCTGATGCCGGGCTCGGATCGATCCGGCCTTAGATCGATCCGGCCTCAGATCGAGCCGCACAAAGCCTGATTTTCTGAGACAATTCCGCCATGCGATGCCTGCTCGTTCTGCTCGCAGCCAGTGCCGCACTGGCTCAGCCGGCGCGTCAAACCCAGTCCTCAAATACTAAAGAGGATCTCCGCGGCGTGAGTGCTGTTTCCACGCAGATCGCCTGGGCTTCCGGTACACACGGCACCTATGTCCGCACCACCGATGGCGGCCACACCTGGATTCCGGCGCAAGTTCCAGACGCCTCCACGCTCGATTTCCGCGGCGTTGTAGCCTTCTCCGCTGATGAAGCGTTCCTTATGTCCTCGGGCCCCGGCGGGCAATCCCGCATTTACCACACCGCCGACGCGGGCCAGCATTGGGAATTGCAATTCACCAACACGAATCCCAAAGCCTTCTTCGATTCCATCGTTTTTTGGGATTCAACCCACGGCGTAGTCCTCGGCGACCCCCTCGCCGACGAATCCGGCCAACTGAAATTTCAACTTCTCATCACCGAGGACGGCAAATCCTGGAACCCCATTCCCGCGTCTCAACTCCCGTCGGCGCTCGAAGGCGAAGGAGCTTTTGCTGCAAGTAATACCTCCCTCGTGATTCTGCCTTTGCCCGACACGAACATCTGGTTCGCCACCGGAGGCCGCGCCGCTCGCGTCTTTCACTCTCCTGACCGCGGCCGCACCTGGCAAGTCTTTAATACCCCGATCAACCACGGGCCCGATTCTGCCGGAATCTTCTCCATCGCCTTCCGCGATCCGCTCCACGGTGTAATCGCCGGCGGCGACTACAAACACCCGGACCAGGACGGCCCCAATCTGGCCTTCACCGACGATGGCGGCACGAGCTGGACGGTATCCAAAATTTTTCCGCAATCCTACTACTCGGCAGCCGCTTACGATCGAAAATACAAAGGCCCGAACGCAGCGGAACTAGACGAAAATCGGGCGCACGCGCGGCTGTTCATCGCGGCGCCGAAATTCCTTTTCGATTTCCGTCCGCCGCGAAATCCCACGCGCATCAGCCCGCCCAAGAAATCGGGTATCCAATTTAACGCGATCAGCGCCTATCCCAGTGGGGGAGCGCTTTTTGTGGGGCCGCACGGGTCCATTGCCACAATTCCCTGATTTTGCGGGTTTGCAAGGTGTTCTTACGCCAAATGGGCCTTCCTGGCATCCAACGAGCGGCCATGCTCCGACGTGCCTCTCGATTATGGTTGTATTCCCTCAATTTGGGGTACACTCCTAGGAACGTTTGCAATGTTTAGTCCTCACCCCAATCTGGCCGATGACGTCAACCGCGCCATCGTTCGATCCGAAATTGAGGGCGGGGTTTTTCTGCAGGACCTGCCTCCCTCCACCGTGCTTGAGATTCAGACCGTGCACCACTGCTATATCGCCGTTCTTCTCGGCGGCAATGACGCGCTCATCTCCGGCCACCCTGAGTTCTGCCCGCAGCCGGTACAGGTCGCGATCGCCGGTTCTACCTGGGGCGGATCCATGCTGAAGTTGCAGTATGTGGGCCGCGGCATGCATCTCGAGTTCCGTCATCCCGAATATCCCACTCCGATCATTACCTCGCCGATTCAGGATATTCGCGACCACAGCGCCGCCTGATTTTTAGCGATCCCGATTGACTTGCGAGGCGCATCCCTCTACCATTCCCGCGATGCCTGAATTGTTTGGGAACTAGAACAGCGAAAGCACACAGAGCGAATCCGTGAACATCACCACACGCGAAGTCAGTCATGTCACCATCGTCGATATCGACGGTCGCATCACGCTGGGCGATGAAACCGGAAAGCTTCGCGACATCGTGCGCCAGCTCATCTCGGCTGACAAAAAGAAAATTGTCCTCAACCTCGCGAACGTGGACTACATCGATTCGTCCGGCGTCGGCGAACTGGTGAGCAGTTACACCGCCGTGAAGAACGCAGGCGGCGAACTTAAGCTTTTGTCTCTGACTAAGAAGGTTCATGACGTTCTCCACGTCACCAAGCTCTACACCGTCTTCGATATCAAAGACGATGAATTTAACGCCGTGAAATCCTTCGACTACTTCTTTGCGAAATAGTTCCGGCCAGAGAAATTGTTCTCCCAGAGTTTCAACTCACGGACACGTGAGTTGCGCCGTCCCTGTGACCTGGCATCCGCCTCCGCATGCACCAATTACGTTGCACACCGTGATAACCGAAGCAAAAACTGAGTACGTGCCGTTTGCGCCGGCCATGCACTGGGCCAACCCGCTGCTCGACACCGCTACTTCGGCAGTGGGTGCATCTTCCTGACAAACTCCCCAGCTTGCCACCGTGAGTGGCGTGACGGGCGAAGGCGGCGTCTTGTAATAGCCAGTGGCAATGAATTGCACCTTACCATCGAAATCCTTTGCATCGGCGGTGGATGGATTTACTGTGATCGACTGGATAAGGCCAGGGTTGGACTGAACTGGCGTCGTAGAGTGAGAACCGCACCCCAAAGCAATCGCAGCCACGACGAGGAGCAGAATGGAGAGAACCAGGGGCCCGGAACGCTTCATAACAGACCTCCCGTGTTCTAAGAACTCAGGCGCAAACCCTGAGTTGCCTTACTTGCGCCATTCTGAGGAAATTCCCTCCCGAAAATCAAATCGCCCCCAGCTGGTAAGTCACTTATTGACGTGACTTACTGCGCGCTCTAAGATGCTCGCGTTGTTGGGATCCGAGTTTCTACGATTTCGTTCGAGGAGGACACAATGAAAAACAGACTTCGGCTCAAGAAAGTAACTCTACGAGACCTCAATCGCCCGCCCGTAGACGACGCCAAGAAGCCCGCACCGGAGCATTCTTGCGGAATCTCCATGGCCCACACTTGCTGTCCTCAGTAGCGATCACAGGATCGCTCGTGCCGGAATATTCGTGTAGGGACGGGTTCTTCGCCCGTCCCGTTTTGATATCGCCGACATAGTTATGCGCTCGCATTAACTCCTGCTGTATTCTTTCACCTCTCCATCCACCGAGACGGCCACATACTTGTGCGACTCGACGTCGCGAAACTGAACCACCTGATGCTTCTCCCGTGCCAGCTTACCCCACTGACTCGGCTTCTCGGGATTCTGCTCGATCGCCTCAAACGGGCGCCCGTTCAACTGAAACTGCACCATGCGCAGGCGGCCGCTTCCGACTCGCTTCACCCGCATCGTCTGTCCCTGCAGAACGACTTGTTCACTCCTCATCAGTTGAGCGGCAACGGATTCCATGATTTTGCTGGCGTTGTCCATGCTCCCATCCCACTTTTTCGCAAGAATTGCTTCTCCGTCGGCTGCGGACGAAGCAAGTGATCTCGGTCCGCTCCACCAATGTACTACTGCGATTCCTCCCAAATTCGTTCAAAAACAATGGCGCGGTGAAGCATATTTGGCTGCATCTTGGGCATCAAAGCTTCTAATCGCCACGCGAGATTGAGCCTTTGCCGGTTTTGCGGGACTGGTTGGAAACGTGCGTAGAGACTAGATTTCAAAGTCGGAGCCCTCGAAAATAATCACCTTGGTCATTTGGATGCCGACTACTCGACGCGTTAGAGTTAATTCATTCATGCCCCGCCGGTTCAAAGTTGCAGTCTGGTCTCTGAGCTTTGTCATCTGGATTTGGGTTTCCCCCTGCCGGGCCCAGAATTCCCGGGCGACACCGGTTTCGGAGAGCCATGCAGTAGGCTCGCCTGAGGAGCAGCCATCCCCGCAGCCCGGAAGCATTAACGGAACGGTGGTCGACCAGAGCGGGGCGGTCGTTGCGGGGGCCGAGCTGAACGTCGCTCGCGACGGCCGCTCGCTTAGCCCTGAAGTTGTTTCCGCCAGCGATGGCGAATTCTTTTTTCCCAGCGTTACCCCAGGAGTTTTTCAGGTCACCATCAAGGCTCAAGGCTTCGCCCCTCAAACAGTTTCTGGAAAAGTTAGTCCCGGAGAGGTGGAAACTCTTCCGCTGGTGGTGATGTCGGTCGCCTCCGCCGTCACTGAAGTGAGCGTGAAACTAACCCGCGAGGAAGTTGCCGCGGAGCAGATTAAGGTGGAAGAGAAGCAGCGGATCCTCGGCATCGTGCCAAATTTTTATGTCAGCTACGTTCCCAATGCGGTTGCCCTCACGCCCAAGCAGAAGTTCAAACTGGCGACCAGAACGCTGGTCGATCCCTTTACTTTGTTTGTAGTGGCAGCCTCAGCGGGCGTGGAACAGGCGCAGAATCACTTCTTCGAATATGGGCAGGGAGCGGAGGGTTATGCCAAGCGCTTCGGGGCCGATTATGCCGATACCGTTACCGGTATATTCATTGGCGGCGCCATTCTGCCGTCACTCTTGAAGCAGGATCCCCGTTATTTCTACAAGGGAACCGGAAGCGCCGAGTCTCGGGCCCTTTACGCCATTTCCATGTCGGTAATCGCCAAGGGCGACAATGGACGCTGGCAACCGGGCTATTCGAATATTCTCGGAGCCCTTGCCGCGGGGGGTATTTCGAACATTTATTATCCGGCTGACGATCGCAACGGCGCAGAGTTAACGTTCGTGAATGCGGCCATCGGAATCGCGTCGAACGCGGCAACCAATCTGCTGCAGGAATTCGTTATCCGGAAATTTACTCCGAAACTTCCGGGCCGCGGCGCGGCTGATTAGCGATAGATTCCTCAATGAGAGACGTCTTGGCGCAAGTTACTAGTTAGCGGGCGAGACCAGAAGCTCGAGCGAGAGATCCTTGCGCTCGAGCCGCGAACTCCGGTGAGCATTCGCCGCTTCGAACTCTCGAAGCAGACCATTGATCTGGTCCATCAACATTTGGAATTCTGCGGGATCGCGTTCAACCCGGAGTTTCGCGCAGAGTTCCTGGTAGCCGGGAGGGTATTGCAATCTTGTATCGGCCATCCGAAGTATGTACTAGAGAAGCTTTGTGGTTTCACTACAGTGAATCCTGTATTTATGACTGAGAAGTTCATAGTGGTGTTTTCTAGCCGTGCGTCCTGAGCATGTCTACTACTTTCTCGTAGTCGTCGACGCTGGCGTATTCAATCACGATTCGCCCCTTCCCATTTCGGTCCTTGATCCTCACCCGCATCCCCAGAATACGCTCCATATCCATCTGGGCGGCGCGCACATTCGGATCCAGCAATCGCGCCCCCCGCGCCTCTTTCGGCTGCGATCCCGGCATCGGCGGCAAGAACCCGTTGAGCCGGGCGACGCGCTCTTTGATCTCATCCCAGCGTAGGCGTCCGAGCAGCACGTCTTCCGCCACCTGCAGCATGTGCTTCGGATTTTCGAGCGAGAGGATTTCCCTGGCCTCACTAAAACCCAATCTTCCATGCGCCAAGTATTCCTTGATTTCTTCGGGCAGGCGCAACAGGCGCATGTAATTTGCCACCGATTCGCGAGAAACACCGACACGCTGGGCAATCTGCACCTGCGTCAGATGGAATTCCTGGCTGAGCACTCGATAAGCTTCAGCCTGCTCGATCGGGTTCAAGTCTTCGCGCTGCACGTTTTCGAGCACAGTCATTTCCGCCGCCTGCTGCGGCGAAAGCCGGCGCACGATTGCGGGAATGGTTTCTTTTTCCGCCAGCCTTGACGCCCGCAACCTGCGCTCGCCCAGGACGAGCAGGTACCGGCCAACCTCTTCTGCCGCGCGCACCACGATGGGCTGCACAACTCCGTTTTCTTTGATCGAATCCGCGAGCTCCCGCAGGGCCCCGTCATCAAAGGCCGAGCGTGTCTGGTAAGGATTCTTGTCAATCAGCTCCAAGGCGAGGCTTGTGACGATATGATCAGCTGCCGCGTGAATCGAGACAACCTCGGAGGCCGCGACCGAAGGAGATGTCTCGGCTGGAACAGCGGGCGCGGTGGTCTGCGCGGCTCCAGAAACTCGCGGCTCAGCGTTGGCCGGGACCGCTCGCGGTCCGGGCAATAACGAAGCCAGTCCGCGGCCCAGCGCCTTCCTTTTCTCAGTCTCCTTCTTCTCCACCACAGCCGGATTTGCCATCGATTGATTTCCCCTATGAACCTTTGTGTACTGTGTGCTTAAGAATTTGTTCTGGCGCCCGATACATTGATAATCATCGATTTAATATATCGACATATATCGATATATATCAGGCGCTCTTCACTTCCGCGGCAGCGCTCGCCGCCGCGATGTGACGTCCCAACAATTCCTTCGCCAACCGAATGTAACTTTCCGCCCCTTTCGAGCGCGGATCGTAAGTCAATGCTGCTTTGCCATGGCTCGGCGCTTCAGCCAGTCGTATGTTCCGCGGAATGGTTGCGGCGCACACTTTGTCGCCAAAGAAATTCTTAAGCTCTGCCATAACCTGCTGCGCCAGGTTCGTGCGCTCGTCCAGCATCGTGAGCACGACGCCCTCGATTTCGAGTCCAGGGTTCAACGCGGCACGAATCCGTTCCACCGTGTCGATCAACTCGCTTATACCTTCGAGCGCAAAATACTCCGCTTGCATCGGAATCAATACCGAATCGGCAGCAACCAGCGCATTGAGCGTCAGGAGATCAAGGGCCGGCGGACAGTCGAGGACAATGTAGTGAAATCGATCACGCAACGGCGCAATCGCGTCTTTCAGCCGGAACTCGCGCCGCTCCGCCTCGACCAGTTCAAGATTCGCGCCAATCACATTCTTGTGCGAAGGGATGATCCAAAGCTGCTCAAGCTCTGTTGTGGCCAGCGCTTCCTCGCCGGACGCCGCGCCCATCAGCAGATGGTAGGTAGAAACGCGCTCTGGATCTTTTGGGAGTCCAAGGCCGCTTGAGGCATTTGACTGCGGATCGCAATCGATGAGCAGGGTATTCACTTCCGCGGCCGCGAACGACGCAGCCAGGTTAATGGCGGTCGTGGTTTTCCCCACGCCGCCTTTCTGATTGGCAACAGCAATGACGCGTCCCATAAGTTGTGGAGGAAGCCAGAGTAACTGGCAGCATAAAGCGAAGAGCAGCCGAAAGCAATATTGGAACCTGTGCCTATTGCTGAATGCTTGTGTAAAACCCGGCGAATGTTCCAGCGGGAACATCCGCTTATCTCAGGTATTGCTCCGCGTCGTCCATCGATTATTATTTATTTCCTAGGATGTTCCCGTGGGAACATTTTGTAAAGCTTTTCAAGGATCGAAGCATCTTTCTGCCATACGAGTCCCGGGCGTCCGCTTCGAATGTTCCCGACTGGAACAATCAATGACGATGGTACCCACCCGACCGAGCTATTGATGCGGGAAACTGCAGTTCCGCTCCACTCTGGCAGCCAACGCTGCCGCTGACTGAAGGAACAGAATCGTTAACGGTCGCGCTCTCCCACCTGTTGACTATCGATGTTCCCATCGCCGACGACGAGTATGCGCGAATCGGACATCGGAATGGGAAGCGGCGGCTGCCAAATGAGCTGAGGCAGGACCGATGAAGCCTGTTCGAACTGGGAGGAAGAGATCAGAAGAGCGAGCCGTCCCGATGGAGCTAGTAGTCCGGCAGCAATGGGAAGAATGTCGGTGAAGCGCTCGACGGCGCGGAGGATTACGAAGTCGAATGTTTGATCGATATGCTCGGCGCGGGCGCTCTGTACATTTATGCCGGTCAATCTAAGGAAGCGCGTGACTTCGCGCAGAAAAGCTGCCTTCTTGTGATTCGACTCGATGAGCGTTAGGGCAACGCTTGGGGCCCAGAGCTTGATGGGAATTCCGGGAAAGCCGGCGCCGGAACCTATGTCTGCGACCGTAGAGCGCGCGACGACTTTTCGTGTGCCTGGTTCTTTCAATTCTCCTTCTTCGCCCCCTCTGCCGGGAAAGAGATTCGAAGCAGCGAAGAAGGATTCGCCGAAGTGGCGAGTGACAATCTCTTCTTCATTGCGGACAGCGGTGAGGTTTATGCGGGCATTCCAGCGTTGCAGTATATCGATGTATATCGATATACATTCGTAATCTTTTGCGGTGAGCTGTTGCTCGCAGGCTGGGGTAAGAAAAGGTTGCAGCAGTTCGATGATGCGAGTCACTTGCATTTTGAAGGGGAGGGCAGCGCGCTCGAAAAAGTGGATTTATCCGATGCGAGTGTGTTTACGGAAACTCCAGAGTCACAAATCTGGCCAACTTTGTTCCCGTATTCGTCAGAGTATGGGAATAGTTTCCGGGCAGCCACTTGCAATCGCCCGCTTTGAAATGACCCGGCATCGGGCCTTGTCCCTCGACATCGCTGCGTATGTCAATATCGCTGACGGCAACAAGCAAATGAGGGCCGGAGTGGTGCTGCGTCGGAACTATGGCGCCGGGCCGAAGTTCGAATTCAGAAACGCGGATGCCATCTTTTACGAAAAGAATCTGCTGCGAGCCCCCCTGAAAAATGTTCAGCGCGCGATCTTCATTCTTACCTGGGTCCCAGGCAGAAGTGGCGTGGCGCAAAGACTCGTCTTCCAGGATCTCAATAGTTACGTTGCGGAACGGCTGCTCTCCGGTACAGCGCACGGCGTGCGCGAAAGTTGCGGCGGCGAATCGAGTATCGCCATCCTGGAATTTGACGGAGACCGGAGACTTGTCTTTGACGGTGTTAGAAATCTCGGCTTGACCGAGATTGATCGTGAAGTAGTCATGGCGGTGCCAGTGCATCAGCGTCTCAGTTTGGGGATCGATCTCGACATTGAAGACGCGCACCGATTTGTTCTCGAGGGCGAGATGGTGATGGGGTTCGGAGGTGATCTCGACTTCGGGAGCGGCGGCTTGGGTGGCGATCAAGGTTGCGGCCAGAAGCAGGCCATGATAGTTCATGCGGCGAATTGTAGCACTCGGCAGGAGGTCGAAAGAACAAACGCCACTCGTCGCAAATACTATCGGCGGAAGCGATTGAGCAAATACAGCACTAGAGAGAGCACCACGCTCAGAATCAGCGACGTGGCCAGGGGAAAGTACACCGTCGTGTTCTTGCCGCGATAAAGAAAATCACCGGGCAAGCGGCCGATGGGAAGATGGCTGCGCCCGAGCAGCATCAGCACGACGCCGATAGCCGCGAGCAGCATTCCGACGAAGATCAACAATTTTCCGAATTCGGCCATTGTTCGTCCGTACAGTGCGACTACGGCACGTCGACTCCTATCCCTGGTACCTCTGTCTCACTTCCGGCTCGCCCTTGCAGCACTGCTCCCGTGTACCCACGAGTGCTTTCAGGAAGCGCTAACTCTGAGATAATCGCGACAGATTAGAGCCATGCGAGCTTCCGAAAAAATTTATACGCTCCGGCAAGCCCGTTCGCCCCTTATTTGGCAACTAATGCCACACGAGTTCGGTAGTTCCAACGCCACTCCCGTCTAAGGTCCAAGTGTCTTCAAGGAGGTTTTCCGTGCCATCCACGAATGTGTCGATCCCTCGCCTTGTCTTTGTTGCGATTTTCATAACGAGCCTTACAGCTGCCATCTCGACCCGCGCATCCGCGCAAGACGTCCTCACCTACCATAACAATAACCAGCGTAACGGCCTCGATCCAGCCGAGAGCATTCTGACGCAGAGCAACGTGAATGTGAATACGTTCGGCAAACTCTTTACCGTTGCGGTGGATGGTTTGGTGGATGGCGAGCCGTTGTACTTGTCCGCCGTTCCGGTTCAAGGGCTCACCCACAACCTTCTGATTGTGGTGACGGAGAACGATTCGGTGTACGCGTTTGACGCCGATAGCGGGACGCCGCTTTGGCACATTTCTACTTTGGCCACGGGTGAAACGCCTTCCGATGATCGCGGTTGCAGCCAGGTTGAACCGGTGATCGGAATTACTTCCACGCCTGTGATCAGCAGGCCTGCGGGGTCAAATGGCGTGATCTACACGGTTGCCATGTCGAAAGATTCTTCCGGCAACTATCACCAGCGCCTCCATGCGCTGGATGCGACGACAGGCAATGAGCTATATAGCGGACCGGTCGAAATCACCGCGCAATATCCGGGAACGGGCGATGGCAGTTCCGGAGGGAATGTCATCTTCAATCCTGCTCAGTACAAGGAACGCTCGGGGCTGCTGCTGGCTGCCAACACAGTTTATCTAACATGGGCTTCGCACTGCGACATTCGTCCTTACACGGGATGGGTGATGGGATATAACGCGAAGACCCTGAAGCAGACGACCGTTATCAATGTGACGCCGAATGGAAACGAAGGCGCGATTTGGGGTGCGGGGGCAGGGCTTAGCGCGGATGGACAGGGGAATATTTTCTTCCTTGACGCGAATGGAGTCTTTGACACAGACCTGACCTCCAGCGGCTTCCCGAGCAGCGGGGATTTTGGAAATGCCTTCATCCGGCTGACCACGAAAGGCGGCCTTGCGGCTGCGGATTACTTTGAGATGGACAACGGCGTACAGGAAAGTGACAGTGATACCGATCTCGGCTCAGGTGGAATTGTGCTGCTGCCGGCGATGACGACATCTTCGGGAACGACTGTGGAACTAGCGGTCGGAGCCGGCAAGGACTCGAATTTGTACATCGTGAACCGGGCTAACATGGGCAAGTTCAATCCGAATAACAACGGTGCGATTTATCAGGAAGTCTCAGGCGCGCTGCCGGGGGGAATCTGGTCGATGCCGGCGTTTGGCTACGGCAGACTTTACTATGGGCCGGTGGGCGAGCCGCTGAAGGAATTCCAGTTCAAGAAGGCGCTGCTATCGAGTTCGCCGGTGGCGCAGAGCAGCAACTCATTCGGATATCCGGGAACGACGCCCAGCATTTCGTCGAACAAGGGTACGAATACGATTGTGTGGGCTTCGGAGAACACGAATCCCGCGGTGCTGCACGCTTATAACGCCGATACGCTGGTTGAGTTGTACAACACGAGCCAGGCTCCGAATGGGCGCGACAACTTCGGTGCGGGAAACAAGTTCATCATTCCGATGATCGCGAACGGGAAGGTGTATGTGGGGACTACTACGGGGGTGGGGGCGTTTGGGTTGCTCAGCGGGAAGTGATAAGGAGCACTCTGAAGCCCGCCCTTGCACGTTGCAAGGGCGGGCTTCCGGTATGTGGGCAGCAACGGCAGCTGTACCGCTTCCCACGCGCACCGCCGCCGTTCAACCTAACCCGCCCCTTCGGCCCCTAGACGCGCACGTCGGCTAATTGCCGAACCCTCCGAACGTGAATCTCGTTCTCGCGCTTTCGCGTCTGCGCAATATCGTAGGAGGCCTGCATTCGCATCAGCGTGTCCATCTTTACACCGAAAGCCTTCTCGATTCGCAACGCCATCTCTCCTGAAAGATCCGCCCGCCCATTGAGCAGGCTCGACAGCGCCGGGCGCGAAACCCGCAGCGCCGCAGCCGCCGCCGTCACAGTCAAGCCGGCAGGCTCGACGATCTCAGTTCGAATAAAATCCCCAGGATGGGGCGGATTTTTCATCGGCATAGCGCACTCCCGGTTCCTAGTGATAGTCCTCTAAATTCAAATCGCAAATCTCATTCTCCGTTTCCTCGACGCGAAAAGTGAGGCGACGATTGCGGGTAACGCTGAGGCTCCAGTACCCCTTGCGATCTCCGGTTAGAACATGCGCTTTCCAGGTGGCAAGGGATTGAAGTTCCTTGGGACTCTCCATGTCGTCCAGAAACGCAAGCATCTTGCGAAGCTTGACCACCGTATCCGGCGGCACACCCTTCGCAACATCCTCGTCGTACAGTCTCTTCGGCCCTTTGTGAGCGAAGCTCCGGATTCGCACTGAGCTTACTGTAGCCTGTTACTTTACGCTAGTCAACGGCGAGACAAGGAATCAGCGTAGCGCGAAGTCGGACTCACCGCTTTGCTTGAATGCCAAGCCTTTCGGCTATCCGGCGAAGCTGCTTATCGTAAGTCCACAAACGGGTGGACGAATCGATAAGCACAGAAGCAATTAGGTGCGCATCGACCAAACCGATGCCGACGCCGTACAAATTCCGGGCCT
>Ga0116125_1001117_pt1 | contig 11942 bp, 7 predicted proteins | sample June2015DPH_16_1_2_FD_89729 | JGI IMG/M metagenome (GOLD analysis project Ga0116125, IMG submission 89729) | Peatland microbial communities from SPRUCE experiment site at the Marcell Experimental Forest, Minnesota, USA - June2015DPH_16_10 | ecosystem: Environmental > Terrestrial > Soil > Wetlands...
AGGCGGAATGCTTTTCCTGGTTTCCGCGGCTTCATCCGCCGCCAGCGGGAAACTGTCAGACCGCTGGATCCACGCCGGAGCCTCTCCCACATTGGTGCGCAAGGGTATGATGCTCTTTGGCCACATGGGCATCGGCATCTCACTGGCTCTTGCAGTCGTGGCGACTGGCCGTCTCTTCACCGCGACACTGGCCTTCACCGGCGCGTTCCTCGGCATTAGCGTGTGCAACAGTTGGGCCATATCCCAAATGCTGGCCGGGCCGCGCATGGTGGGCCGCTGGATCGGCGTACAAAACTTTGTCGGCAATCTTGGCGGAGCCGTCGCGCCGGTGCTCACAGGGTTTCTGCTGGATCGAACTGGCTCCTTCTACTGGCCATTCCTCATTACCGCGGTCGTAGCCTGGATCGGCGGCCTCAGTTGGTGGTTCGTCATCGGCCCCCTCGACCAAGTGGACTGGGAAAAAGTACGCGGCGGCGTTTCCATTCCCGCATGCCCCACGCCAGAATCGTCGCAGCCGTAATACACTCATCTCATGCCGCAGGAAGTCGAAATTAAGTTTCGCGTCGCCGATCTGCGTGCCCTGGCTCGCAAGCTGCGCGCCGCAGGATTTCGGCTGGTCACGCCCCGCACTCACGAGATGAACACGCTCTACGATCTGCCGGGAGAAATTCTGCGCCAGCGCAAGGAGTTGCTGCGCCTCCGCAAGTATGGTTCTACCTGGACTCTGACCCATAAAAGCGGAACCACGCGAGCCCGCCACAGCAGCCGCGTAGAGTTGGAGACGGAAGTCGCCGACGGAAAAATGCTGGACTTGATTCTGCGCGCCCTGGGCTACGCCCCGTCCTTCCGCTACGAAAAATTCCGCGCCGAGTGGTCCGACGGCAAAGGCCAGGTGGTCGTGGACGAAACCCCGATCGGCAATTTCTGCGAAATCGAGGGACCATCGCGCTGGATCGATGCGACCGCGACGAAGCTAGAGGTGACTCCAGCGGACTACATCACAAAGAATTATGCGACGCTGTTCTCGGACTGGAAGCAGGAGACTCACAGTTCCGCTGAAGAAATGACATTCCATGACTTGAAGCGTGAGAACGGGGTGCGCCACCCACGTTCTCTAGTCGCGCCTAAGCCCCGTGGCACTTTTTAAACTTCTTCCCTGACCCGCAGGGGCAAGGATCGTTCCGCCCCACTTTTTCCTGCCCCCGCACGACTTGCTGCACCTGCGGCGTTTCGCCCCCGCCAGCCATGCGCGCCTGTTCCAGTTCGCGGCGTTTGCGGCGCATGAAGGCTTCTTCCAGTTCGTCGGCTGACGTCGAAACCATTTTTGGAGGACGCCGTCCGTTGCCATCGCCACCATGCTGTGCCGGAACTCCGGATTCCGGGCCAGGTCCTGCTGGGCCTGGCTGCGGACCGCTACTGCCATCGCCTGGACTGCCCGGTCCGCCTGGGTCTCGCGGGCGCTCCAGAATCTGCATTAGGTATAGATAGCGAACTGTGTCTTCCTGGAAGCGCTGCATCATTGCTTCGAACATGTCGAAGGATTCTTTCTTATACTCGACCAGCGGATCGTGCTGCCCATACCCGCGCAAACCGATGCCTTCCTTCAGGTGATCCATGCTGAGCAGGTGATCTTTCCATTGCTGGTCGATCACGCTCAGCATGATCATGCGCTCGTGGTGGCGCATCGCTTCCGGCCCAATCAGTTTTTCTTTCGCGTCGTAGCGTTCTTTCAGCTTGTCGAAAATCGCGTCGCCGAGTTCCTGCCGGTTCAACTCATCGGCCTTCACACCTTCGGCAAGAAAATCGACGCCGAAGCGCGTGAACACCGCGTCTTTCAGCCCCTTGATATTCCAATCCGCAGCGTGCGCCTTTGCCGGACAGTATTGCTCGATCAACTCGCCGAGAATCGCCGAAACGTAATCCTCAAGAATCAGGTCTTTCTGGTCAGTCCCTTCTAGCAACCGCCGCCGCAGTCCATACACGGCTTCACGCTGCTTGTTCATCACGTCGTCGTATTCGAGCAAATGTTTGCGCGATTCGAAATGTTGGCCTTCCACCGCCTTCTGCGCCGTCTCGATGCGGCGGGAAATCATCTTGGACTCGATCGGCACGCCCTCTTCCATTCCCAATTTTTGCAGCAGGTTTGAAATCCACTCCTTGGCGAAGATGCGCATCAAGTCATCTTCGAGCGCCAAATAAAAACGCGACGATCCCGGATCGCCCTGCCGTCCGGCACGACCGCGCAGCTGGTTATCAATGCGCCGCGACTCATGCCGCTCCGTGCCCAGAATGTGCAACCCCCCGACCGCGGTCACTTCATCGTGCTCAATGTCGGTCTGCGCTTTGTAGCGAGCTAAAGTCTCTGCCCACGCATCGGTTGGAAGCGTGTATTCATTGCCGTTGTAGTAGAAAATGGAAGTCGTCCCATCTTCCTGCGGCCCCTCGATCTTGCCCTGGGCCACGCGTAACTGCTGTGCGATTCCCTTCTTCACCAGTTCCTGCTTGGCCATGAATTCGGGATTCCCGCCCAGCAGGATGTCGGTGCCGCGGCCGGCCATGTTGGTCGCGATCGTCACCATGCCTTTGCGTCCGGCCTGCGCGACGAATTCGGCTTCGCGCTCGTGAAACTTGGCGTTGAGCACAACGTGCTTGATGCCTTTTTTCTTCAGCAGGTCTGATAGCCGCTCCGATTTTGCCACCGACGTCGTGCCCACCAGCACCGGCTGGCCCTTCGCCGTGAGTTGCTGGATTTCGTCCGCCGCGGCGAAATATTTTTCTTTCTCCGTGCGGTAAACGATGTCCGGGTTTTCGATGCGCAGCATCTGCTTGTTCGTCGGAATCACCACCACTTCCAGCTTGTAGATGTTGTCGAACTCAGCCGCTTCCGTTTCCGCCGTACCCGTCATGCCGGCCAATTTCTTGAACATGCGGAAATAATTCTGGAACGTGATGGTCGCGAGCGTCTGGTTCTCACGCTCGATCTTCACGCCTTCCTTGGCCTCAATCGCCTGATGCAGGCCGTCGGACCAGCGCCGCCCCGGCATCATGCGCCCAGTGAATTCGTCGACGATGATCACTTCCCCGTCTTTGATGACGTATTCCACATCCTTGCGATAGAGCGCGTGCGCCTTGATCGCAGTCTCGACGTGATGCTTGAGCGGCCAGTTTTCCGGATCGGCGATGTTTCCAATTCCAAGCAGCCCTTCGACCTTGACCCAACCGTCGTCGGTGACCGTGATATTGCGGTGCTTCTCGTCGACCACAAAGTCGCCGGTAAGCTGCGCGGGTTCTCCGGGCGCGACGTCGAGTTCTTCACCTTTTTCCAGCTTGGGGATGATGCGGTTGACCTTGTAATATTTGTCGGTCGATTCCTCGCTGGCGCCGGAAATAATCAGTGGCGTGCGGGCTTCGTCGATCAGGATGGAATCCACTTCGTCGACGATCGCGTAGTTATGCCCGCGTTGCACGCAATCCTTGAGGTCGAACTTCATGTTGTCGCGCAGGTAGTCGAAGCCAAACTCGTTGTTGGTGCCATACGTCACGTCGGCCGCGTAGGCTTCGCGCCGCTCGACATCATCAAGATCGTGAACGATCACGCCGACGGTCAGGCCCAGGAACCGGTACAGCCGGCCCATCCACTCCGAGTCGCGTTTGGCCAGGTAATCGTTGACCGTGACCACGTGCACGCCGCGTCCGCTGAGCGCATTGAGATAGACGGGAAGCGTCGCGACCAGGGTTTTGCCTTCGCCGGTCTTCATTTCCGAAATCGTGCCCTGATGCAGCACCATGCCGCCGATCAACTGAACGTCGAAATGCCGCATCTTGAGCACGCGCCGCCCGGCCTCTCGGACCACCGCAAAAGCCTCCACCAGAATCTCGTCGAGCACTTCCTGCAGTGCTTCGTACTCTCGCTTTTCGAACTCCTTGCGCTCATCAAAGTCAGGCTCGTCCTCGCCTCCCGGTTCTGCGGCTTCGGCTTGCGGGATTCTGGTAACGCGGCTCAGCCGCTCCTGAATGCGCTGCCGGAATACGTCCGTCCTGGCGCGCAGTTCGTCGTCCGTGAGCTTTTCAATCTCCGGCTCCAGCGCGTTGATCGCCTGCACCTTCGGCATCAGCGATTTGATGACACGCTCGTTCTTGGTCCCAAAAACCTTGCCTAGCAGCTGATTAATCAAACTCGGATTCCTTCAGAGGGCAGCACGCCCAAAGTACATTTAAAGCCTAGCATATTCGATGCTAACTCATGGCTCAGAGCACCAAGAGATGGAATCATGAAACTACTTACCGCCGTTTTCGTGTATATTCGCCACGACCTGTACTCAATTTGACCAATGCCCACGTTCTACGATCGCTTTGTCGAATGCTCCGAGCGCTGGCCTGACAATGTCGCGCTGGAACTGCAGCGCCACGATCACCTTGAAAGTTGCACCTACTCTGAACTTCACCGCATGGCCGAATCCGTCGGCCGCTGGATCAACGAAAGATCGCTCACAGAAAGAAGTTTCGCTCACGGATCGCGGCTCGCGATTCTGGCCGACAATCACCCGCGCTGGGTGGCCGCTTATCTGGGAATTATCGCCTCGGGCTGCGCCGCCGTTCCACTTGACACGGCGCTGCACGCCGACCAGGTCACCAAACTGCTGAAAGACAGCGGCGCGTCCGCCATCTTCTGCGATGCCAAGCATCTTCCGGCCGTGCGTCCGGCACTAAACGAGTTGAAGCTGGGCCTCATCCTCATGGACCCGGACCGTATGACCGGCCACCCCGTCGATGCTCACACGCTCGACGCCCGCCCCGCGGACGATCACTTTCTAGCCAACCTGCCCGTAATCTTCGACGCCGGTCCCGGCAACTTCAAACCCGCCGCCGCGAATGACGACGATCTCGCTTCCCTGCTCTACACCTCCGGCACCACCGCCGACCCAAAGGGCGTGATGCTGACCCACGCCAATTTTCTGGGTGAAGTCGTGGCCGTCTTCAACTGGGTCGACATCGGCCCCACGGATGCGCTGCTGGGCGTGCTGCCCCTGTTCCACGTGCTGGCTCTGATGGCCAACCTGCTGCTCCCGCTGGTCAAGGGCTCGCGCGTCATCTATCTGGAAACGCTGAACACCACCGAACTGATGCGGGCGCTGAACGAGCGCAACATCACCGCCTTTGCCGTGGTGCCGCAGTTTTATAATCTGATTCACGAACGCATCTACCAGGAAATCAACAAGCGCGGCACCGTCACGAAGAAAGTTTTTGCCGCCATGCTTGCCCTCAACCACGCCCTGCGAAAGATTGGCATTAACGCTGGTCCCATCCTTTTCCGCAAAGTGCACGACACGCTGGGCCCCAAAATGCGTTACCTGGCGACGGGGGGATCGCGTTTCGATCCAGCGATCGCGCAAGACTTCTACGATCTCGGCATCGACGTGTTACAGGCTCTGGGCCTGACGGAAACCACCGCGGCCATCTACGTGAACTCCCCCGGCGACAATGTAATCGGCTCCTGCGGCACGGCCATGAAAGGTGTCGAGGGCAAGATTATCGATCCACTGCCTCAGGAAGACGGTGGTCCCGCGGTCGGTGAGCTGGCCGTGCGCGGCGCGGTCGTAATGAAAGGTTATTGGAATCGTCCCGACGCCACCGCCGCAGTCTTCCGCGACGGATGGTTTCTCACCGGCGACCTCGGCTATTTCGATGCGGGCGGACACCTGTTCCTGACGGGCCGCAAAAAAGAGGTCATCGTTCTGAGCAACGGCAAGAACGTCTATCCCGATGAGATCGAAGCGCACTACCTGAAGTCGCCGTTCATCAAGGAAATCGCTGTGATGGGACTCGAAGGCAAACCCGGCGAAACCGGCGACCGCCTGCATGCCGTGATCGTGCCCAACTTCGACGTGCTTCGGCAACACAAGATTGTCAACGCGAAAGAAGTCATTCGCTACGACATTGAAGGCCTGTCCACCCATATCGCTTCCACCAAGCGTATTGGCAGTTATGAAATCTGGCAGGAAGATTTGCCTCGCACCACCACCCGCAAGATCAAACGCTTTGAAGTCGAAAAAAAGGTAAGAGCAAATCAGGCCGCCAATCAGACGAAGAGAGTTGATGACGAATCGGAACTCACGACCGAGAAACCTCTCACCGCGGACGAGGTCGCATGGCTCGACCAACCCGCCGTCCAACGCGGCCTGAAGATCGTCCGCGAAACCGCTCGTTCGGCCCCGCCTACCCTGCGGCCCACGCTCAACCTGGAACTCGACCTCGGCCTCGACTCCATGCAGCGCATCGAGCTGCTCAGCCGCCTTGAAGAGGAACTCGGCGGCAACCTGGAAGAATCACAACTGGCAGAGATCTACACGGTCCGCGATCTGCTCGACGCCGTGCTAGCAAGCGCAGCCAGCGGCGCCGGCGCACCGGGAACGCGCGTTACATTCGCCGGGTGGAAGGCCATCCTGGCCGAAGATCCCGACGACCCCGACGTGCTGGCGCTGGCTCATCCCAGCCGCGTCAACGATACTTTCTGGTACTTTGTCACTCGACTCATTCAGGTGATCGCCCTCGACCGCTTTGATCTGAAGTTCAGTGGCTTGGAGAAACTTCCGAAGAGCGGTCCCTTCATCATCTCGTCGAACCACCAGAGCTATCTTGATCCTTTGATATTGGCAAGCCTGCTGCCGCCGGAGATCTTTCTTCATACCTTTGCCGTGGGCACCAGCGACATCTTTGGTAAAGGATTTATGCGCCGGCTGGCGCGCTCCATCAAAACGGTGGTGGTCGATCCGGATGCAAATCTAGTTCCCGCCATGCGTGCCGGGGCCTACGGTCTGCGACACGGTCTATCGCTCGTTCTCTATCCCGAAGGCGAACGCTCGATCGACGGCAAGCCCAGGATTTTCAAGAAAGGCGCGGCAATTTTATCGATTCACATGCAGGTGCCGATCGTGCCCGTGGCCATCGAAGGCTTCTTCGAAGTGTGGCCGCGCAGCCATGCCTTTCGCGGATTCAAGCCCTTGAAGATGGTCTTCGGCGACCCCATCGATCCGCCCCCGGAATCCGAGGCGTCAGAAGCCGCCTACGAAAAATTGACTGCCGACCTGAAAGCGCGGGTTGTAGATATGTGGGAGAAGCTGCGGCAGAGCTAGTGTGTTGTGTCTCCCCAATATACGAACAAATCTTTCCCTGTCATCTGACCCTCTGTCGTCCTGAGGCACCGTTCTTTGGGGACCTGTGCAACCTTCCGAGGATTGCATAGATTCGATAGACTCAGGGCAGCCTCTTGGCTTCGCTCAGGATGACAAGAGAGTTGTTCTTACTTCGCCCGCGGATGCGTCTGGTCATACACTTGCAGCACATGCTTCATCGAAAGCTGCGTGTAGCGCTGTGTTGTGGCCAGCCGCTCGTGCCCGAGCAGTTCCTGAATTGCCCGCAGGTCGGCGCCCTCCTCCAGCATGTGCGTGCCAAACGCATGGCGCAACGTGTGCGGATGCACGTCCGGCGAAAGACCCTTGGCGACTGCGATCTTCTTGATGATGCGGCCCACACTACGCGTGGTCAGCCGCCCGCCGCGCTGGTTGATAAGCAGTGCCGCGGCATTCTTACGCGACTCCGCCAGAGTCAACTGCCGCGCCGGAAGATATGCGGCCAGCGCGCCCTTCACCGCATCGCCGAATGGAACATAGCGTTCCTTCTTCCCTTTGCCGCGAATCAGGATCGCCTCCGCACTCACGCGAATGTCATCGAGATTGATTCCCGTGAGCTCCGAGTTGCGGATGCCGCACCCATACAGCAGTTCGAGCATGAGCCGGTCGCGCTCGGGGAAGGCCGCGGCTTCCGGCATTTTGCCGTCGAGCACCGAATTCATCTCTTCGATGGTCGGCACGCGCGGAAGTCTTTTTGCCAGCTTCGGCGTGGCCACCAGCTTCGCCGGATTTTGTTCGACCACGCCCTCCCGCGCCAGCCAGCGATACAGTGACCGCACCGCCGCCAGCGACCGCGCCACCGAAGTCTTGCCCAGTCCTTTTTCGTAGAGCAGTGAGAGAAATCCCCGAATCGCAATGTGGTCAATCGATTTCCATCCCCGCGAGCCCGCGTAGGCAGAGAAGTTCGCCAGATCGCCGGTGTAAGCCTTAATGGTGTGCGGCGAAGCGTTCCGCTCGCGCAGGTGGCGGAGAAAATCCGCCACGGCATTGCTGACGACAGTGTTGGCTTTGGTCATTGTTGATCATTGCTGATTGCTGATTTTTGATTGTTGATTAAAAACCTACGCGCGACAGTCCTCCGGCGGGTTTCAATCAGCAATCAAAAATCAACAATCAACAATTGCCTTATCTCGCTTTCGCCCGCGGATGATGATTCTGATACACCGTCCGCAGCCGATCCAGCGCCAAATGCGTGTACACCTGCGTCGTCGAAATATCGGAGTGACCCAGAATCGTCTGCACCGTGCGCAGGTCCGCGCCATTTTCCACCATGTGGGTCGCACACGAATGCCGCAGCATGTGCGGCGACGCATGCCGCCCGCAAGCCACCGAGGCCTCGCCGACCATCTGCCACACCCGCTGCCGCGTCAGCTTGCGTCCGCCCCGAGCAATAAACAGAAACGGCGAATTTGTTGTCGCATCCGGGTGCCCCATCCTTGTCGCTGTCTTTGCGACAGAGCCTGCCCTGAGCTTGTCGAAGGGGTGGAGATTTTTTGTCACGGGCACATTTGAGCGTCGCCTGTCCGTCAGTGTCGGCCTCCCCTGCGCCAGATACTCCGACAAGGCATCTTGCGCAGGCCTGCCCAGCGGCACAATCCGTTCCTTGTCGCCCTTGCCGCGCACCAGCATGTATCCTGCGTCCAGTTTCAAGTCGTTCAGCGTAGCGTTGACCATCTCCGAAACCCGCAACGCCCCCGCGTATAAAAGTTCGAGCATGGCCCGGTCGCGAGCCGCGAGAGCCGCCGCATCTTTCGAGCGGCGCTGCCCACTCGCCAGCAACGCCGCCGGAGACGCCAGCGTCGACTCGACTTCATCGCGCGCCAGCGACTTTGGCAAAACCTTCCATTGCCGCGGCGACTCAATATCCAGGGTGGGATCATGGTCGATTCTCTTATCCAGCAGCAGATAGCGATAAAGGTGACGCAGTGCCGAAAGCTTCCGCCCCACGCTCCGCCCGTCGACCTGATGCGAAAAAAGCTGTTGTAAGAATTCGCGCACATCGCCGCGCTGGGCCGTGAGCAGAAGCCGCTTCTGTTTTTCCAAGAACTCAGAAAACTGGAGTATGTCCGTCGCATAAGCGCTGATCGAATTCGCCGCCAGCCCCTTTTCAATGCGCAGGTAGTCGAGAAAGCCCGACAGCACACTCGAGTTGGCTCCGGAGGCCATAAGGGAAGAGATTCAGTATGCCCGTTATCGGACGCTACAAAAAGTGTTGAATCAGATGCGGACGGAAAATTATTTTCGCAGACACGCGTTTACGTCCCGCTCACTTCCCGCAGCAACTCCACTGCGTACAGCGCCCCTTCAGGCGTTTCCTCATGTTTGAAGTAAGCAAACACATCGCGCCCTGCCGCCATGTGTTGTCCGATGCGGTCGATCATCGACCGCCGTTCCTCGCCGCTGTAACTCGGCTTGCGAAAGCGGTAGTAGACGAACCCGGCCGTCGCTACCTCGGGTGTGGTCATCGTCTCAGTCTCGGCCACGCACAGCGCCACCTTGTTCGACTGCAACAGATTCCACGTCGAATCGACGAACCAGGACGCATGCCGGAATTCAAACGCCGCCGGCACCGTACGCGGAAGGATCGCCAGAAAGTCCTTGAGCAGCGCCGGATCCGCCTTCAGATTGGGCGGAAGCTGAAACAGCACTGGCCCCAGCTTGCCCGCGGCGGCCAGCGGCTCAATGGTTGCCAGAAATCGCGGGACGAAATCCTCCGTCCCCTTCAGCCGCTTGATGTGCGTGATGACCTGATGCGCCTTGACGCCGAAACGGAAGTGCGCGGGCGTGTCCTGCAGCCAATTCTGAATCGTCGTTTCTTTGACCAGTTGCCGGAACGTAAAATTCACTTCAACGGTATTAAGCTGCGTAGCGTAGTGGCCGAGAAATTTCTTCTGCGCCAGCTTCGCCGGATAAAAATCCGGCTTCCATGTCGGATAAGCCCATCCCGAAGTTCCTGCGAAGAATTGCGGCATACTTAAGCTCTTAACCGAAATGGGTGCCCATTTCTCGCTTTCTTTGCGAGAAGTGGGGAATGTCAGAATCGACGGAGGAACAGCTCCCCGAAGGCCGGAATTATACCTTGCGCGACTTGTGGGCCGAGTTCTTCTTTGCGGGCTTCTTCCCGGCGGCCTTGCGTGGCGGATCATTTTCCTCCGCCTGCGCCGCAGTCTCGATCTTCTCCGGCTCCGCCGCAGCCGCGCCCGCCTTCAAATCCGGCAGCCGCTGCTTCAATTCGAGCACCGGCTCAAACAGATCGCCCATCTTCTCAAACCGTGCCACCACCTGCGGCGCTTCAAACACCAGCAGCCCTGCATCCTTCTTCTTGAACGCCCGCTCGACTTCCTCCCACGTGACGGGCGTCGAAACCGTCGGATGTTCGCGCGCCCGCAACGAATAGACCGCGACCGTCGTCTTATGTTCGTCGTTCTGACTCCAGTCAACAAACACTTTGCCGGTCCGCGCCTGCTTGCTCATCTCCGACAACACCAACTCCCGATGATCATGCTCCAGCAGTTGCGCCAGCGCGTGTGAAAACATCTTTGTGACGTCGTAAGTCGTCGGGGTATTCAGCGGGACGTAAATCTGCAGTCCCTTCGACCCCGATGTCTTCGGAAAACTCCGCAGCCCGAAATGCTCGAAAATCTCGCGCAGCCAGAGCCCCACCTGGCAGCACTGCACAATATTCGCCGGCGCCCCGGGATCGAGATCGAACACCATCTCCGTCGGACACGTAATGTCCGTCGCCAGCGCCAGCGACGGATGCAGTTCCAGCGCCGCCAGATTCGCCAGCCACACCAGCGTGGGCAGATCATCCGCCAGAACATAATGAATCGTCCGCCGGTTGCGCCCGCTCCAGATCGGCGCCGTCTTCACCCATTCCGGCTTGTGCATGGGCGCGTTCTTCTCGAAAAACGGCTCGCCCTCTACGCCGTCAGGATATCGCTTGCGCGTGAGCGCGCGCCCCGCCAGATGCGGAATCATCGCCGGCGCGATCCGGACGTAATAATCGATCACATCTTTTTTGGTGAACCCCGTGGCGGGATACAGCACCTTCTCCAGATTCGAAAGCTTGAGGTGCCTGCCCTGAATGTCAACGGCCGAGTCTGTCACGCGCGAACCTCTACAGTATTGTGCACCACGAGTCGGTAAGACTAGAATTGGATTGAATCGGGAGAGCCAAATGGATCAATCCGAGTCGAAAGAAGTGCTGGCTAGAAAACGTGGAGGGATCGTATGGGGAGCTGGCGTTCTGGGCTGGGGCGGGTTCATGTTTCTGACGATGACGCTGTTCGACTGGTATAGGGAAGGCTACATTCGCATACCACCTCATGGGGCTCTCTTGCGATCAACGATCCCAAACCTGATCATATGGCCGATCGCTGGATATTTCTTTGGTGTTTCGATGTGGAAGCGTATTTCAACGTGGGGCAACCGACGAAACCCTGAAGTATGAGGCGACGAAGGCTCTTTGGCGCCCGCAACGAGGATCGACCCGCCGTTTGACAACCTCCCATCCCCCCACGTACTTTCAAACTTCTGCCCTGCTGGCCCGTCTAACCATGTCTATCGCAGCACACGCTCGCCCAACCGTCGGAGGTCCGATGAAACACCGTACCCTGAGAATCGCCCTTCTCTTCTTTCTTCTCTCTGGAATCGCACTGGCCCAGAGCGTCGCGTCCTTCGAAAAGCGCATCACGGTCAAGAAGCTGCCCAATGGCCTCACGCTTATCATCTGTGAACGTCCGGAAGCTC
>Ga0116125_1001118_pt1 | contig 11940 bp, 13 predicted proteins | sample June2015DPH_16_1_2_FD_89729 | JGI IMG/M metagenome (GOLD analysis project Ga0116125, IMG submission 89729) | Peatland microbial communities from SPRUCE experiment site at the Marcell Experimental Forest, Minnesota, USA - June2015DPH_16_10 | ecosystem: Environmental > Terrestrial > Soil >...
AATCGACTTTCACCGAAGACTGGGGCGATGCGCAGAAATGCCTCAGGGAGCGTTTGCAGGCCCGAGACAACAACACACTGCCCGCGCTGCGTCGCGGGCAGGACTTGGAGTTTGGAGAATGGGCGGACTTTTACTTGGAGAACTTTTCCAAGCCGCCGTTTCGCGCGGAAAAGACTCACGCGGTTAACCAGCGGGCATTGAAGCATCTGAGAAAGACCTTCGAAACTATTAAGCTCGCGGATGTGACTTCTGACGACATCGAGATGTATCTTCGCCGGAGGCTCAAACAGCGGGCGCTAGTGAAGTCGAAGCATGGATTCTTGGAGAAGCAGGTGCTAAAGGCAACAACGGTACATCAGGAATTGCGAGTGCTGCGCCGCATGTTGAATGTGGCGGTGCGCAAGAAGTTCCTGTTTGCGAATCCATGTGCAGGTGTCGAGTTTCCGGCAAGGGTCGATGGACTGTTCCGGCCGCATTACGTGAGTTGGTCCGAGCAGCAGAAGATCGAGTTGCACGCGCCGGATTATCTGCGCAACGTCATCCGGATCGTCACTGAAACCGGACTCCGGATCTACAAGGAGCTGACTCCCATGAAGAAGGATCAGCTTGATCTGGACAACGGGACAGTGTGGATTCCGGATTCGAAAACGCCCAATGGCGTGGCTGAGGTTCCGCTAACGGAAATCGCGGCTGACGCTTTTCGGCGGCAACTTGCCTTAGCGGGTCCAGGCGAGTATCTGTTCCCGAGCGATGTAAATCCAGATGGCCACCACAAGACATTCAAGACTACCTGGCATGCAACGTTGCGCCGAGCAGGTGTTCGCTATTTTCGCATTTACGATCTTCGTTCGACATACGCTACACGGCTTAGCGCCGGCGGCGTTGCGGACGAATGGGTCACGCAGTTGTTAAGGCAAGGAGATGCGAAGGTGTTCAAGAAGTACTCGCAGATGAAGTTGCAGATGAAGCGCGAGGCGCTGGCGAAGCTGAATCGCCAAGCGAACGAAAGTGGGTTGAGTTTTGGCACAGTGAAAGGCGATTCTGAGTCGGGTTTTGGCACAGTTTTGGCACAGTAGCGTAACTTGGGATACGAAGATGATGGAGCCTAGTCAAGTAACTCTTTTAGAGTCACCAACGGTTTGGTCGGGGCGGGGCGATTTGAACGCCCGACCCCCTGCGCCCAAGGCAGGTGCGCTACCAGGCTGCGCTACGCCCCGACATGTGAAGCTTCCTTGATTTTAAACTACTTGCGTATCGAACATCCATTCCAAAACCCGCTCTCAGCCTCAAAACGTATCAAAACTGTATCAAAACTTCGCTGCTCGTTGGCCTGCCGGTTGATCTTTTCCAAAGCCTCGCGCTTCATTTGCAGCTACATTTGCGAGTACTTCTTGAAAACCTTCGCGTCGCGGGCGATCTGATCAAACGTATGGAGAAGGACCTCGTCACCAACCTGGAATGGGTTGCCGTGGAGCATCACAACACCGAGCACCCTCACGTTAATGTCGTGGTGCGAGACGTAAGAAGCGATGGTGCCGCCGAGAGCCTGTGCACCAAACAGCTCGGGTATCGAACGGAAATCGATGCGGCAGAGGCGAAACGGCGCGAAATATCGGAGTCGAGATTCACGTCGCTCGACCGCAGGATCCTGCGGGAAGCGTCGAATCCCAGCGCAGATTTCGGACCACGGTATTTTACGGTTATTCGGAATCCTACCGAGGCCGGTTTGAGCGAGACCTCGCGCCTTGCGGTCCTTCACCGAATGGGTCTGGCGGAATCGACCGGCGGAGGAAGCTGGCTTGTGCGGCGCGATTCTGAGCAGGTGCTTCGAGCGATGCAACGGACGGCCGATCGGCAGAAGACTCTCGCGGTACACGGAGTATTGTCGTCCGATGACCGGCTACCGATGACGACGCTTGACGTTCGCGATCTCACAGCCATCGACGGCAGGATCTTGGTCACGGCGAAGAGGAAGCTACTGGGCGCAGCTACCTGATGCTGGAGGGTACGGATGGGAAGGTTTACCACTTCTACCGCACACCAGAGATGGAGGAGCTCCGCAGTCAGCGAGAGCTGCAAACCAATTCGTTCATTCGGCTCCGCAAGTTCTCCACGGTCCGGGGCGGACCAGGACATTGGCTGTTCGGAAGCCGTCTTGCGCAACAAGGCCCACCTTCGCGAGACGGCACTGGGAATAATTCGACGAGGGGTTTACCCTCAGGATGGCGGCTGGAATGGATGGCTCGGACGCTATCCGAAAGCCCTGGTTGACGCCGCATTCGCACTCGAACAGCGGCAAGCGAACGAACGTCAACGACGCAAGAGCCGCGACGTTGGCCGCTAGGGCACTCAACTAGAGCGTGATTTCAGAATCAATAGCCGAGTGCATCGGGCTGGTTACGCCACTCTCGGGCTCGCCTCTGGACTAGTCGCACGCAGCGCATGATGGCACAGATCACCGCGACAAGAAACTCACGGCGATGAAAGGTCATAGTCCGCCAACCGCTCCATCGACCGCTACTTGCCGGAGAGTTGTTTCAAGTAAGCGATGACTTCGGTGCGCTCATCGGCCTTGACAAGTTGGAAGGCCATATCGGTGTCCGGAACGAATTGGTCGGGGCCAGATAGCCATTTGTCGAGCGTAGTCGCATCCCAAGTGATATGAGCCGCCTTAAGTGCATCCGAATACTTGAAGGACGGCACGGTGCCCGAGGCGCGGCCATAGACACCTCGTAGGCGAGGCCCTTCCTTGTCTTTATCGAGCGCGTGGCATCCGGAACAACGTTTTTCGAAAAGCTGCTTTCCGAGGTCGCCAACCTCGGCTTGACTCAACCTGGGCAGCGCCACAAAAGTGAACAGCGCTGCCCACAAGGCCAAGCAACTTGTCATCGCGAGGAGCACGCGATAGCCTGCATGCTCCTTATTCGGTCGTTCTGGCTGTCCATTGGTCTTCACTGGAATTCACCTGCGCGGGGACTGCCAACAGTGGCGTTGTCCGCCGCAGCGGCATCGGCGAGAGTCGAATCCACCACGGCCAGACTATGTTTCTTGACCACGTATTGGACGTTGGTGATACCCAGCGTACTCCGTAGCCGCTCCGCGGGAACTTTCATGGGACCGGGGGCCGGCGCTGAGCCCGGAGCGGGTTGCGGAAACGCAGTAGACATGGCGGTGTGAAAGGTGACCTTTCCTTCCACCTTCTGCATCACTTGGTGTATATGGCCGTTGAGCACTGTTACAGAACCGAATCGTTTGGCGTAACTGAGCGCTTGCTCGCTGTCCTGGGTTCCCCAACCCCAGTCGGGATAAACGGCCCACAGTGGAATATGCGCGAACAGGACGATGGGCGTGCTGGCAGACTTGGCTCTCAGGTCGTCTTCGAGCCATTCGAGCTGGTCCGGACCGAGCTTGCCTAAGCCCTCCAGGGTTCCGACATTCACCAGTCCTACGAAATGGACACCCTTCTGATCGAAGCTGTACCAGCCTCGGCCTTTGCTTCCTTTGCCGTAGCGTTCCAAATATTGTTTTCCGTCGTCCACGGCAATGTCATGCTCGCCAGGAACATAGAAAATCTGTTTCTTGGAACCTGTGAGTATCCCTTCCGCGCTGTCGAATTCAGCGGCCTTGGCCGTATGGCTGATATCACCGGTGTGGATGATGAACTCGGGCGACTGCGGAAGAGCGTTGATCTTATCGATCGTAGCTTGAAGCGTACCGGCGACATCGGTATTCGCCGGCTTGTTGAAACCGATGTGGCTGTCGCTGATCTGGACGAAGTTCAGATCGCCCTTGGAACTGCCAGCCATCTTCTGGCCGAAAGCCTGTGAGCTGAGAACGCCGCCGCTGACGCTCCATAGGACGCCAGTGCCGGCCCAGGCCATGCACTCGAGAAATCCGCGACGGTTGACGCCGTCATTGTTGTGGTCATGAATGATCAATTTGGACAAGGGTCACTGCCTTTCTGGTTACTTCGTGCTGCTTCTACTCCCTTGTACTGGGAACCCTCGGCAATTATTCCCGGCGGAAGAAGTTTTTGTCTCCGGGCTGTTTGGAATAAACAGGCGGTCCATGGAGTCGTGCAGGTGTAGTGTTGCCTACGAAGGAGAAGAGTGTGAAAAAGTTGCTTCAAGTGGTTCTGATTGGCGGCACGGGACTGCTCGTCCTCGCTTCGGTGTTCGTTCATCCTTTTGGGGCCGTGAAGGCGCGTACCGCAAATACACCTCTGCTGGCCGGCGCTTCCGCCGATCCCTCGGTAGTCCGGATCATGGAAAGGTCGTGCCAGAGCTGCCACTCGGAGCGAACGGACTGGCCCTGGTACAGCTATGTCGCGCCCATGTCCTGGCTCATAGAGAATGACGTGCACAACGGCCGGAGCCACATGAATCTTTCCCACTGGGACGAGTACACCCTTGACAAGCAGCAGGAGCTCCTGACTGAACTATCGGCAATGATTCGAAGCCGGCAAATGCCCCTTCCGCGCTACCTCCAACTGCACCCCGGCGCTAAGCTTTCGGACGCAGAAATCGACCAGATTTACCAATGGGCGCGCGGCGAGCGCCGGCGCTTAAAGTCGATAGCCCACGGTTTGCCGAAGATTCAAGATTGAACAGCGCTCAGGCTGCGGAGAGATCATGTTACCAACCCCCCTCAGCGCAGTTTTGGGCTTTTGCTTCGTTCTGTTCGGCGCCGCGGCCGTCTGGTTGATGTTCGAGTCTTCAAGGCGCACCCACAATCCGCCCGCGCGCGATCGTATTATTCAAGCCCACCGCATGGCCGGATATCTCTTCATCGCACTGTTCTGCATAATGACCTGGTTCATGATTGCGAGAAACAAAGATGCGCCAGACGACATGCCCCTGCGGTCGATGCTCCACATCCTGATCGCCATGGTGCTGGCGCCATTGCTACTTGTCAAAGTCCTAATTGCTCGCTACTACAAGAGCTTCACTACAGCCCTGGTTCCCTTGGGAGTAACAATCTTCACGCTCGGATTCGTCCTAATCGCTTTGACCGCCGGACCTTTCCTGCTTCGACGGGCGGCCGTAAAGGACGTATCGTTGCAAACCATTCAGATGGGAGCGGCCAGAATCGACTTAGAGAGCGCCGAGGCACTTACCCAAAAGCGGTGCTCGCGCTGCCATGCCCTGGATCGCGTACTGGGCGCTCGCAAGGACGCTCGCGGCTGGCTGGGAACCATCGATCGAATGCGCGCGTTGCCAGGTTCCGGTATATCGGAACCCGATGCGAAGATCATTCTCTCTTACCTGATTTCTGAAGCCTCAATCGATAGTTCGAACACGGAGGGTGAGCTGGCTGTCGGAAAGGCGCTGGTCGATTCTCATTGCAATCGCTGTCACACGCTGGACCGCGCCTACCAATCCAAGAAAAGCCCAGCCGAGTGGAGGGCGACGGTAACCCGCATGGTGCGCTACGCGCGAGGGACAGAAGGCTTCTTCAAACCTGGCGAGGATGAACGAATCATCCAATTTCTTTCAGCAACCCAAAACTCGGAATCCTCATTGGGGCGCCTGCCGGATGGCCCCGATCTGAGTCGAGGGAGGCGGCCTCCCAAGACACTGGCACTTCCGGAACGCGCGGAAGCGATATCGAATCTCCCCGCAATTGCCGTAGGTACGTTCACGGCAGCGGTCTTCGGCACACTGCTCTTGCGGCGGCCCAAGTCCTCTTTGAAGGACGTCTCAGGCGGTCGAGTATCCTCAATACCAACTCCACCCGTGAGGAAGGCGTTTATTCTTCAACTGGTGCGCATCGAAAGGCAAACGCACGATTGTGTCAGCCTTCGTTTTCGCGTGGCGGGGAGTGATTCCTGGGGGGCAAAGCCGGGACAGTTCCTGACTTTCGACTGGCTTCTCGACGGGCAGAAACTGGCGCGCTCTTATTCGATCGCGTCATCACCAACCCAGACCGGCTTTGTCGAAATCGCCGTGAAGGAACAGCCCAGCGGATGTATTTCCCGATTCCTTAACGCGCAAGCTTCGGTGGGCCTGACAGTTGAAGCTCGGGGACCATTTGGCCAGTTCTGCTTCGACCCGCAGAAGCACAAGTCGATAGTCCTCTTCGCCGGCGGCAGCGGGATTACTCCCATACTCTCGATAATTCGGTACATCGACGACCGTTGTCTGGATACCAAAGTGGTTCTCTTCTTTAGCGTGCGCACACAACAGGACATCATTTTCGACAGCGAGCTGCAGCGGTTGGAAGCACGCCTCCCCAACTTTGAGCGGATTATCGTACCAACCAGACGGGACAACGGAGAGGCCCGCCATCTCAGCCGCGAGCTGATTGTCTGGGAGCTCGACGAAGTCCCAACGCATACATTCTTCCTGTGCGGGCCGGAAGCATTTATGGACCACGTGAGAGGCATCCTGCTGTCGTTGGACGTCGACCCGTCCAGGATTCTGCAGGAGACCTTCGGCGGGAAGAAACTTATCGCATCGAAAGAGTTGGAAACAGAAACGCTGGACGGCACGATCGAATTCGCCCGATCGGGACGAACGTGTGGATTCTCCACCGGTCGAACGTTACTCGAGACAGCCGAGCTGAACGGCATCAGCATTCCGTCGAGTTGCCGGCAGGGTCAATGTGGAACCTGCGCCACGCGGCTTCTTAGCGGCGTTGCCACGATGGATTGCCAAGACGGTCTGGACCCTGCTTTGAAGGCTCAGGGCTATGTACTGGCATGTGTTGCGCGGGCACAAGGAAATGTCCGTTGTGATGCGTAATTCCAACCAGCCCGCAGAAAGTCGTCTCCGCGAGAGCGGCGTTGGTTTCCGGGCGCCCGACAAAGATGACGTCATGGCCGCGCAGCTCATCGTCCTTGGGCGGCATCAAATCCCGCCTGCACGGGTAGCGGAGAACTTACGAACTGCCCGCTGAAAGCTCCCGGCATAGTGGCGCCGAATCTCAGGGATTGGGGAAAAAGGTTGGGGTCGTATTCGCGAGCGTGACTGATATCGGCGTGCTCGTCAATCTGTGGTTCGAAGCTTGGATCTCAACCGGCCCACGTGTTTGCCGCGATGGACGCCGCGAAATTTGGTTCGGGGTCGGGTAAACAGGCCAATGAGGGTCAAGCCCGGACCCGCATTGGCCGCTTTTCACCTGAGCGCCGAGACCCCCGCGAGGGAGCTTGAGAGGCCGCGAGCAAGAACATCGGGCATCGGCCGCAGCCAGGAACTGGGATTGAATGGGTGATTGAAATATGAAGAATTCGTGCGCATAGCTGTCTAAAACGTGGACGACCGTCCGGAACGTCCGGATCATTCCCAACGCAGCGCGTGGTTCGCTCCGGCGTTTGGAACAGGAGGGCGCAGGCGCCCTCCGCTCTGTTTACTGAGCCGCGATCGTCAGAAACGCGTTGGGCTGCGTTTCAAAATTGCTCGACAGGCCTACCACAAGCACATCCTGGCCGAGCGTGACATGGGACGGCACCGTTACGTTGATCTGATACAGTCCCGGTCCAACCAGGCCCGCGAAACTGACGTCCGCGGAAATTCCGTCGATCACTATCGCTGGCGCCACGGCTAGTACTTCGCCTGAAGCGGCCGTCGGTCCAAAGCCCGTGGCGAACAGCATGATAGTCTCGCCGGGTTCGGCTGGCGTAGCGTTCTTGATGGTCGCCGCGGGACCGATTAACGTCCCGTTAGCGTGTTCGGCGGCGATGTAAACATTGCCGCTGGCAGCGTTGACTCCCAGTGTGAAGAAAGCCGGTGCCAGAGGGTCAACGTTCACCGTCACGGCCGCGCTGGTCAGGCCATTATTGGTGGTCTGGATCTGCGCGGTTCCGGGCGACAGCGTGGCGGGAACCAGAAAGTTCACTTGCGTATTGCTCACGAAGCTTACGGGAACCGCAGTCCCATTAATGGTGACGCCAACACCGTTCACTTCGGTCGGCAGCGTGCTGCCCGTAACCTGCCAGTTGCCCGTTGTCGCGGACAATTCATTTCCCTTGATGGAGAACCATGTATTGGGAGCGATGGGTTCGGCGATGAAGCTGGCGCCGTTTTGAACGGCCGATGTCGCGAAGTAGGGCGCGGCTTGGATGCTCGCGAACAGCCCGTGTGACTGGACCGGATCGTTATTCGGCCCGCCCCCGATCCCCGCCGTGATGTACAGCGTTCCCGGATCTTCGCTTTCAGCGCCACCACCGAAGTTCAAGGACCATAATCCGGGAATCGCAATTGGGCTTCCGCTGGTATCGTCTAGCGCGCCGAGCAGCGCACCCGTGGTCCAGTTGAACGCGTTGATTTTGCCGTCTGTGAAATTTCCAACCAAAAGTGCTCCCGAGAACGATCCGAAATTGGCCGGCGCGATGGCCATTCCCCATGGTGAGTTGAGCGGTCCCTCACTGACAAGATTAGAGATGAGGCTGCCGTTGAGGCTGAACGTGGCGATATAACCATCTCCCGGACTGCCGGCGTAACTATGTTTCTGAGCGTTCTGTTTCGCGTAGGTCACAAACAGCGTGCCGTCGATATTTTGCACGTTGAATGGAGCAAATCCCGCCGGAATCGCCGGATTCGAAAACGACGATGACGTAGAGTATGGTTGCGGAAGGGTGCTCTTCGTGTACGGCGCCGGATTCAGATTGAGGTTGCCGTCGTACACGTCCACTGTTCCGGTACTGAAGTTCGCCGCGAAAATATATGGCGCCGCGGCGGTTCCTCCGACCGCGCATCCCGTATATACCGCCCCGGATTTGGAGTTGTCGAAGAGGATCGACGCTTTGGTCCCGCTTGCCGTTTGATTCCATCCCGAGATCACGCCGTCTTCCGAACAGAAAATGAAGAGCGCCGGCTTGCCTGCCTGGACGTCAAAGGCATTCGCGTTGGAGGCGAATGAGTTGAAGATCACCCCCGTCACTGGTCCGGCCGTGCCGGCATTCGCCGCCTGCGGAATAGTGACCACCAATGGAATCGTAGCGCCGGCGCCGGTGTACAGGGTCGCAGTGCCGGTGCCGTTATTTCCAGCCCAGAATGGAGTGGGGCCGAATCCAATTCCCCATGGATTCACCAGATTCGGATCTTGATGATCAGCGGTGTTGGCGAGGTCTGAAATCAGGTTGTGAAGCAGATATGTGTTTGGTGGAGCGCTGGCTGTCTGTGCGGCCAGAGTGCCTGCGGAGGTTCCCAGCAGCACTGCCGCGCAAAGCCAACTAAGACGGTTCTGTTTCGTGTGAAGCATATTCTCAGTCATGTGTTTCCTTTGTAGTCGCTACAGTGATTTCAGGAACGCAATCAATTGTTGTTGCTGCGCCGCGGTCAGAGCGCTGAAACGGGTAATGACAGCCTGTGCCTCTCCGGCATGGCGCTGAATGGCATCGGCTAAGGTTATGGAGGCGTTGTCATGCATGAAACGCGACTTTATTCGCAGGCCCCACAGTGGAACGGTGCGCAACTTGTTAGCAGTGTCTGCCGGACCGGCCTGCACAATACCATCACCGGTGCCAACATCGTGTAACAAGAAATCGCCGTAGGGGTGAAATACCTTGTTTCCTAAAGCTGCTGGAACTGTATAGGTGCCGCCGTTTATCAGGGTCCCCGGAGGTTCCGTAGTAAGAGTTGCGACATGACATACAGCGCAGCCGACCGAGTTGAATAGGGTTTGTCCCACGATGGCATCCTGAGTCGCCGCTAGAACCAGGTCGCGCGGCGGCACTTGGGTTCCGCGAACGAATTGGGCAAAATGGTCAATATCCGCCAGGCCCAGAGCATCTGGAATATCTTCCGGATCGGTGGTCACTTTGCAGACAGAGGTGACATCTTTAGGCTTCAAACGATTTGTTACACCCATCTCATTCAGATAGGCATCACCGGAAAATGAGAGGATGGTCGGATCCTGATCTTTCCAGCCAAACTTCCCTACGCCGTTTTGTCCGGGCGCCTCCAGAATAGGGACTTGAATCGCCTCGCCGTGGATCAATCCACTGCTTTGACCGGGCTGACCGGCGGCAATCGCAAGAAACGTTTGGTCGCCGACGGCCTCTACAAAACCATCTCCCAGCGTGTTGAGGACTGCGCGCAGGGTTCGAATATTTTCAGTGTCCGGTACATGTTCCTGGGCCTGCGGACATATAGAACGGTCGTTGACAATTGACCGGCCCGTAATGGTGTTCGCTCCACCGTTGATGGTAATGGTGGGATTGACAAAATTGCCATTTGCGTCATTGTGACCGACGCGCTGTTCGGTGAATTGGCTGGCCGCGCCAGTCACGCCGTTGTTATGGCAATCGACGCAGGCCGTCGCGTTGAAGACCGGGCCCAGTCCGGTACTTGGATCGTGTTTCCGTTCGAACTGGGCTTGGTCGAGGGCGAAGGTGTCGCCGGGCGGCTCCGCTATCCCGTTGCTGACGCTCTCGGAACCGGCGTTCCCGATTAGTTCACCAGTTGGGCTGATCGTCTGTCCAAGTGCAGGAGTGGTAAAGCCCGCCGGCGCTTCAGTGACGGACTGCTGCGCGATAAGAACAACCGCAGCTGCGGCTCCAATAATAGAAAAGAAAACAATCTTCCGGTGTGTCACGGATTTACTCTCCTTGATATGTTCATAATTAACGTTGGCTCCCTTTGTCGCGATCGTGGATACTCTCTATACCGAGCGACTGGGAGAAATATTCCAGACCGAGCGCACGTTACCCAAGAAATCTTTTCTGAAGCGCTGTTGATTAGGCCGCGCGCGGGAGCTGTTGCTCGCCCTGATCCTCAAAGTCGCTGGGGGCGCGCTCCGCAACTTCCTGGCAAACGATACACAAAGCGGCCCACGGTACTGCGGCAAGCCGCTTCGCTGCGATTTCTTCTTCACAATTCAGGCACATTCCGAAGGTGCCGTCGTTGATACGCTCCAAGGCGGATCTAATCTCGCGCAACCGCAACGAGTCGCGATCAATGGCTCCCATCGCGAAATCGCGTTCCTGAGCCTGTTGGATTCGATCTAATTCATCCGCGGTGGTCTCAATAGCTATAGCGTCGCGGTTCGAGCGCCCGTCGCTCAACTCCGCTTGTTTAACGGTCAGCATCTTTCGAAAGTGCTCAAATTCGATTGTCTTCATAGTCTGTTCTCCATCCTGTTTGCGTTTACTTTTTTGAGCGTCTTCTGCGCTCCGTTCCAATGTACGGCGTTCGGATTGTGAAGTTGTTGGGCCTCAGTGACAAATTTGTAAATTGACTCACCGCTCACTGACCTTGTGGCATGTGGAGCTGGAGGACGTAACCCAGGCCGCGCTTTCCCACACCGCGAAGATCACAGTGAACTGATAACGGCTTTCGATTTTGTACACCAAACGATGTCTTTGCATTCGTTGCGTCTCTTCAGACGTGAGCGTCAGCTCGCGGTCGCGCCAGCCGTCCGTCGAATAAGCTGCGTAGGCCGGGTCGTCCGCATCGATCATGATGAACTGATGCTTGTCCCGGTCATATGCCACAAAGTAGTTACCGGCCATGTCTTGGTCCGTCTCCCTGATCTCTGTCCACGTTGACGCGAGCGAACGAGGGCGCCAGCTATTGCCACTGCTTGGCTTGCCGACTTTTAGCGTTTCCCTGCCGGCCGGGTCACCGCACTTCCAACTCCCTTGGAAGCTGAAACCGTCCGGAGGAGGAAACCTGGCGTCAACGGGAACAATTGTTTGCGCGCCGGCAATCCCGGCCATGAGCACGAATCCCGCAATCGAATGGGACCGAATCAACCTAAGCAGGATTTTCCGGGCTCGGCTTAATAGCATTTTTGAAACCCCGAATTCCTTCGGCCAAGCCTTTCCCAAGCTCAGGCAGCTTCTTCGGGCCGAACAGAAACAATGCGACTGCCAGGATCACCAGCAGGTGCCGCGGTTGGAGTAAGCCTTCGATCATAAATTCTCCCGAAACAAGTTATTTAGCGTTAAGTGCTTCTTCATACTCAAAGAGACTGGGCTACGTGCCAGAATATTCCAAC
>Ga0116125_1001121_pt1 | contig 11930 bp, 9 predicted proteins | sample June2015DPH_16_1_2_FD_89729 | JGI IMG/M metagenome (GOLD analysis project Ga0116125, IMG submission 89729) | Peatland microbial communities from SPRUCE experiment site at the Marcell Experimental Forest, Minnesota, USA - June2015DPH_16_10 | ecosystem: Environmental > Terrestrial > Soil > Wetlands...
AGGTAGAAGTAGCCTTCCTCGACGAGGTACTCCTCCACGCCTGCCAGCACCTGCGCCACATAAGTATCATTCAGGTCCGGGACCAGCACGCCGACCGAGAAAGACTGCCGTTTGCGCAGCGACCGCGCATAGAAACTGGGCCTGTACTCGAATTCTGCGGCAGCAGCGATGACCCGGTCCCGGGTCTCCTGTGGAATCGAGCGCACGCCTGGCGCGTTGTTCAGCACCAGCGAGATCGTGGCCGGAGAAAGATTCAGATACTCGCCCAGCGTACGCAGACTGACAGCCTGACCTGGCTGAGGCGTAATCCCTGACTTGGTTCGTTTGGGCATGCGCAACTACTATACCATCCTTCGCCATCGGGGCGGCTCAACTTCCCCCGTTACCTTCAAGACTAACTCATTGGCCCAGTTCCTCTTGCAGGCGCCCGATTCCGGCGCCCCCACAACCGGCGTAGAATGCAATCGGGCTAGACACCGGGAGACCGGTGATTCCCGTTTTCCCGAGAGTGTGTCCTCTCCGGGCGGAATGGTCATGAGGAACTCAACCTCGATTGAAAGGTCAGTTCGCAGTGCCGGCCATTCCATACAAGATTTTGAAAGAAAAAGGGGAATCGGCATGAGAGATTTGGGGCGGAGCGCGACGTTTTGTTTTGGACTTGGACTGAGCCTTTCGATCACGGCCTGCGGAGGCATGGGCGGAGTTCACTCTAACCCCGCGACGACTTACACTCTGACCGTGGCTTCGGCCAACCCAGGCAGCGGTGTGACCATAGCCGTCTCTCCGGCAGACACCACTGGCGCGTCCAACGGAAGCACAAGCCTCATGCGCACTTATGATGCGGGAACATCCGTCACACTGACCGCCCCGTCCACTGCGGGCGGCAACAACTTCTCGACATGGACCGGCTGCACCAGCGCCAACGGCGCAATCTGCTCCGTCACGCTGAACGCCAATACCACCGTCACCGCCAACTATGCTACGACCCCTCCCGCGACCTATGCGCTGACCGTGAACTCGTCCAACCCCACGAGCGGGGTGCCCATCACCGATTCGCCGGCGGACAACAATGGCATCACAAGCGGAGAGACGCCTCACACGCTCACCTATAACGCCGGGACATCCGTTACTCTGACCGCGCCAGCTACCTCGGCGGGCAATGCTTTCTCGTCATGGACCGGCTGCACCAGCGCCAACGGCGCAATCTGCACCGTCACGCTGAACGCCAATACCACCGTCACCGCCAACTACGCCGCTCCGGCAAAGACCACACCGACAGTAACGGTGACGACGTCTGCATCCAGCATCACATCGGCGCAGGGGTTGACAGTGACAGTAGCTGTCAGCGGCGGTGCCGGCAACCCGGCGCCGACAGGTTCTGTGATGCTGACGAGCGGCAGCTACACGTCGCCGTCGGCGACGCTGAGCGGTGGCAGCGTGACGATCAATGTTTCCGCCGGATCGCTGGCCGCGGGCAGCGATACTTTGATCGCCAACTATACGCCGGATGCGGCCAGTTCCGCGGTCTACAACGGCGCGACAGGAACTTCGTCGGCGGTAACCGTCGCTCAGGTATACGTGCTCACGGTGAACTCGACGAATCCGGCCAGCGGCGTCACCATCACGATAGGCAACAACCCGTCAAACCCCCAAAGCTTCCAAGCCACCACGAGCTTTACGGAAACCTATGGGGCCGGCGCGATCATCACACTGACGGCGCCGGCAACCGCGAGCGGCAACAACTTCTCCTCGTGGACCGGATGCACCTCCGCCGGTACCGTTAGCTGCAGCGTGGTGCTGGACGGCAATAGGACCGTCACCGCCAACTATGCCGCACCAACGTACGCTTTGACCGTAAACTCGACCAACCCCACAAGCGGAGTGCCCATCACCGATTCGCCGGCGGACAACAACGGCATTACAAGTGGAGAGACGCCCCACACGCTCACCTATAACGTCGGGACATCCGTTACGCTGACCGCGCTGGCTACCTCGGCAGGCAACACCTTTGTCTCGTGGACAGGGTGCACCACAGCCACTACAACTACTTGCAACGTCACCCTGAATGCCAATACCACCGTCACCGCGAATTATGGCAATGTGCTTACGGTGAACTCCACCAACCCATCCAGCGGCGTGACGATGACCGTGACCTATCCTCCCACCACGCTCGCCAGCCAGGGCACTACGAGCTTTACGGCGAACGGTATACCCGGCGAAGCCATGGTGATCGAGGCGCCTGCGACCGCGGGGGGCAACACATTCTCTTCATGGACCGGCTGCACCAGCTCCAGCACCGAAACCTGTAGCGTGACACTGAACAGCAATATGACCGTCACGGCCAACTACGTCGTACCGGCGGTCTCCATAACACCCAACCCCGCCACCGCCATCATAGGCAGCACGTTGCAATTCACTGCCAAGGTCAACGGAACTGTCAGCTCCGCTGTGACCTGGTCGGTAGCAGCGCCTTCGGGCAGCAGCATGAGCCCCGGCGCCATTAGTTCGACCGGCCTCTACACCACGCCTTACCCGGCCCCGGCCACTGTCACGGTGAAGGCCACGAGCACGCAAAACACGGCCAACAGTGCCAGTCTTATCGTTACCCTCACCCCGCCGGCCACCACTGCCGGTCCCGCTCTTACAGTGGATACGACCAATCAAACCCATCCAATCAGCCCCTATATCTATGGCATGAATGGGTACTCTCTTGACCCCAGTATGATCACCGATGGCAACATCACGGTTGTTCGCTGGGGTGGGGACAACACCGAGCGCTACAACTACCAGGCCAATACCTCAAATTCCATTGCCGACTATTACTTTGAAAACTCCTCTGGCGCCTATGATGAATGGCCCGACTACAAATTCGACGACACGGTCTCCAGTGGCGCGGCCGCCGGGATTAAGATTCTGGGTACTGTGCCCGTCCTCGGCTGGGTCACCAACAGCAGCGTCACGGCGTGCAGCTATCCGATCGCGACGAATCCAGGCGAAGTGAGTTACGTCACGAGTTACGGCACACAATGCGGCGACGGAGAGCTGCCCAATCCTTCCGATCCGTCCAATCCGATCCCTGTTTACGGCAACGACACCGTCGCGGCACTCACCAGCATCCCCGCTGGCCCGTCGTGGGTGGGCGATTGGGTAACCCACCTGGTTACAAGCTTCGGCACGGCGGCCAATGGCGGAGCAGCCTTCTACGATCTGGACAACGAGCCCAGCTGGTGGGATGCGGAGGACCGCGACGTGCACCCACTACCCTTCACCTATGACGAGGTGACCAACAACGGCATCGCCACCGCGCTGGCCATCAAAACCGCCGACCCAACCGCCGGTGTGAACGGTCCGGTGATGGACTACTGGTGGGCCTACTTCTATTCAAAAAAAGACATCGAATCCGGATGGAGCAATGGGAGTCCCTGCTGGCAGCCGTGGAACAATCCCATCGATCGCGAGGCGCACGGCGGCGTTCCCTTCATCGAATACTATCTGCAACAGTTTGCCGCGGCTCAAACCACCTACGGCACGCGCCTGCTGGATTACGTGGATCTGCACACCTATTTCGCTGCCAACTACAACGGCAATGGCGTCGGCCTGGCCGCGGCCGGCGACACCGGGGAGCAAGAGGCCCGGCTCAACTCGACGCGCGCCTTCTGGGATCCGACATATACCGATCCAAATTATCCTCAGCCGAATTACAAGACCGACTCTAATTACACTCCGAGCTGCAATGTTCCATTGCAGGCTCCGCAAGTGATTCCCATGATGCAGTCGTGGGTTGCCAAGGACTATCCCGGCACCAAAACCGCAATTACCGAATACAACTGGGGCGGCCAGGAGAGTATCAACGGCGCGGTTGCCCAGGCGGACATTCTGGGCATCTTTGGCGCCTATGGCCTTGATATGGCCACCCTGTGGGGACCTCCCGACCCGACATCGCAAGTGCCGGGCCTGATGGCCTATGAGATCTTCCGCAACTACGACGGAAACAAATCCACCTTTGGCGATACTGCACTGGCCTCCACAAGCGCCACCCAGGCATCGCTCTCGGTTTATGGCGCCCTGCGCACCGCCGACGATACGTTGACCATCGTGGTCATCAACAAGACCTATGGCGACCTGACCAGCACCCTCTCGATCCCGGGTTTACCTTCAACCGTGGCCAGCGGACAGGCTTACCTTTATAGCAACGCCAACCTCAACGCAATCGTCGCGCAGCCGGTGGTGACGGTGACACCGGGGTCCGCCGGCGCGTCCAGCACCATCGCCAACTACACTTTCCCGGCGCAGTCGATCACGCTTTTTGTGGTGCCGATGTAAGCAGGGGACTGCCTTTCAAAGTAGCCCACGCGCTCCTGCAAGTATTTGACTTGTCTTGGCAACACAGTGATTTTGAACCCTTATTCGAGGCATGTTCTCGTCTTTGGAGCATGGCCGGGGCACTTGAAGCAGACGGATCGAGTCGAGCTCCGTCTATCGAACAGGCGTAAAATCCGAGGGGATGTTTTCAGGCGCTTCCTTGAGTGTTTTCGGTCACCCTGTAACCATCCTGACACCCTGCGGCACTCTTCCACTCCGCAAAGACGCAGACACTTGAGGATCCCGATGACTTGCTGGAAACTCTGCCGGAAGAGCTTGCTCGCGTTGGCTACCTTCATTTTGTTGGCCTCGTCGGTGATTCAGTTCTCATGCATCTTGTCGGCCCAGGCGCAGTCCCCAGGCAGCATCAGCGCCGGCGCCTCCAGCGCTGCAAACGAAAGCTCCAGCTCGCCGGGCTCGGCTGCGATTGGTTTTTTGGGGGGTGGCTCAGAGTGGGAGAGCGCATTCCCCGAGGCCCCCGGGCCTGAGAGTGGCGGCGGTGGCAACCCGGAACACTACAACGCAGCTCCTCCCGCCGAATGGCATCAACCGCCCTTTTCCCGCATTGGCATCGGCGCGGACGTCTCTCCTCTTGGAATCGGGGTCAAGACCGCTATCGTGTTGAACCGATACTTCGACGCTCGGCTCATGGGAAACTTCTTCAGCTACCACACCGGCCGGGTCGAGGTCGAAGGCTTCAACGTCGATGCGGATTTGCATATGGCGTCGTCGGCGGCCTCATTGGATTGGTACCCATTCAACAGCATCTGGCGGTTGAGCCCTGGGTTGATGTTCTTCAATGCCAATCAGATTTCAGGAGCGGTCAACATTGTGCCTGGAACAAGCTTCACCCTGAACAACCAGACCTTCTACTCAGCCAATGCGAATGCTGCAACCGGGGCAACGCCGCTCACCGGGGGTGGAGCATTGGGACTGCATAGCACCCGGCCGGCTGCGACCCTCGCCGGCGGATTCGGCAAATTCATTCCCCGGTCCAACCGCCATTGGTCCTTTCCAACCGAGTTTGGCGTCGTGTTCACCGGAGCTCCGTCGATCAACATCAATACCGCGGGATGGGCTTGCCTGGATGTCCAGCAAACCCAGTGCGGCAATCTGAGCAATCCCACGAATCCAGTCACAGTTGATTTCAACAGCGCCTTGCAGTCGACGCTCACCAAGTGGAGGAAAGACCTGGGCAAGGTGCAGGTGTACCCGATCTTCTCTTACAGCGTGGTCTACAGCTTCAATGTCCGCTAGAGAATGTCCGCTAGAGTTGGTCGCATCAACGTGTCTTGAAAGGGCACCGCTTTAGCCGTGCCGCAAAAGGAGCAACAGGATTGCGGGCTTTAGCCCCTGAGGGATGTCTTTCGGTGGCCTTAGTTGGGTTTATGTAACCAGTTCCAATGCCAGTTAGAATGAGCCGCAAGAGTTGGTGGGGGGATATGGAGCGGATTCATTGCTGATTTCATGGTGGAGCTGAGCGGGATCGAACCGCTGGCCTCCTCGTTGCGAACGAGGCGCTCTCCCAGCTGAGCTACAGCCCCACGACTTCCTTATCTTACCAGCGAGCGGCTAATCCGCAAAGCAGCATTCCATTCATCGGCATTGACCCGGCGTGGCTTCAGAGGCCGTGTGGCAGGGTTTGGGTGATTTTCGATCCACCCTGTGGCATGCTGGAGGGGATAGCACGCCGACCTTTCCCGGAGGCTCATCATGAATCCTGCCCCGTCTGTTCTGCGCATCAGTCCCATGCTGGCAGCCGCCAACATGGACGAGACCCTTGCCTTTTATCAGGAGGTGCTGGGTTTTTCTCCTCTACGGTGCTCCCCAGATTACTCGATTGTTCAAAGGGATGGACTTACGATTCACTTCCAGCGGGCCGCCGATGATGAGGTGCTTCGCAGCATGCGCGAACACACCGAGTTTTACATCGAGGTGCGGGTCATTCGTGTCCTCTGGGAGCATGTGAAGACCTTCAAAGACCGCTATAAGATTCGGGATCTCTTCGATCGCGATTACGGGATGACGGAGTTCCATATCGTCGACCCCAACGGAGTGCTGGTCTTTGTAGGAGAGGCGACTTCGGAGATGTCCGACTAGCGCAGTTTTAGTCCACTAGCGATTGCTGACAAAAAAGCCGCACCCAGGAATCGAATCCAGACGCGGCCCCTTTGCTGCGCTTCGGTAGGGCTACAGTTGATTCATGTTCGCCAGGAATTCAGCGTTGTTGCGCACCTTTTCCAGGCGGCTGATCAACAGTTCCATGGCCTCGACCGGTGACAGCGGGTTGAGCACCTTGCGCAAGATCCAGATTCGCTGCAAATCCTCTTTGGGAATGAGCAGTTCCTCTTTTCTGGTTCCGGAGCGCTGGATGTCGATGGCCGGGAAGACGCGCTTGTCGACCAGCTTGCGGTCAAGAATGATTTCCATGTTGCCGGTGCCCTTGAATTCTTCGAAAATCACTTCGTCCATGCGCGACCCTGTATCGATCAGCGCGGTAGAAATGATGGTCAAAGAACCGCCCTCTTCGATGTTTCTCGCTGCGCCAAAGAACCTCTTCGGCCGTTGCAGCGCATTCGAGTCCACGCCGCCTGAGAGCACCTTGCCCGACGGGGGCACGATCGTGTTGTAGGCGCGCGCCAGACGCGTGATCGAATCCAGCAGAATCACCACGTCGCGCTTGTGCTCCACCAGCCGCTTTGCCTTTTCGATGACCATTTCGGCCACTTGCACGTGGCGCGCCGCCGGCTCGTCAAAAGTGGAGCTTATCACTTCACCTTTTACCGACCGCTGCATGTCGGTGACTTCCTCGGGCCGCTCGTCGATCAGCAGGACGATGAGAACGACGTCAGGGTGGTTGGTTGAGATCGAATTTGCCAGCGCCTGCAGCAGCATGGTCTTGCCGGTGCGCGGCGGAGCGACGATCAGCCCGCGCTGGCCCCGGCCCACCGGCGTCAGCAGGTCCATCACCCGGCCGCTGATGCCCTCCCGGACCGTCTCCAGCTTGATCCTGTCCTGGGGATAGAGCGGAGTCAGGTTGTCGAAGAGAATCTTGTTGCGCGTCTCCTCGGGCGATTCGAAGTTGATGGCCTCGATCTTCACCAGGGCAAAGTATTTTTCGCCCTCGTGCGGCGGACGTACGTTGCCCGAGATCGAGTCGCCGGTTTTGAGATCGAACTTGCGAATCTGCGAGGGGGAGACATAGATGTCGTCGGGGCCGGGTAGATAGTTATAGTCAGGCGAACGCAGGAAGCCGTAGCCGTCAGGCAGAATCTCCAGCACGCCCTCGGCAAAGATGTGGCCTTCCTTTTCGCTTTGTGCCTGGAGAATCTTGAAGATCAGATCCTGCTTGCGAAGGCCGCTGGTGCCCGGGATCTCCAGGGTGCGCGCGATGCGGCTCAGTTCAGTGATGTTTTTTTCTTTTAGTTCAGCGATGGTCATATTCACCTGCAAATTTAAAGGATGGGAGTGAGAGGATCTGGAGGGGGAAGGGCTAATGGAGAAAAGCGGGCGGGAGTTCAAAGACTGCGGCCGGTTCGCGCCGCATCAAGTGCCTCTCCCAAAATCAAACGGAGCATCGAAGACCGGGAAGCGCAAATGCCTGAAGCTGAAGCCGTCTGGAATTGCTGCCTGATTCAACTATATCCTGCGGGGGCGCGATCAGGCAGCGCGGCGGGTTTCAACCGGCTGGTCTACTGCGGCCACGACAGGCGACGCCGAGCCGGGGTTGGTGGTCTGAAAACGGCCCAGGACTTCATTGGTCGTGTCCTGCAGCCGCGTGTTTGGCTTGTGCAGCTTGCGGGTTGCCTTGCTCGCCAGCTGACAAAGTTGGTAGCGATTGGAGACATGAGAAAGTGCTCCAAAAACAAGATCGGAACGCATCACGAGTTCCTCCTTCAAAAAAATCTCTGCCCGGCCGGAACTCAACGTGCGCCGGCGGCGCAGCAGGGAAGCCAGCACAGCGCGGACCGCCCCAAAATTACCACTCCCGACTTTTAGACGCGCGAAGTATGCGTAGAGTTCAGAATCATGACGCACTTTCGCACAATGTGAAACAGGCCTCATGCAGTATCTGGGATACAGATTTCCGCCTTGGGGACCATCCGCCCTGTATTCCCGTTCCGGCAAATTCAAATCACCGGATCATCAAAGGATGAGCCGCAGCTCAAAACTGATGCGGGAAGCGACAGATGAGCACAGAATCGCACTCTGCAATCTGCCCTTTGTGGATGGCTTTTATGAATGTATAACGACTCGGCATCCGGGTCAACACTTTTTTTCCGGCCCTTCTCGTCTCTTTTCCTCAGCTCCCTTGGTCTTCGTCACCTGAACCATAACATTATTTTAAATGAATAAGATAAGTTGAAAATATTGCACGGGAATCTCGCCATTTTGGAGTAGATGATGATCGAGATTGACCACTCGCCGCGCCTTGGGGAATCTTTCTGGTTACTTTCGTCAGCGGTCAACAATTGGGTCCCGGCTCTCCCCTGATCCCTGACCCCTGGTCAAGCCCAGTAGCTGCGGTCCAGGGTCCGGTACTGAATGGCCTCGGCCAGGTGTGTCACGGCCAGGTTCTCGGCGCCCTCCAGATCCGCAATCGTCCGCGCGACCTTGAGGATGCGGTCGTGTGCCCGCGCGGTCAGCCCCTGCTGCTGCATCGCCCGCTCCAGCAACCGCTCCGCATCGACCCCCAGCTCGCAGTAGGCGCGTATCTGCCGGGTGGTCATCTGTGCATTGGCGTAAATCTTCTCGCCAAACTTGCGGAAGCGCTGCCGCTGCCGTTCCCGGGCGGCCAGCACCCGCCCACGAATCTCCGCCGAACCTTCCGCCGCCGCCCCGCCGCGCAGTTCCTTATACTTCACCGCCGGAACCTCGATGTGAATGTCGATACGGTCCAGCAGCGGGCCGGAGATTTTCGAAATATGGGTATTTACTTGACGCCACCAACCCCAAGATGTAGTGTTTGGATCCATGGACGAGGATTATCCGAGGACACTGCTGTCCGGTAAAACTCACTTTCTGATCTTCTAACCATAAGCAGCGCAATCGGATAGCGACGATTTTGGCTTGCCGCGATTTGAAGTTCGCCCGATGCCCTCCAACCGGAGAGCATGGAGGGATGAATGAGGGCAAGAGCATCTTCTCGCAGTTGATCGGCTTTCTTCCCGACCGCGATTTCCGCCGTTGTGTTGCTCGCTATCAAGGTGACCGCTACCTCAAGAAGCTCACTTGCTGGGATCAGTTTCTCGCCATGGCCTTTGCTCAACTGGCCTACCGCGAGAGTCTGCGTGACATCGAAGCCTGCCTGGGCGCGGTCGCCCCCAAGCTTTATCACTTGGGCTTCAGCTCGTCCGTAGCCCGCTCCACGCTGGCCGACGCCAACGAAAGCCGCGATTGGCGTATCTTTGCCGACTTTGCGCAGGTGTTGATCCGCACCGCGATCAAGCTCTACGCCGACGATGCGACCGGCATCGCCGAGGTGCGCGAACTCTACGCACTGGATTCGACCACCATTGATCTTTGCCTCTCACTGTTTCCCTGGGCGCGATTTCGCAAACACAAAGCCGCCGTCAAAATGCACACGCTGCTCGATCTGCACGGCTCCATTCCCACCTTCATCCGTATCACCGACGGCAAGGTGCATGACGTCAACATCCTCGACGAACTGGCGCTGGAGGCCGGCGCGTTTTACGTGATGGATCGCGGCTATATCGACTTCGAGCGTCTATATCGCTTTGTGCTGGAGTCGGCCTTCTTCGTCGTGCGCACCAAGAGCAATGTAATCTTGCAGCGCCGCTACTCGCGCCCCGTCGATAAAACCACCGGCTTACGTTCGGATCACACCGTCATCCTCGCCGCGCCCAACTCGGCCAGAGTCTATCCAGACGCGCTCAGGCGTGTCACTTACTGCGATCCCGAGACCGGCAAGCGGTTGAAATTCCTGACGAACAACTTCACCCTGCCACCGCTGGCCATCGCGCAAATCTACAAGAAGCGCTGGGCCGTGGAATTGTTCTTTCGCTGGATCAAGCAGCACCTACGCATCAAAGCTTTCTATGGGGTCAGCGAGAATGCCGTAAAGACACAAATCTGGATCGCGGTTTCCGTGTATGTGCTGGTAGCCATCGTCCGCAAACGACTCGGCATCAAGGCAAGCCTCTACCAACTTCTACAGATTTTCAGCATGACGCTGTTCGAGAAAACCCCCATTTTACGGGCACTTCAGCAGCTCGACTCCTATGACAACTTACCCCTCGACGACAACCAGTTGAATCTATTTGACTTTTAACCGGACAGCCGTGACACGCGATATTGGCTAGGTGCGGGCGCGGATCAATCCAACCCGGCAAATTACTTCCACGATTGGGTGGGTTCGAGCCGTTATGACATCAACTCGAACTTCTACGCGAAATTCGAAGGGCATTACATCGACGGCAACGGCATAGGCTATTACAGCTTCAATAATCCGAATGGACTGAAGCCCAAAACCGGCCTGCTGGTCGCCAAGGTTGGATTTACTTTCTGATGTGGACGAGAGGAGACACTTTCATGAAAAAATCCTTGCACATTTTCCTGGTCTCTGTGGCCGCGTCAGTTTTAGCTATCAGCGCACACGCCCAGGTCGTCATTATTGCGAACAACAGCGTTCGAGACACGAGCGCTTCCAAAGCAGATATTCGCGACGTGTTTATGGGGGGGTCGTCCAACCTCAAGAATGGCACCCACGTAGTCCCGATTCTCTTGAAGGGCGGCGCGGCACATGTGGAGTTCCTGGTCCTATTCATCGGAAGGTCCGACGCAGGATTCCAATCGAATTGGAAGAGCCTGGTCTTCTCCGGCCAAAGTTCCATGCCGCGATCCGTAGATTCCGAGTCTGCGATGGTTCAATATGTGGAGACTACGCCCGGTGCCATCGGCTACGTCCTGAAGACAACTCCGCACGACGGTGTAAAGACTCTAACTGTGCAGTGAGCGGAGATCGAACAAGAGCGGGTAGATCGCTTCTTTCGGACTGCGCACTCGGTTTCCGCTCCCGTCGCGAAGGGTGTATACTTTGGGTTCTTCACCCGAGGCTGGAAATGAGTCCTGACAATGCCGATGAAGACTTGCGGAACCAGCAATATGATCACGGTTCAGTAGGATTCTATGCGGTGAAGAGACTCGCCTTAGTAGTTGCGATTGTCTCTGGCGGGGCCTCGCTTGCCTTGGGGGCAGCCGCACCGGCCACCCTGACTAACCTGCACGCAATTACCGCTCTCAGCAATGTCGAGGCCAGCAAGGCGCTACCGGTCGCATTCGAAGCGACGGTGACATTTGCTCGCTTATCTGAACGCACGCTTTTCGTGCAGGACGACAACGTCGCGATCTATGTAAATGCTCCAGAGAATGCCAAACTCCTTCCCGGAGATCGTGTCCTTGTGGTTGGAAGAACAAAGGCCGACTTCAGCACCGATGTGATTGGAGACCGCGTAGAGGTGCTCCGCCACGGCGAATTGCCTCAGCCCATTCCAGCTACGTTCGATGAGCTGATCAAGATCCAACACGATTGCATGTTTGTTTTTGTG
>Ga0116125_1001124_pt1 | contig 11925 bp, 10 predicted proteins | sample June2015DPH_16_1_2_FD_89729 | JGI IMG/M metagenome (GOLD analysis project Ga0116125, IMG submission 89729) | Peatland microbial communities from SPRUCE experiment site at the Marcell Experimental Forest, Minnesota, USA - June2015DPH_16_10 | ecosystem: Environmental > Terrestrial > Soil >...
AAACTTCTTCAGCATAGTATCATTCTGAAGTTACAGGGACTTCCCAACGCCAGCATGCAGCCACCTGAAGCCGCGGTGCACCCGACCCCAAGCGCTGCATCTTTTCCACCCGACCCTGCTCGCCGAGCGCACTGGCTAACGCTTCTTTTGCTGCTCGCAGGTGGGGCGGCCGTTCGGTTTATCTTCCTCGCGCGCAAGCCCTTCTGGTTTGATGAGTGTTTCAGCGTGGAAGTCGCCCGGATGAACTGGAGCAACTTCTTCCGACTGCTGTGGTGGCGCGAAGCCAACATGTCGCTCTACTACCTGCTGCTGCGCATCTGGCTGCGGCTTGAAATGCAAGGCGGGCAAAGCGAATTCTTGATCCGAGCCCTCTCGGTACTAATCGCCGTGGCCACCATTCCGGCAATTTACTGGCTGGCCCGGCTGCTCTATAACCGCCGCGTCGCCTTGATTGCGGCTGCGCTGTTTGCGTTCAATGCCTACAGCGTTCGCTACGCACAGGAGGCTCGCAGCTACGCCCTCTTCCTGCTGTTAGCAACGCTGTCGTCGGGCTTCCTGATTGCTCTGCTGCGCGAGCCAACCCGCCGCAATCGAGTCGGCTACGTCATCGTCAGCGTCCTCGCGGTGTACGCACACTTCTACGCCCTGCTGCTGGTGGCGGCGCATTGGCTGGCGTTGCGCAGACTTTTTAAATCACAATTCAGCGCGGCGCTCTCCGGTCAATTACGCAGCGCTTGGATTACGATCGGGATCGCCGTACTCCCTCTGCTGATTTTTGTAGCCAAGACTGGGGCTGGTCCCATCCGATGGATTCAGAAACCCACGCTGGGTGATGTGCTCGAGCTCTACAGAGAACTGGCCGGCGGCAGCAACTGGGCGCTTCTGATCGTCTTCGCCATAGCCGGCATCGTAGCCTGCAATGCGGCGGTGTTCCCGGCCGGAACGCGTTGGTTCAGCCGCGAGGAGAATACCGAGAACGCGAATCAGATTGGAGATCAGAACGGAAGCTCAAGCCGGGACAAATGGCGGAGCCAGTTTCTGCTCCTCTGGCTGTTCTTTCCGGTAGTGCTCACCGTAGTTCTGTCATTCGCGCGTCCGGTATTTCTTAGCCGCTACATGATTTTCTGTCTGCCCGCGCTGCTCATCCTGGTCGCCGCCGGGCTGGCGCGGCTGCGGCAATCGTGGCTTCTTGCGGCCGCGATCACGGGAATCTTGCTTCTAAGCTGGCAGGGAATTCTCTTCGTCTACACTCACGACTTCGACAACGAGCGGGATGCCTCCGTCGCTGCCGCCGACTTTATTCTGGATCGTGCCCAGCCGGGGGACGCAGTCGTCTTCCACATCGCTGGAACCCGCATCCCGTATGAGTTTGCCCGCTCTCTGAAGGCCGGTCAGAATACGGCGAGTTCAGATTTTACGCAGCAACTCGGACCCGAGATTCTGTTCCCTTACCACGGAACCGGCCTCGATTACCGGGATTTCACGGGCAAGCCCACGGCGGATTTCCTGCGCACGAGCGCGCCCCCTCATCCTCGCGTGTGGATCATGCTGATGAATAACGGACCGGCGGACAACCCCGATCCGACCACCGTAATGCTTACCCACATTCTCCCGGAGTCGTTCCCCAAGGTGTTGCGCTGGCAGTTCACCAGAGTGGAAGTCCGCCTCTACAGCAAATAATGGCCTGTAACGTCCGCGAAAGTAATTCTCCGCGAGAGATGTCAGCGGCAAGAAAAAGCCTCCTGCGCTCTAACGGCGAAGGAGGCTGAACTCATGAAATGGAAATCTATTATTTAGGCTGGTCCGTTATTTAGGCTGGTCCATGACAATTCCACCGCCCTGGCTCTGTGCCGCTTTTTCCGCCTTGGCTTTCTTAACGCGCAGGGTTTCGTCGACCCAGTGGTCCGCCGTCTTCAGGTCTTCCGCGCGGGCGGCAAGATCGTCACACTCGACGTCGCCTTTTTCGCGGTACATCAGATTCAGGTAGGCCATGGCATCGTCATAGTCTGGCCGAATCTGGATGGCCTTGCTAAGGCTATCAATGCCTTCCTGGATGTAGGGCGTGTTCTTGGCCTTCAACTCCGAGCAGACCTTTGCCTGATCTTTGTTCTTCGGGTTTAGATTCTCTTCCGGCTTCATGCCCAGCTTGGCGCGTTCTTCCATGCGCGGCTGATAGCAGGCCGTCCAGTCGATCACGCCCACCGAGTAGTACGGCTCCGGATCGTTCGGGTCAAGGTCCGACGCCATGCGGTAGTACTTCTTGGCGTCATCCCACTTCTTCTCATTCAAGTACAAATAGGCGATGCCCTTCGCTGCGTTCACCTTCTGATCACGCGCCGGATTGGCGTCGATCACAGTTTGATATTCTTTGATAGCCTCGTCCGCGGTGCGCAAATTATCCGGCGAGTCTACGCCGGGAATGTATTGCGACACATACGCAGTAGCCAGGTACATGCGGGCATTGATTAATGCGGGATCGAAATCCACTGCTTTCTGGAAGTGGTCGATGGCCTGCTCGTAGTGGTTGTTCTTGTAAGATTCCACACCCTTGTTGAGCTGGTCGCGAGCCCGCAGCTTGTTACATCCAACAGAAGAGAAGAGCGCCAGCGCAACTGCCGCCAGCGTCATTAGTTTTAGGTTCTTATTCATTGCGGTATCAGTCTCCCTCGACACAGCATCCTAGGCCCAGAGACATCTGTTTGACAAGCGCGGTCTAACGAACAACGAACGCGGTCTACCGAACTACGGCAAGCGCAGTTTAGCAAAGCTGACGACACGGCACGATAAGCCACGACCAGCGCCGGGCCGCGGCAGCAGGGAAGCAGCACGCTCCCGTGCAGTGGGCCGAATCCGAAAACACACTTCCGCCTCGCCGGACGGGCAGTTTAGTTGCCCGCTTCAATCTTCGCGGTGATCAGACCGACTTTGTCCACGCCAGCGGCATGGGCAATATCAATCACGTTGGCGACGTTGGCGAAAGGGATGGCGTCATCGCCCTTCACGAACATTACCTTTTCCGCACGCTGCTTGTAAATGTCGGTCAGGCGCCCCTGCAGGTTGTCCCAGGTCGCGTCTTCGTTGTTGATCTTCACACCCGGCTCCGAGCCGACGCCACGGTCGAGCAACTGCACTACGATGGTGCGGTCCGGATTCACGTTCTTGGGTGCGTTGGGCGGAGGCGGCTGAGGTACCAGCGCGTCCAGTCCTTTGGGGGTGACGGGTGAGATCACCATGAAGATGATGAGCAGAACCAGCAGAACGTCAATGAGCGGCGTGACGTTCATGTTCGCGTTTTGGCCTCCGCTCGAGCCAGCTGTCATTCCCATGGAAGTTCTCCTATTGCCCTGGCGCCGGAGGCGGCGGGGCGTTCCCAGTCTTCTTCTGTTCGGTTAGCAAGCCCAGATCATCCACTCCGGCCGCACGGACATTGTCCACAACCTGCACCAAGTAGCCAAAACGAGTCCGCATGTCCGCCTTCACGTACACACGCTTGTCCTGCTTATTGGCGAGGCGATCTTTCACCTTCTGAGTGAGGTTGTCGACCTGAATCTGGTCGCTGCCGAAATACACCTTGCCGTCCTTGGTAATGGAGACCAGCAGCGCGTCTTCCTTGTCCGCGTCCGGCATCTGTTCCGGGTTATTGACCGGGGCCATGTCCACGCTGATGCCTTTTTGCAACATGGGCGTGACCACCATGAAGATGATCAGCAGAACCAGCATCACGTCCACCATGGGCGTGACGTTGATATCCGAGCTGACCTTCGCTCCTTCGTTTCGTTTCGCTAATGCCATAGCTTGGTATCTCCCGTACTTCCACCGCGCGCTTGTCCGCAGGGCGCCCCGCGATCAAGTTGGGAAAGCCCGGCGCCGGAAGGTTCCAGCGCCGGACCAGCAACTCACGCAGAGAACTGTGGGTGCCCCATGTCTCGCGCGTCCTGTGCGCGAGAAGTGGGAACGTTATGATCGCCTGACGTCGCCGCGCTTCTTCAGGAAGTAGTCAATCAATTCGCTCGACGAGTTGTCCATCTCGACGTCGAACGCTTCCACGCGCCCGGTCAGATAGTTGAACATCATAACGGCAGGGATGGCGACGAGCAGCCCGATGGCCGTCGTAACCAGCGCTTCCGCGATACCGCCGGCGACTGCGGCCAAGCCGGTGGCCTTCGAGTTGTTGATGCCGATGAACGCGTTCAGAATGCCCATCACCGTTCCGAACAGTCCCACGAAGGGGGCCGTCGAGCCGATGGTGGCGAGGCCGCCCAATCCGCGCTTCAGTTCGGCGTGGACGATGGCTTCGGTGCGTTCCAGAGCGCGCTTGGAGGCTTCAATGGTCTCGCCGGGGATCGCGCCCGGGCTATCCTGGTGAGCCTTGAATTCCATCAGGCCGGCGGTGACAACCTTCGCCAGGTGGCTTTTCTTGTTGCGCTCGGCAACTTTGATGGCTTCGTCGATACGGCCATCGCGCAGAGCACCGGCAACTGCCGGAGCGAATGCACGCGACTGCTTGCGAGCCGCGCTATAGGCCATCCAGCGGTCGATCATCACGCCGATCGACCAGCCCGACATGATGAAGAGAATAATGACGACGGTTCGGGCGACCCATCCCATGGCTTTCCACAAGCCCAAGGGGTCGGTCGCGATGGCGCCGCCGCCTTCCTGGACCATCCAGGTGGCTGCGACGGAAACGTGATTGAGAAGTGCTCCTGCTACGTGAGTTGCGAACATGAGTTGCTTTTCCCTCCTCGGAACTTTTCTACTTTACTTGGACACTGTGATGCGTCTTGCGGTGCCACCGCCAGCCAAAACTTTCGTTCCGGCAGGCGTGCGGCTTTCGCCGCTCATCCCGATACCCGGCTGGCCATCCCTGTGACGAAGACGAAGATGAAAATGTTCAGGTACAGCGGCCGTGCCCAGGCTTCTGAAAAGCCCCTCCCGGCCACCGGAATTATATTAGGTGGGAAGGGGAGGGCCATACACACTTCTGCGTATTACTTTCGAACCGCGCCGCGCTGGGAGTCTAGCCCCCCGCGAGCGTGAAGTTCACCTGCACCTGCGTATCGACCTCGACCGGCTCTCCGTTCAGCAGGTACGGCTTGTACTTCCACTGTTTCACGGCTTCGATCGCGGCCGGCGCCAGCATCGGATGCCCGCTGATCAACTGCAGGTTTTCGATACTGCCATCTTTGCTGATCTGCGCCTGCAGAATCACCACGCCCTGAATGCGGGCCTGACGCGCCAGCGGCGGATAGGCCGGATTCACCTTGCGGATCAGAAGTCCAGAGGATACGCCCGACGAAACCCGCACCCGCGTCGGAGTGGCTACCTTTGGCACAGCGACCGGCGTTGCGCTGATGATGCCGCCAATCACGCCGCCCATCTGTCCGCCCGGAATCCCGCCCGGTACGCCACCGACGACGCCCGCCGAAGCCATGGCTGGCGGCGCTTCGTCTTCCTGAATCATTTTGATCTTTTGCGGAATCTTGGTGGGTGTGCGCAACTCGCCGTTAATGATGTCGGTCTGAACTACCTTCACGTGCTGCACCATGGCGGCTGCAGGCGGTGGAGGCGGCGGAGGTGGCGGGGGGGCCACCAGAAGGAACATCATTTGTCCCTTGGGCAAGGCTTCCGTGAAAATCAACGGGATCAGGACCATTACGCCGATGATCCCCATCTGAATGGCGAACGAGACGATGGATGTCCATCCACGCTTGGTTTTCAGCCTGCCGCCGGACTCGATAAGACTGTCTTCAAACATAGTGATTCTCCCCTAACTGCTTTCAGACCCTACGGACACTTAGACACCGACTGCTTCCCCTTTGCTCCCAGTATTTCCCTGGCACGCCCTGCGGGCCGTTGCTCCCAGCGACGTTTTAAGCAAATCCCTCTAACTGCTTACATAAGAAGGCTTACCGCAACTTTTACAACGCAACCCTCGGGTAAAATTACTTAGCTTTAACCGCCATCCCAACCGGACGCTTGCCTTTTTCAATCCGCCAATCCTGATAAGCCACCAGAATAGGAGCGGCAATCGCAATCGACGAATACGTTCCAATTAGAATGCCAATGACCAGCGCGAGGCTGAATCCACGAAGCACCTCGCCGCCGAATATAAAGAGTGCGAGTACGGTAAGGAAGGTCAGGCCCGCTGTCAAGATCGTTCTGCTCAGAGTTTGATTAATGCTCCGGTTGACGATGTCCGACAGTTTCTCCCGCCGCATGAGTTTAATGTTTTCCCGAATGCGGTCAAATACCACGATCGTGTCGTTATTAGAGTAACCAATCAGGGTCAGAATGGCCGCGATCACGGTCAGCGTAATCGGGGTGTTGGTGATGGAAAACGCCCCCACGGTGATCAAAGTGTCGTGAAACACCGTGACTACTGCGGCCACTCCGTAAATCCATTCAAACCGGAAACCCAGGTAAACCAGCATTCCGAGCAGCGAATACAGCGTAGCCAGCCCTGCCTGCGTGCGCAACTGGCTGCCCACCTGGGGACCAATGATCTCTACGTTGCGAACACCAAAATCGGAAAGGAAGAAGCCATCGGACAGCGAGGCCGCGGCCGTGGGATCCACGCCAGCGGCGCTTTTCAACTGGTCAAGCGAATTTAAAACCCCGCCCTGCACTTTATCCCGATAATCCACCACGGCCTGCGCCTGCGCCCCGTATTTCTGATCGGCGTCAGTGCCCAAGTGCAGCGGATCTTTATCCAGCAAATATTGCTTGATCTTCAAGAAACTGGCGTTGTTCAGGTCTTCTTTCCCCGCCGGAGCCTTGGTTTCGAGCGCCTGAATGATTCTGTTCTTACCCTGACTCAGATCCTGCTCGCTGGATTCGCGCACGTCGAGGTCGATCAACACCTCATTGTTCGAGACCAGGCCATACCGTTGAATCTTCGGAGTCTTCAGGCCCGCGTGATCCATCTCAGAGGTGATTGCGCCGTAGTCGGGCGCATGCGAGAAGCGCACATACACCAGCGTCCCACCGCGGAAATCGACTCCCCACGGAATGTGGTTATAGAACAGCATGGAAAACAAGCCAGCAACGCTAAAGACCAGCGAAAAGGCGAGAAAATACCACTTTTTCCCAAGAAAATCTATGTTGGTGTTGCGAAAGAACTCCACGGGTTTATCTAGCCCCTTATCTATCTATGACTTAGCGCCGACGCGGCGCGTAACAATTTCTTCTCAAGTCCGAAGATTCGTATCAGGGCATGCCTTCAGGCATGCCGTAGTGGCCTTCAAGCTTTAACCGGCTTTAGCCGCTGCGTCCGTACGAGGCCCAGCGGCTAAAGCCGTTCGCCAGATCGTTCTTTTCGGCATCGCTAAAGCGATGCCCTGATACGAATCGTTTCCCTACCAGCTGCCACGACCATCGCAAACGACGGCGCACCGGATTCTAAATGCTGAGCGCTTCGCCGCGCTGCTTGCGGCTGAGAACCCAATCGAAGATGGCGCGCGAAACGAACACCGCAGTAAACAGGTTCGCCAGCAAACCAAACGTGAGCGTAGTCGCGAACCCCTTCACCGGACCGGTCCCAAAAATGAACAAAATCGCAGCTGAAACAATGGTCGTGACGTGGGTATCAACAATCGTGATCCAGGCATGACTGAAGCCTTGGTCCACAGCCGACGGCGGCGTCTTGCCATTGCGCAACTCTTCCCGAATGCGCTCGAAAATCAGAACGTTGGAGTCGACGCCCATGCCAACCGTCAGAATCACACCCGCAATTCCCGGCAAAGTCAGTGCCACGTTGACCCCGGCAATGGTCGACCATCCCAGGAACCCCAGCAGAATAATCAAGTTCATGATCAGCGCCAGGTCAGCATTGATCCCTGCGCCGCGATAGTAGATCAGCATAAAGATCAGCACCGCCACCATGCCAATCACGGCCGCCAGCACGCCCGAGCGGATCGAATCCGCACCCAGCGACGGCCCTACCGTCTGCTCTTCCAGGTACTTGATGCTGGCGGGCAGAGCGCCCGAACGCAGTACCATGGAAAGATCCTTCGCGGCCTGCTCACTCATATGCCCACCGCTGATCGAGCCCTGGTCGCGGATGGGCTCCTTAATGTTCGCCACTTCCTGCACTTTATTGTCGAGCACGACGGCCAGGCTGTCGCCAACGTGCGCGGAAGTGAAGTTGAAAAACCTCTGTCCGCCATCCCCGGTCAACGAAAAGATCACGCTGGGCTGGCCGTTCTGATCGCTGCTTGCTGATGCGTCCCGCAAATCCTTGCCGCTGACCGCGGAAATGCGCGACACGAAGCACCAGGTCTGCTCGGTTCCGTTGGCGCACTGGCCGGGAAGCAGCATTGAATCCGCGGGCACGATCCCGCCTTTGTCCTGCAGGGCAGCCTGCTCGCTGGTGTACGGGCCGCCAGTCATCTGTTTGATTTCCAGCATCGCGGTGGACTGCATGATGTCCTTCACGCGCCCGGAATCGTCCACGCCCGGCAGTTGCACCAGAATCTGGTACTCTCCCAGCCCGTGCGGTTCAATCGTCGGCTCGCTGACGCCGAGCGCGTCAATGCGGTTGCGAATCGTATCGATGGCCTGGGTCACTGCCCTGTTCTTCAAGTCGTTCAGGCTCGAAACCTTCATCGCCAAATTCCAGGAATTATCCGGACCGCCGGTCAGGTCATAGTCCGGCAGGTGGTCGTGCACAATGCTGAGCAAGTCTCCGCGCGCGCTGGACTGCACGCCTTTCACCAGGATGTGGTCGGGATTGTTCTGCTGGTCTGGTTGGGAGATATCCGTGTAGTCAATCTTGCGAGTGCGCAGCTGCTCTTTCAGCACTTCGATGGAGTTCTGCGACACCACGTTGACCGCGTCGTTCACCTGCACCTGCAAAATCAGGTGCGTTCCACCCTTCAAATCAAGCCCGAGGTGGATGTGATCGGTCAACGCCGTCAGCAGGCCCGCACCCGAAAGGCTCTTTGGAATCCCAAAGATTCCGAACAGGAAAAAGAGCATGATGGCGATGATGGATACCAGCTTGTAGAGAAGATTCTTGTTCATATATATATGACTGGTTTCGAGTTTCGGGTTTCTAGTTTCCAGTTTTCGTCACCTGCCCGAAACCGGAAACTTGAAACGCGAAACTATTTTGCCTTCGCGGTCTCTTCCTCGGCTGTGGTCACAATCGCCACCGAGGCCTTGGTCACTTCCAGCCGCAAATTGTCCGGCGGCACTCGCAGATGGATCGCATCATCCTTCAAAGCGATCACCGTGCCCCGCAACCCTCCGCTGGTTGTAACCTTGTCGCCGGTCTTCAGCTGATCCAGCATGGCCTGCCATTTTTTCTGCCGTCGCTGCTGGGGCAGGATCAGAAGAAAGTAAAAAATCGCGATCATGGGCACAAACATGATCACGAGCGACAGACCGCCACCGCCGGGTGCTTGCAATATGAGCAGAGCTTGCATAGTTCAAAACGTCTGCGCGGGGTGTACCCACGATGTATCCGCGAAAAACCGCCCGCGCCCATCAGCGCCGCGGGAGCTGTGATTTCACCACGGGGTTTGGATCGACTTCGGCCGGGTTCCTTCAGCTGCAGGGCTTAGATCCGGGGACGTCTTCCCAGCGAGGTCTACGATTTTGGTCGCGACCATACACTAGAAAGAAAACCGCACTCTTCCCCAAGTGAACTAGAATGCCGCACCCGCCGCATAGTGTCAAGGTAGAAACTCAGGTTGTGAATCGTATTCAAGACCTGCGCCAGCAATTCATTGGATGCATAAAGATGACGCAAATAGGCCCGCGAGTAGCGCCGGCACACCCGGCAGCCGCAATTCGGGTCGAGCGGCCCCGCATCCTGGGCATAACGCGCCTGCTTAATCGAGACCCGGCCCTCCGAAGTAAACAACAGCCCATGCCGCGCCGCCCGCGTCGGCAGCACGCAATCCATCATATCCACGCCAAGATTTGCATACTCAACAATTTCTTCCGGCGTGCCCACTCCCATCAAGTAACGCGGCTTATCGGCCGGCAAATGCTCCAGCGTGGACTCCACAATCTCGCGCGTCAGCTCCCGCGGCTCCCCCACACTCAACCCGCCAATGGCATACCCCGGAAACCCAATCTCAATCGTCCGCAAGGCAGATTCTCTGCGCAGTTCCCGATCCATCCCTCCTTGTACGATGCCGAATAAGGATTGCGTCTGCTGGGACAATGTGGAAAAGGTTCCTGTGGCGGCGGCCGACGCCATATGGCCCGTGCCCGCTTCCCCCTCGTTGTCATTCCGAGCAACGCGAGGAACCTGCTGTTCGCCGGCACCGCCCGAAGACTCATCCCCCGAGATCGCTCCCCATGGCACCTCATGCTTATGCTCCTCAAAATACTTCTTGCTCCGTGCGGCCCACCTCGCCGTCAATTCCATCGAAGCCCGCATCCGCGTGCGATCCGCCGGATACTCCGTGCACTCATCAAACGCCATGATGATGTCCGCGCCCAGCCCAATCTGCGCCTCCATCGCGCTCTCCGGGCTGAAAAAATGTGAAGACCCGTCCAGGTGCGACCGAAACGTCACACCTTCCTCGCTAACCTTACGCAGCTCGTTCAAACTAAAAACTTGAAACCCGCCCGAATCGGTCAGAATCCCACGCCGCCACGCCATAAACCGATGCAGCCCGCCCAGCTTTCTGACGGTGCTGACTCCCGGCCGCAGATAAAGGTGATAAGTGTTGCCCAGAATAATTTGCGCGCCCAGTTCTTCGAGCGTTTCCTGCGGCACGCCTTTCACTGTCCCGACGGTTCCCACCGGCATAAACACGGGTGTCTCGATCTCAGCATGCGGCGTCACCAGCCGGCCCGTGCGGGCTGAGGCCGAACCCGCCTCGATATGAAAGTCGATTGGCATCGTGAAGAATTGTTACACAGTCGCCGTCGTTGTGGACTCCCGGGCCCCCGGCCCAAAACCGAATCGAGCATCTCGGCGATCTAAGTTTGAAAGCAAGCTTCGGATAGCTCTGTTGTGCGATCTCCGCTATTGTCGACCCATGACCAACGGGCCCACTCACGAAACGATCGAGCCCACCATCCTTTATTTCGGGACGCCGGTAGCCGTGATCAGCACTCTCAACCCGGACGGTTCACCCAACCTGGCGCCGATGTCCTCGGCATGGTGGCTGGGCTGGACGTGCATGCTGGGGCTGGGTCAGATGGGACAAACTTCAGACAACCTCATCCGAACTCGCGAGTGCGTCATCAACCTGCCCTCGATGGAGCAGGTCGCGCAGGTTGACCGCCTCGCGATGACGACGGGCAGAAATCCGGTGCCGGAAAAGAAAATCCTGTGGGGTTATCGCCATGTGGCGGATAAGTTCGAGGTCGCCGGGTTCACGCCGGTGCAATCGGAATCCGTGGCGCCCCCTCGCGTGCTCGAATGTCCGGTACAGATGGAGGGCGTCGTGCACGATTACCGCCCGTTCGGAAAGAATGTGAACGCCAACGCGTTTGAAATCCACATCCTGAAGCTGCACGTCGCCCCGAGTTTGCTGGCGACGGACGGCCCACGTCCCCACATCGATCCGGTGCGCTGGCGGCCGCTCATGATGAGTTTCTGCCGCTTCTTCGGATTGGGCGCAGAGGTGCACACGTCGCGGTTGGCGGATTCGAATTTCATGAAATCTGCGACCTCCGGTAGCTGGCCTGATAGGGCGAATCTTTCCAGCGTGGCAAAATCAGGGCGGCAAAATCGAAGTGGCGCGGAAGGAAACCGGAGATGCGAATCCGGATAGCGCGGTTCAGCGGACGATCTGCGCAATTTCTGGCCGCACGATTCGCGACTCGATTGTTAAGCGGCCCACCGTCACCGGCAATTTGAAGCGCCGCGGTCCGGCGCTGCCGGGATTGAAATAGAGCACGGCGTCCCGCGTCTCCTGCCTGGGGACGTGGCTGTGGCCCGAAATCACAACTTTGAATCCG
>Ga0116125_1001131_pt1 | contig 11882 bp, 14 predicted proteins | sample June2015DPH_16_1_2_FD_89729 | JGI IMG/M metagenome (GOLD analysis project Ga0116125, IMG submission 89729) | Peatland microbial communities from SPRUCE experiment site at the Marcell Experimental Forest, Minnesota, USA - June2015DPH_16_10 | ecosystem: Environmental > Terrestrial > Soil >...
CTTAGGCTTCGGCTTCTCGAATTTCGAGGCGGGATTGGCGGAGGGCTGTGGCCTCCGCGGGATCCATCCCAGCTTTCAGGTCAGTCTTTTCGAGGAAGTAACGCCAGCCGATGTGCCGATCTTCGGAAGTCTGGCTTTGTTCGAACTGCTTGAGGACGGCCTCGGCGCTTTCTTTACCTTTAATCACGGCCATAACGCCGCCGGATTCGTAAGTGCGCAAGTTGTAGCGGATGACCGCGAAAGAACCTTTTGATTCAGCCTGCATGAAGAGGACTCCATCCCGGAGTGCGGATTATGTTTCTGTAGAACGTGCCCGTCTATTTGCGGTTGACGGGCACGGATTTTAGTTGAACGTCGCCAGTTTACAGAGGGCGAACGTTCTCAGCTTGCCAGCCCTTTGGCCCTTTGGTGACCTCGAACTCTACGCTCTGGCCCTCCTGCAGGCTGCGAAAACCACCCGCCTGGATCGCCGAGAAGTGCACAAAAACGTCTTCGCCAGTCTGGCGGCTGATAAAGCCGTAGCCCTTAGCGTCGTTAAACCACTTTACTGTTCCTTGTTCTGCCATTTTGTCGCTTGTATCCTTTTCAGATTATTTACGTTGGTGCGAGTCGGAGGTACTGAGGGCAGGACTAGCTGGTATGCAAGAAGCTGCTCAACAACCGATTTCGTTCAAACGCAAGTACATTATAGCAGATGAGTCAACCTGAACCGACAGCAGAGCTGCCTCCAAAGTAACGCCGAAGTGCCGTCGAATGGACAGATGGCCGCCCTGAAACGGACTTGCCAATCGGGTTTCCCGCAGCCCAACTTTCATATTTTCCCTTGTTGCCAAGGGCAAGCGGGTATAATCAGTGCCGGACATTCAACCGCGACAAAAACAGCGAAACCGGATTCCGTCTGTGACTTCGCGGTTGGAAGAACCAGCTGGCTCAATTGAGCTCCGAGGAAAACACTCTTTCCACCGAACCGCGCGCCCTGCATTCCGACGCGACTCATTCAACCAAACCCGCCGACGAAATCTGACGTCTCGCGTTGGCTCACAGAAAAAGGAAATCCATGAAGAAGCTTTTTGTTGGCAATCTCCCTCACAGCACCACGGAAGCAGAACTACGGACCTTGTTTGAGCCTCATGGCAAGATCGATCAAGTCAGCGTGGTCACTGATCGTGACACGGGTCGTTCGCGAGGATTTGCATTTGTAGAAATGGCCGACGCCGCCGAGGCCGAGAAAGCCATTGCTGCCCTCAACGGGAAAGAGCTCGGCGGACGGGCATTGAACATTAACGAAGCGCGTCCCAAGACCGATCGCGGCGGTCCTGGCGGACCCCGCGGCGGCGGGCGTCCCGGCGGTGGTGGCCGTCCGGGCGGAGGCGGGCGTTCGGGTGGCGGCGGCGGACGTGACGACTATCAGGGGCATGCCCGCCAGCCTCGCGAACCACGCTGGTAGGGGCGCGGGGCCGCGCGGCTTGATCTCGGCGGTTGAGAAGTGTTCCACGTCGAGCACTTTGTTGGGGCGATTATGTACGTACGATAATCCGGGGGCCCTGCGATAATGCAATGCTGGGCCCTTTTCTTTTTGCGGCGCCCGCTGACCGCGTCCTCCACATATGCCCGACACGAAGGCCAGGATTGGCAAGATCAAACGTGTCTTGAGCGACGGATCTGTCTCGAGCCGGAAAACCATGGTACGCGAAGCACCCTGGCACCGCATCGGCGGCATCGGGCTGCAATCTGTTGCGTTCTTACTCTCATTCCTGATTGTCTGGTCCCGCCGCCCCGATGCCATCCTCAACGCCCAATTTTTCGCCGAAGACGGCGCCGTGTTTTATCGAGCTGCCTATGAAATGGGCTTCCGCTCTTTCCCCGTCATCTATGGCGGCTATGTCCATCTTCTTCTTCGTTTGGTCGCCATGCTCGCGTTGCTCGTTCCATTCTCTCTCGCACCACTTGTAATGAACCTGTGCGCCATCGTCGTGCAGATCCTTCCTGTGAACATATTCCTGTCCTCCCGCTTCTCCCACATCGGACTGGGAGTGCGGCTGTTGGGCAGCTTCCTGTACCTGGCTCTTCCCAACTCCTTTGAGATTCACGCCAATATTACAAACGGTCAGTGGCACCTGGCGCTGGCGGCTTGCCTGCTCTTGCTCGCCCAGCCGGCAAGCAACATCGGATGGAAGATTTTTGACGTGACAGTAATGGTGCTGACTTCCTTCAGCAGCCCCATGGGTATTCTGCTGGCACCCATTGCTGCTGCGTTGTGGTGGAAACGCCGCAGCCGGTGGTCAGCGGTGTCGCTCGCCGCTCTTCTTCCCGGCGTTCTGGTTGAGACGCTCACCGCCATTCTTTCTCGATCGCGGCAACCGCCAAACGGCGTTACTTTCGAGCGTTTTCTCGGCATCGTAGGCGGTCAGGTTTTTTTTTCAGGCTTGTTCGGAATGAAGACTGCTGCCTCCTATACGCCCCAAGGGCTTTTTCCTTACGCAGTCGCAGCCGCGCTGGTAGGTGGGGCTGCGGTGATCTATGCGTTTTTCTTTGCGCCGCTGGAACTGAAAGCGTTCCTGGCATTTTCCTTCGCAGTCCTGGGGCTCGGATTGGCTCGCCCTCAGGCCGGTTTGCCGGAACAGCTTGACTGGAGAGTGTTTCTTATACCTGGCCTCTGTAACCGCTACTACTTCCTGCCAATGCTGGCATTCCTAGCGTCGCTGGTGTGGATCGCCGCCTGCTCCTATTCACGCGTGTTGCGCCACGCTGCCGTGGCTATACTGTTGCTGCTACCCATCGGGATCTACAAGGATTGGCGCCATCCCGCCTTCAGGGATTATCATTTTCAGCAATACTCTGACCGTTTCGAGTTCGCTCCCCCCGGTACCACATTAGTGATTCCGATCAATCCGGGCTGGCAGATGGAACTGACCAAACGCTGACGTTCCTCTTTCCCGGTCCATGCGGACCGGGCGATGGGTATACTTGAACCGCGAGGGCGCCATGAACGACCTAGCCGGACGACTGCTCGAGCAAGCCCCTGTCTACAGGCTATGGCAGGCGCCTTTTGCCGACCAGAAATTCGCTCCCGTCCTGGCTCACAACCAAATGGAGCGCGTCCGCAGAGTCCTCGATGTGGGTTGCGGGCCGGGCACCAACGCCAAGTATTTCGCTCAATCCGAGTATCTGGGAGTGGACATCAACCCAGACTACATTCAGGATGCCCGTCAGCGTTACCGTCGTGAGTTTGTCGCCTGCGACGTCCGCACCTATCGCCCGCCGGCTGGCGCCCGCTTTGACTTTGTCCTGGTCAACAGTTTCCTACATCACCTGAACACGAGTGAAGTAGAGAGCATTCTGCTCCACCTTAATACTCTGCTCACCGCCGATGGGCACATCCATATTCTCGATCTGGTCATGCCGTCCCATGCCAGCATTTCACGCCTCCTCGCACGCTGGGATCGCGGGCAGTACGCCCGTCCTCTGGCTGAATGGCGGCACATCTTTTCAACCATCTTTAAACCGGTCCTATTCCAGCCTTACCCCCTCACCGGCCTGGGCCTGACCTTGTGGAACATGATCTATTTCAAGGGGACAGCCCGTCCATGAAAGCCGACCCTTGCGTCTCGTTCGCCATCGCGGTTTACAACGAAGAATTAGTGCTGCCCGAACTTCTTCGCCGCACCCGGGCCGTCATGGATCAGATTCCTGGCGGTCCACACGAACTGGTATTGACCGACGATGGCAGTACCGACCGCACCTGGCAATTGCTCGAAGACGCGGCCGCCCTCGACTCCCGCATCAAAGCCGTCGGCCTTTCCCGCAACTTCGGCCATCAGACCGCGCTCGGCGCCGCTCTGGATCACGTCACCGGTGACGTGGCCGTCCTGATGGACGGCGATCTGCAAGACCCTCCCGAGGCCGTCTTTGTGCTGCTCGAGCAATACCATCAAGGCTACGACGTGGTGTACGGCTGCCGGGTCAATCGCAAAGAATCCTTCTGGCTACGCTTCTGCTATTGGGTGTTTTACCGGCTGCTTGCGGTCTTGTCTTCGACGCGGCTGCCGCTGGATGCGGGCGATTTCGGCTTGGTGTCGCGCAGAGTCATGGATGAAATCCGCGCCATGCCGGAACATCACCGTTACCTTCGCGGACTCCGGACGTGGGTTGGCTTCCGTCAGATCGGAGTGCCCATCGAACGCTCCGCGCGCCAGGCCGGAACAACAAAGTACAGCGGCCTCCGGCTCTTGAAGCTTGCTTCTGATGGTATCTTCGCCTTTTCGATTGTTCCGTTGCGAGCGGCAGCCCTCGTGGGTGCGTCCGCCATAGTGATCTCGTCGGCCTTTTCACTCTATTCGGTTTATGCAAGGTTCTGGCTGAAGACGCCCCAGGGATTCACGGCCTTGATCCTGGCAATAACTTTTCTCTCCGGAATCAATCTCTTCTTTCTGGGAATTATTGGCGAGTATGTGGGGCGTATCTATGAAGAGGCAAAGGGCCGCCCCCACTATGTTGTCCGCAAACTGATTGCCGGTGACTCGATACGGTGCGGCGAAGTGCAGGGCAGCGCACAGAGTGCCGATTTAACCGCAAGAAAATCAACTCCACGGTAGAATGGCTTGGATCGAGACTATGGCGATCGTTACCGCGATTTGTTCGAGACGCACTGGTGGTGGCGCGCCCGCACTGAATATATTGTCGAGACGCTCAGGCGATTACGTCCCGCGGCCGGTTGGACCACAATCCTTGACATCGGTTGTGGAGACGGTCTCTTTTTTGGCCGGCTGAAGGAATTTGGGGAGGTTGAAGGCATTGAGCCTTCTGCTGAGCTAGTCAGCCTCGACAATGCTGACCGCAATCGTATTCACATCTGCCCTTTCGATGAGCGCTTCACACCCGGCAAACAATATTCGCTGATCCTGATGCTCGATGTGTTGGAGCACCTCGAACACCCTGTTGCTGGGTTGAGACACGCATTGGAACTGCTGGAGCCGGAGGGAACGTTCGTCGCGACTGTTCCCGCATTCAGGATGCTCTGGACGAATCATGATGTGGTGAATCGTCACCAGACCCGCTATACCAAGAAGTCGTTCCGTGCGGTTGCGAACGATGCTGGCCTGAGTATCGACGAAGAGCGGTATTTATACCACTGGATTTTTCCCATCAAGTTGGGTCTCCGGCTCGCAGAAAAAGCCCTTGGGCTGAAAGCGAAGCTGCCGAAAGCAAGCAAGAGCTGGCTGAATGAGTCACTCTATCGGATATCACGATTAGAGCAAATGACCCTGAGCCGATTGCATGTTCCATTGGGAAGTTCATTACTGGTCGTGGGCAAGAAAAAGCGCGACTGCTCCGCATCCTAATTTTCAACTGTTATACCCAGAGCGTGAACGGCCCGCGCCTACATTGGCAATGGAGGATTGTTCTGGCCCTCGCCGTCCGAACGGATAGAATGTCACGGTCAACGGAAAACTCATGCCCCTTACTTCTACGGACTGGATTGTCATTGTTGGCTACCTGCTGGTCAATCTGCTGATTGGTCTTTACTACCGTCGCCGGGCTAGCGGGAACACAGAGGAATTTTTCATCTCGGGGCGCGATGTTTCGTGGTGGCTGGCCGGGACTTCGATGGTAGCCACAACTTTTGCCGCCGACACGCCTCTGCTGGTTTGCGGGCTGGTTGCGAGGCAAGGCATCGCGGGAAATTGGATCTGGTGGGGCTCCTGCGTCGGCGGAATGATGACCGTGTTCTTCTTCGCGCGCTATTGGCGGCGGGCTGAGGTGTTGACGGATGTCCAGTTAGTCGAGCTTCGCTACGGGGGAAAGCCAGCGGCGTTTTTGCGCGGCTTCAAAGCCATCTATCTCGGGCTTTTTATGAACTGCTTCATCCTGGGATGGGTGACGCAGGCCATGGTCAGCATCATCACGGTTTTGCTCGGACCCGTGATCGCTCAAGGTCGGGTGTTGCAAGTGTCTGTCGGCGGACACGTTTTTCAACACACGCTGGGCGATCCTCGATATACGTCTGTGCTCATTTGCATCTTCATTCTGATTCCGTTCACTGGGCTCTATACGTTTATCGGTGGACTTTGGGGCGTTCTGGTCACCGACCTGTTTCAGTTTGCTTTGAAGATGACGATGATTATTGTGCTGGCCTGGGTTGCGGTATCGAAGATTGGCGGGATGCAGGCGCTGCAGATGCATCTGCAGGTAATCGAGAACAATGTTCGCGCGACCGGAGCGCAGACGTCAGATCCGACAGCATTCCTGCCGGACTTTCATCTCGGCCTGACTACGAACGCTCTTTGGACTCTGCCGGTGCTGACTTTCATCGTTTACCTCGGAATGCAGTGGTGGCTGGCGTGGTATCCGGGAGCGGAGCCAGGTGGAGGTGGATATGTGGCGCAGCGAATGTTCAGCGCCAAGGATGAAAAGAATTCGCTGGGCGCGACGCTCTGGTTCAACATTGCACATTACGCGTTGCGGCCGTGGCCCTGGGTGATTACCGGGTTAGTGGCGATGGTGGTTTATTCGCCGAATGGAGGGCTGCATCCGAGCGCCGCATTTGTGCAAAACCCGGAGCAGGGTTATGTCATGGTCTTGCGCGATTACCTTCCTCCGGCGTTACGAGGGCTGATGGTGGCGGCGTTTCTCGCGGCTTTCATGTCCACGATCGGAACCCAATTGAATTGGGGTAGTTCGTATCTGGTGAACGATCTCTATAAACGCTTTTTCGTGCGGGGCGCGACCGAACGGCATTATGTGATGATCAGCAAGATTTTTACCGTGCTGCTGGTGCTGGGCAGCGGTTACACAGCGATGCAATTGACATCAATCAATCAGGGCTGGCAGTTGGTTTTGAATATCGGCTTTGGCACGGGGGCGGTCTACATTCTGCGCTGGTACTGGTGGCGGATTAATGCCTGGAGCGAGATTTCGGCGATGGCCGTCGCCGCAGCGGTCACCATCGCGCTGAGCCGCTTTTCGCTCACCGGCAACAATGCCTTGGTATACGCCAAGACCGCGCTGATCACGGGATTCGTCACCACCATTGCGTGGTTGGTCGCGACCTTTGTCACCGAGCCCGAGTCGCAGCAGACTCTAATCGCCTTTTACAAGCGGGTGCATCCGACGGTGTATGGCTGGAAACATATCGCGCGGCTCGTGCCCGAGATGCCGGAGGTGCGAGACCTGGCGGGCAACACCTTCAACTGGGTGATGGGAGTGATTCTGGTTTACGGATGCCTGTTCGGCATCGGAAAACTGGTCTTCCAGCAGTGGTTCTGGGGAATCTTCCTGCTATTGCTTGCGGCGGTGGCTGGCTATCTAATCTTTTGGGATCTCTCCCGGCGAGGGTGGGCCACGCTTTCTGGAACCACGGCTCCGGCCGCACGGGCGGGGACGCCGGCGCCTACATTACCTCAGTAAAAAATTACGGTTTCTTCGGAGTCAGATCACAGGCTTTCTTCACCCGACCCAAATCGAGGCCTGCTGGAGAAAAGCTCGCAATCTCCGGACCGCGCGGGGTCCCAACTTCGACTTTGAATACTTGTGCGCCGAGCATCTCACGCACGGTTCCTTTGTCCATCGACAGGAAATGCCCATTCACCCAGTTCCAGCCGTGATTGCTGTGCGAATTATCTACGCGAACAGTGACCTCCATCTGCGGCTGCCCCCAAAAACCGGGACGGTTCGGAGGAGCAATCATGGCATTGGGACGGAAGTCAGCCAGATTGAGTTTGCCGCCAGTGCAAAAGAGAATGACTTTGGGACTAGCCTCGCTGCCTGGCAAGGAGTTGTCGGCGTCAAGCTCAAACCTGGCCGTCTTGACCAGGGTCATCTGATCCTGGGAATCGTATTCCATCCACCTTCCGCCGGCACTGATGCCAGCATTCTGCGCACACAAAATCGATGCCACCAAAAGCAACATGACACCCGCTAAAAAAGCTTTTACCGGAAACCCAGAGTTAGTCTTCAATCCCGTCCTCATATTCGACCTTCTTGCCGCCGCGCTTCGCCTCAGCTCTAAGTGAGCTGAAAGTCAAAGTGCTGCTCGCAAGATTTCAATTCGATCACTTGATATAAAACCTTCCGCCCGCCGAAAGTTGCGGCGCCAGCTCTTAATGAGCTAGCCCGAATTTGCCCAAAGGCGACTTTCTCGAAGCCGAACCAATAAACGAGGACGCGGTCCCGCGGGAGCGGGATAACCTCAGTAACACCAGTTGGTTACTGGTGGGCGCTATAGGATTCGAACCTATGACTTCCACCGTGTGAAGATGGCACTCTACCGCTGAGTTAAGCGCCCTGCCTGAATCCGCCGCTATATTGTAGCAAAGAAACAGTTTTTCGTGGACCTTCGTCCATGATAGCCTAGGGTTCTGCAGCTCCGGACGCAGGCGCCAAGATGACCTCCGGAGAGTTTCTGCCAACGCCGGATGCCAAACCGATTCAGCCTCGCGAAAGTACCCGAAGGTCCATCTCCCCAAGGGACTTCCCAGCCTTTCGCCGATCCCGAGGACGCGCAACTTTCAGAGCCCCGAGGGGTTCACTCCAATGTGAGCAGTGTAGCCATGAACCGCGGGTTCCTGTCGATGGCGGGCATCCCTCATGCTGGGGCGAAGATTGCGGGTGAACCACCCAGCGAGGGACTGAGCGATGCCCAGATCATGCTGCGGGTGAAAGCTGGCGATGAGTCGGCTTTCGAGTATCTGGTGCAGAAATATCGCCGGCCCATGTTGAGCTTTATGTATCGCATGGCGCACAACACTGCGGTGGCCGAGGATCTGGCGCAAGAAGTGTTCTTGCGAGTGTATCGCTCGCGGGAGACTTACGAAGCGAGCGCGAAGTTTACGACGTGGTTGTATCGGATCGCGAGCAACTTGGCGGTAAACCATGCGCGCGATACCCGGCACGAGCGTCCCGAAAATACCGTGAGCCTGGACGAACCGGACCAGGAAAGCGGATTGACCATGGACGTGCCCGATGACTCGCTCACCGCGGAAGAAGCGATCGTGCGACGCGAGCGCCTGGCTGCCATTCGTCAACACGTACAGGAGTTGCCCGAGCGACAACGGATCGCGGTGGTCATGCACAAGTATCAGCAAATGGACTATCGCCAGATCGCAGAAGTTCTGAAGCTGAGTGAGTCCGCCATTAAGTCGTTGTTGTTCCGCGCTTATGAAACCTTGCGCGTGCAACTGAAAGAGTTTGTATGAAGGATGTAGTCATGAAATGCAATGAAGTTCGCGAACTGATGCCGGAACTGGCCGCCGGCTTGGACGCGGCCACGCCCGAAGTAAATGAACATCTCGAGACCTGCACTGGCTGTGCGGGCCAGCTGAAAGAGTTCCGCCAGACCATGGCGCTGCTGGATGAGTGGCAAGTGCCGGAGCCGTCGCCGTACTTCGACGTGCGGCTTCGCGCTCGTCTGCGCGAAGAAATGGCACGGCAGCCACAGGGCTGGTGGCATTGGATTCGCAAGCCGGCGCTGGCGGTTTCACTAGCCGTACTCATGGTGATGAGCATCACTTTGTTCCGCACTGATGCTAGGCGGGATTCTACGCCCGAGGCAACGAGAGCCCTGATGGTGGCGGAACCGGGGACGGCCGTAGGGGATTTGCAGGCGCTGGACAAGAATAACGAACTGTATTCGGATTTCGAGCTGCTCGATGATCTGCAGGTGCAGAAAGATGTGGATGCCAATCCCTAGGTAATGTCCACCGAGCGCGGCCAAGATCGCATTACACGAATTGAACAGGGAGTTGAACAGAGACACCGGGGGGATACGAGTGCGGCTGAGGTCCATGACGGCACGGGTGAGAATCGCCACCCTGGTGTTGGCGCTCGCGAGCGCGTGTCCGTCGATGGCGCAGAAAAACCATCCTGAGGAACACCCGCAGAAAAAGCAGCAACAACAGCATCACGCCGGAGAATGGCTGCGCCAGCACCGGAACCTTCCCCCGGAGCAACAGCGAAAAGCGCTGGAAAGCGATCCGCAATTCCGCAATCTTCCTCCGCAACGGCAGCAACAACTGCGCAACCAATTGCAGCGCTTCAACAGCGTGCCTCCGGAAAAGCAGCAGCAAATGCTGAACCGGATGGAAACCTGGGAGCACCTGACTCCGGAGCAGAAACAGCAAGCGCGGCAAATCCACGATCAGATGCAGCAACTTCCGCCAGAACGCCGCCAGGCAGTGCGGAACGCCGTTCAAGCATTGCGGGCGATGCCGCCAGAGGCGCGGCAGCGCGAGATTGACTCCGACGCTTACAAGAAACAATTCTCACCCCAGGAACGCAACGTGCTGAGTGGCGCGTCCAAGTTGCCGCTGGCGCCAGCTGAGCCGAGCGAACCACCCGAGGAGTAGGTCCCCCGCGCGGAAAACAATCTTCGAGAGCCTGCCGAAGCGCAGCGCTTTATCCAGCCGACGCAGCGACCCTCTCATAATCCAATCTCATTACGTCGGGTCGGTCCGTCTGGGCTGGCACATGATCCAAAAAGAAAATCGCCGCCGAGCCATAAGGCCCGGCGGCGAGGAAGTAGAGTGGAACCAGAGCAGAGCCTTAAAGGCCCCGACTACGGTACAACCTCATACACGACGCCCTGTCCGTGGGCTCCCCCGGCATATGTCGTACCATAGACCTTTCCATTGACGACAATCGGTTCGTGTTCGGGGTAGGCTCCGTCGCCACTGTCGGTACCGAAACTCCAGAGCAAACTTTCCTTGTAGGTACCCGCCGCCAGCTTGTACACAGTGCCATAATTCAGATTGTTGCCTGCACTTGACCCACCTTGATAGGTGCTGCCCCAGACATTCCCGTCCGCATCCACGGTGACTCCTGCGTAATACGGGTAGGCGCCGTCCTTGTTGGCGTAACCCGAGAAGCTGTGGATGACCGATTCCGTCCAAGTGTTGTTCTTGCCTAGCGTCAGCTTGAAAACCTCTCCCAGGTCAAAGCTGCCACCCGTATTAGTCGTGCCATAGAGGTTGCCGGCTGAATCCGTGGCCAGGTCGCCATAGGGTTGTTGTCCGAGTGAATCTCCAAGGAAATTGTAAATTACCGAAAAGATCCACACGCCGCTGACTTCGCGCATTTGGTAAACTGCGCCTGCGTTCCAGATAACACCACCATAGTACGTGGTGCCGTACAGATAACCGTTGGTCTTGTCAATAACCAGCCCATCGTAGGGATAGTACGAGTTGCTGGCACTTGTGGCAAAGCTGTGAAGCACGTGGTAAAGATACTTGCTTCCTGACTTTTTTAACTCGAAGACTATGCCGCCACCGAACTTACCGCCCTGTAGGGTAGTACCGTACAGGTTGCCGGCCGCGTCAGAGACCAACTTGCCGTATGGGTAGCTCCCGTCATCGCCGCCAATGTTGTCGAAGGTATGAAGCACAGTCTCCTTCCATGTGCTCCCTGATTTAGCCAGCTCGAACACCGTGCCCTGACTGCTTGCGCCGCCAGTGTAGGTCGTGCCATAGAGGTTTCCGGACGCATCCATGATCAATCCGGCAAAGGGGTTTGACCCATCGCTGTTGCTGGAACCGAGAAAGCTATAGAGTACCGTTTGTGTCCACGTGCCACCGGAATTCGCCAACTCATAGACCGTGCCAGCGTTGTTGGTACCGCCATAGTAGGTGGTGCCATAAAGATGAGCACCTGAGGTATCGGCAACGACGGAGCCATAGGGTTGGTTGCCGTCCGTACAACTGCTCTGAGCACAGAAGCTGTAAAGCAGAGTCTCAGTAGCGGCGGCCCAGGCAGAGGTTGCGAAGGCTAGAGTCACTACAAACAACACAAGCGCTTTCACGCGCATAAATCCTCCTGAATTTTGTCAGCAAATGTTCGAAAATTGTGACCATCAAACATCCGAGAATGAGGAAGACCCTTGCCAGGGGGAC
>Ga0116125_1001136_pt1 | contig 11811 bp, 10 predicted proteins | sample June2015DPH_16_1_2_FD_89729 | JGI IMG/M metagenome (GOLD analysis project Ga0116125, IMG submission 89729) | Peatland microbial communities from SPRUCE experiment site at the Marcell Experimental Forest, Minnesota, USA - June2015DPH_16_10 | ecosystem: Environmental > Terrestrial > Soil >...
AATGGCGCAGTGGCTGAAAGAAGGCAAGATCAAATACCGGGAAGACATCGTAGAGGGATTTGAAAACACGGTGAAGGCTTTTATCGGAATGCTGCAGGGGGAGAATACGGGGAAGATGTTGGTGAAGGTGTAGCCTAATTTTCCGTGACTCAGTGGGAGGGACTCTTCAGGATGTGATACCCGGATGCGTCCAATGGCAGCTTGTCGATTTCCGCAAGAGATAATTTGGCGACGATATTTCCCCGGTCAATCACGTGAACGGATTTCGACGTTAAGGGTTGAACTCCACGGCTGATTCTGATCCGATCGAACAGGTAAACACTGCATGCCCGAGGCAACGTCGGCACATCGATTTTCACCCGCCCGTCAGAGCCCACCGGAAACTCCCGAGTATCGATTGACTCAACGCGGACCGTGTATCGCCCGGGGAACGCCGCTTCAAGCTTGAGGCGCTGTTGCGATGGAAGGTTTGAGACTGGAAGTCGATAGGCACAACCGCAAAGAGCGAGTGCGATAGCGATCAAACCGGGCAGTTTGCTGTGCGCTAATTTGATGGTCTTGAACGCGGCTCCCAGCATATTGGTTATTAGGTAACTCGCTCGAACAACCCCGCCGCGCCTTGTCCGCCGCCGATGCACATGGTCACCACGCCCAGCTTCGCATCGCGGCGCGCCATTTCGTTCGCGATGGTCCCTACCATGCGCGAGCCCGTCATGCCGAATGGGTGACCGATTGAAATCGACCCGCCGTTGACGTTCAGCTTTTCAGGATCGATCCCTAGCCGGTCCCGGCAGTACACTACCTGCACCGCGAAGGCTTCGTTCAGTTCCCAGAGATCGATATCGTCTACCTTGAGACCTTTGCGGCCGAGCAATTTCGGAACGGCGAACACCGGGCCGATGCCCATTTCATCCGGCTCGCAGCCGGCCACCGCGAAGCCGCGAAAGATCAGCTTATAGGGGATGCCCATCGCGTCCGCTCGCTCGCGCGACATCAGCAGCGTAGCCGAGGCGCCATCGGAAAGCTGCGAAGCATTCCCCGCGGTCACGGTGCCTTGGCCGCTGTCTGGATCGAAGTAGGGCTTCAACCCCAGCAGCCCTTCGAGCGTGGTGTCCGGACGATTGCATTCGTCTTTATTCGCGCAAACTTCCTCGGTCCCGCTAACCTGTCCAGTCTTTTTGTCGAGCAGCGCGCGGGTCACCTTCATAGGCGCGATCTCGCTTTCGAAAAATCCTTCCCGCTGCGCGCGGGCAGTCCGCTGCTGGCTCAGAAGTGAATACTCATCCTGTACCTGCCGGCTGATCTTGTAGCGCTTCGCGACCACTTCGGCCGTGACGCCCATCACCATGTAGACACCCGGCGAATGTTCGGCCACCCAGGGATGCGGATTGCCGCTGCGCTCCGTCATGCTGATGCTTTCCACGCCGCCGCCGATGGCCGCATCCGCGTCCTCGTTCACAATCTGGTGCGCGGCCATGGCGATGGCCTGTAGACCGGATGAGCAGAATCGATTCACGGTGGTGGCTGCCACCGAAACCGGCAGTCCGGCCAGTATGGAGGATACGCGCGCGACGTTCGATCCCTGCATGCCGTGCGGTTGGGCGCAGCCCAGGATCACGTCGCCAATTTCGGAGGGTTCGAGCGCGGGCGTTTTGCGCAGGACATCTCGAATGCAATGCGCGGCCAGATCTTCCGGACGCGTCATATTGAATGAACCGCGATAAGATTTCGCCAGCGCGGTGCGTGAACTGGCCACCACTACTGCTTCTCGCATGATTTCTCCTCCAACGCGCTACGCGGCAGTGGCCGCAACTTTTTTGTCGAAGTCGGCGAATGTTTTCCCCTCTTCGGCCAGTTGTTTCAGTAACGGAGCCGGCGTCCAGAGCGCGCCGTGCTCTTTTTCGAACTCGCGAATGCGTTCGTAAACTTTCTTCAGTCCCACCGTGTCGGCGTACCACATCGGTCCGCCGCGATAGGCGGGGAACCCGTAGCCGTTGATGTAAATAATATCGATATCAACGGCCCGCAGCGCGTACCCGTCTTCCAGAATCCGCGCGCCCTCGTTCACCAGCGCGTAGATGGTCCGCTCCACAATCTCTTCCGCCCTAATCTGGCGCGGCGTCCGGCCGATTTCGGCGCGAACCTGTTCGATCAACTTATCCACTTCCGGATCATGCAGCGGACGCCGATTCTCATCGTACTTGTACCAGCCGGCGCCGGTCTTCTGCCCGTAGCGTCCCATTTCGCATAGGCGATCTTCGAGGATGGGCTGCCGGACACTGGTGTCGCGGGTTTCGCCGTACTCTTTTCGGATGCGCCAGCCAACATCCAAGCCAGCCAGGTCGCCTGTGGCGACTGGCCCCATGGCCATGCCGAAATCGTAAAGCGCCTGATCCACCGCTTCCACGGTCGCGCCTTCTTCCACCAGGAATTGAGCTTCTCTACGATAGGGCGCGAACATGCGATTGCCGACGAATCCGCGGCAGTTGCCCACCAGCACACCCACTTTGCCCAGCTTCTTCGACAACGCCATCAACGTAGCGATCACTTCCTTCGAGGTGGCCTTGCCGCGCACGATTTCGAGCAGCCGCATCACATTCGCCGGACTGAAAAAGTGCGTGCCGATCACCCATTCCGGACGCGACGTCGCGGAAGCAATCTCATCGATGTTGAGCGTAGAGGTGTTGGAAGCCAGAATCGCGCCCAGCTTTGCTACTTTGTCCAGCTCGCCGAAAATCTGTTTCTTGAGCGCCATCCCTTCGAAAACGGCTTCTACTATCATGTCCGCGTCGCTGAAACCGTCATAGCTTAGCGTGGGCCGGATGCGAGCCATCCGCTTGTCCATCTCTTCCTGCGAGAATCGACCCTTCTTCACAGAATTCGTATAGTTCTTGCGAATAGTGGCGAGCCCGCGATCGAGCGCGGCCTGATCGGTCTCCTTGAGCAGCACCGGAATTCCTGCATTCGCCAAAACCATGGCGATGCCGCCGCCCATGGTCCCCGCGCCAACCACGGCGGCTTGATTCACCGGGATCTGCGCGATGTCTTTCGAGATGCCCGGGATCTTCGCCACTTCACGGTCGCCGAAGAAGACGTGGATCAGAGCCTTGGATTGATCGGAGAAGAGGCATTCCTGAAACAGCTCGGCTTCCCGCTTGACGCCTTCGTCGAAGGGCAGCTTGGTGGCTGCCTCCACGGCGTCGATGGCGGCCTGGGGCGCCATCAGATTGCGCGCCTTTTTGCGGGCAGCATCGCGCGCGAACGCGAAAATGGGCGCGTTGGATTGTTCGTTGCCCAGCTTGCCGGCCAAATCGCGCGTGCGGCGCGGCGGCGTTCCAATTTTGGTGCGGGCGAAGGCTAGCGCGCCCTGCAGCAGATCGCCTTCTACGATCTGATCCACGATGCCAGATTCGAATGCATCCTTCGCGCCGATAGGATCGCCTGCGGCGCACATCTCCACAGCTTTCGCGACGCCGGCCAGGCGTGGAAGCCGTTGCGTTCCCGCTGCTCCGGGAATGATTCCGAGTTTGACTTCCGGCTGGCCAACCTGCGCGGAGGGAACCGCCAAGCGATAATGGCACGCCATGGCTGTCTCGAGGCCACCGCCGAGCGCGGTGCCGTGAATGGCCGCTACGATGGGTTTGGGATAACTCTCCACGCGATCCAGCACGCCCAGGAAACCCGGACCCTTCCGCCGGTCGCCGCTCGAAGTTATTTTGCCGAACTCTTTAATATCCGCGCCCGCGATGAAGGTGCGGCCTCCACCGATCAGGACGATGGCCTTCACGGTGTCATCTTTTTCGAATTGTTCCAGGCCCGCCACAATTCCTTCCGGGACCCCGGGGCTCAGCGCGTTCACCGGCGGATTGTTAACAGTGAGGATGCCAACTTCGCCGTCTTTACTTGGTTGAACTAAACCTGGTTGAACCGTATCGCTCATCCATACGATTCTATCGCAGGAATGCGACGACGGACCGCTCTAACTTTCGGTGTGGGTGTTGTCGCTCGATCCGGCCAGGAAGATGTCCAGGAACATGCTGAGGGCGTAGCCGATCAAGAGCCCGCCTAACCCAAATCCGATCAGTGACACTGGCGCGGGCAGCCCGAGTTGGTCACCCACCGGGAGCGCGGCAGCCAATCCCACCGCCGCGAAAGCAGCACTCACAAGTAATCGTTTTCTCATAGCGTACGGCCCACTCGACCCCTTTCGTAGTCCGTTGGCACTACTACAGTATTCGACCTTTCCGGTCTCGACCATAGAGGGATTTACCTTAGGTGTGCGTACCAACTCGCCTGGATGACCGGGGCTGGTATTGCCCGGTACACCAGCAGGCAAAGTCACAAGCATTAGTCGAAATCGAATGGCTTTTTGGGCGGCGGAGCGTTGGGATTATCCTTGGCCTGTTTGAGCAACTCGTCGAATTTTCTGTCCAGCACCTGCTGGTGGCTCTTGTGCTGGGCGAACGATTTCTGGAACATTTCATCGCGCCGCGCCTCCTCGCCTTTGAGTTTCTGGACGGCTGCGCCGATGTCCTCAATGGAAGGTGGTTTTTTGTGTTCGCTGTAACTGATGACGGCCTTGAGCTCGGGATCAATTTGGAGTGTCGCTTCGCAGCATGGGCAGCGCACTTCCACCAGCTCGCGTTTTTCTTTGGCCATACCGCAAATCTTAGCAGGTTCGAGGATTGCAGGAACCCTGCTAGGGACGCTCGGGCTTCAAGCGGATCTCACGAGGACCCTCGTCCAAGCCTTCTATGCGGATCATCGCGGGCGCCAGTTTGGGTGGCTCCGGCATGGCTTCAGCAACCGGCTTGACGCTGGCTGCGGCGACGGCGGGTTGCTGGCGGGTGGACGCGAACAACTGCGCATTCTTTTCGAACTCCTGCGGCGTCATGCGCAGGCTGATTTTGGCGGCAGCGCCTTCGGCTGCAACCTTTAATCTCTTCTCGATGTCGAGCATGGCCGGACCGCCGACTTTGTCCTTGATGGCAGCTTTCATTAGTTTCGAGAATTCCGAAGCCATGTTTCGAGCCTCGGGCTCGGAAGGAAATATCCACGAAATGTCCGCAGCCAGGCCGTTCCGTAACGAGACTCCGGCTTCGAAGCTACGGGAATCTGACTGGAACCCACCGCCCGCCAGCAGCCCAATCAAACGGTCACCACCCATGGTTTGCAGCCCCGACATGAGCGCCCACAGGTCGTAGCGCGAATCCATTTCGGCGGCGCGTGTCAGCAGCGGACCGGAATCGGCCGCCTGCGCTGGATTCGCGCTCCGTTCCAGGCTTGCGAATATGGATGCGGCGTCCCCGGCCAGGATGGTCTGCGCGTCCATCAAAACAAAAGCCATGTCGCGGCTGTTCTTGCCCTGTGGCCGAAACACCTGGATGGAATTGAAAAGTTGCGGCCTAGTTCCATGATCGGCCAGCACTTTGCGGACCTTGGTGAGGTCGAAATGGCCGCGAACCACCACTAGCATGGGCGGATCGGATGTTTCATCGGCATGCGCTCTGCTAGGCGATGAGATGATGACGCGGTCCATATCGTCCAGAAATTCCGCGCCGGGAATGGCGGAAGCGGGATCTGCGTCCACGTACTTTTCCCGCAGCAGGATGCCTATGTGCGTAGCCCGAAGCGCCTTCCAGTCGACGCTGATAATGGCCTTCGAGTTAGGTGGTATGAATCGCAGCAACGCTGGATCAGTCTGCGCGCTCACGGCGGCGGGAGCTAGCAGCATGAAGATGGACAGAGAGCGGAGCATGGAGCCTACCAATACGTATCGGCAAAAACAGGCAATCCCTTAGGAGGGATTTCGGCCACAGTGATATAGTTAAAATACCTCCTGGAGATCCCCCGGGCCCGTAGCTCAGTTGGTTAGAGCGCTACCTTGACACGGTAGAGGTCACAGATTCGAGTTCTGTCGGGCCCACCACTTGCCTCAGCCACCGGCCGATACATGCAGGTCTTTAACCTCAGACGTAGTCACCGGTGGGCGATCGTCAAATCGTTGAAACACCAAACGCATCCCAGGCGCGACTAATCCCGGCTCAAAGGCGCCTGAGTTTCCGACCGATCCTTCCAGCCGAACCACGATAGGAGTCGGGCACCACCGTGGATGACCCGAAATCCGAACTTGATCCCCTCCCAGATATTCGACAGAGTAGTGGCGGCTCTTCGTATCGATGTCGATCACCGAGCCTCTGGCTAACTCCGTGAGTTGCACTCCTTCTCGAAGTTCGATTGTCATGGCAACCTCCTTCTCCCAGCAACTTCTTAGAGCACCTGGGATTCCCCGCGCCAGAGCCTGTGTAAGTTCCTCCCAAATCAATCGCTTCCGTATTGGCAGGCGCCGATCCAGGTACTTCTTACCTGAACACCAAGCCATTAATGCAGCAGATCTGCCAACCAGCCGATTGCTAAATATCGGGTTTCACCGAAGACGCTTGCCCGAAGTGTAGAATTACAAAACGGAGGCCAGTGAGCTTGTTCGAGCCGAGGTCGAGTTCCGGCCTTTTGTGGTTGGCCGCTCTGGTCCTCTGCACCGCCGGCTTTGGTCAACCTCTGGCGGATCCGCCGGCACTATCGCTCCAGGTTCCCATTCAAACCGGACTGCATGCGGGCGAGGCACGCTCCTGGCAAATCGCCGCCGAAGCTGGACAATTCCTGCGCCTAGCCATCCAGCCCAACGGCCTGGTTCTGAAGATCCGGCTAACCACGTCCGATGGCTCCGAGGCCGCGAATGTATCGAATCGCGCGGATGAAAGCAGAACAATCTCCATTTCGCACGTAGCCGCACAAACTGGCCGGTTCGTTCTGGAATGTTCGCTCGGGACCGGGGAGGCTCCCTCGCGCGGATTTGAGATACGGCTCGTTGAACTCAGGCCCGCTACGGAAGCCGATCGGGTGCGCGTCCAAGCGGAACGCCTGTTCGAAAGCGCCAGAGCTCTTCAGGACTTGGGCTCAAAAGAATCCCTCCAACAGGCCGCCGCCAAGTTTGAGGCTACGCTTCCGTTGTGGGAGTCGATCGGAGACAAAGCCGAGCAAGGCCACACCCTGGATACGATGAGCGACGTGTACATCGCCCTGGGCGAAAACCAGAAAGCCGTGGCCGTCCTCGATCGGGCTTTGCCGCTGGCGCGCGCAGCCCACGATACGCTGGGCGAGGCGGATATCATGACTAATCTAGGTGTAGCCGTGTCTTTCCGCGATCCGAAAAAAGCGCTGGAGTATCTCGAATCGGCGATCAGCTTGACGCGGTCGGCCGGCGACCGGAATCTGGAAGCGACGGCTTCGAGCGATATCGGGGCCGTCTACATGCTTATGGGTGACCCGCGCAAGGCCCTGCCTTACGTCACCAGCGCGCTCGCCATCAAACGCGAGGAACATGACCGCCACGGGGAGATGCTGGTTCTGGCAAACGCCGGAACCATTTACTATGCAATCGGTGATTCCTATAAGGCTCTGGATATGTTCCGCGAGCTGCTGCCGATGCGGCGTGAGCAGCATGACCGGCGCGGGGAAGGCACCACGCTCTACTACATGGGGACCTCGCTCGCGCGGCTCGGTGATCTGGATCAGGCGCTCGAATCGCTGACCGAAGCTCTGCCGATTATTCGCGAAGTGGGCGATGCCCGAAGCGAGGGCCGCGCGCTCACCAATCTGGGCGGCTTGTATATGGCTCTGGGGCAACCCCAGGATTCGCTCAACACCTTCGAGCAAGCGCTGGCGCTCACGCGCAAACTAAAAGACAGAATTCAGGAGGAAAGCATCCTCACCGCCATGGCGCACGCGTTCCTGCAGCTGGGAGACGCCGAACAAGCGCTCGGGTATTGCCGGCAGGCGCTGAAAATCCAGCGGGAGCTTTTCGATAAGCGGGGAGAAGGGCTCGCGCTGGCCGCGCTCGGCTCCGTGTACGCCACCCTCGGCGAGCGTGTGGAAGCTTTAGAAGCATACCGCCAGGCCCTCCCTATATTGCGCGGCGCGAGCAACCAGAGTGGTGAAGCGAGTGTCCTGAACAGCCTGGGAACGCTGTCGTTGAAGGATCGAGACGCCAAGGACGCGCTTACATATTTCGAGCAGTCCGTGCAACTGTTGACGGCAATCAACGATCGGCGGCAGCGCGCGGCCACTGAGGTGAATATCGGTGCGGCCTACCGCTTACTAGGCAATAAACAGAAAGCTCGGGATTCCCTGACAGAAGCCTCCGCGCAATTGACCGCAATCGGCGATCGTTTTGAGCAGAGCCGGGCGATGTACCTTCGGGCGCTTCTGGAGAGCGACGATCGCGATTGGGAGCAGGCTAAACAGCATCTTGAAGACGCTCTGCGCGTCGACGAGCAGATTCGCGCGGCAGTAATCGGCGGGGAACTGCGTGCCACCTGGCTAACAACTGTTCTGGATCAATATGAAGCTCTCGAAGACGCGCTGATGCATTTGCATCAGCTTCATCCGGAGCGCGGCTATGACAAACAGGCTTTTGAAACAGCCGAGCGGGCGCGGGCGCGCACGCTGCTGGATCTTTTGAGCGAAGCGCGGGCTGGATTGCGCCAGGGCGTCGACCCCGCGCTGATCGATCGCGAGCGGATTCTCTCGGCACGGCTCCAAGCCAAGATGGAGCGGCAGATTCAGCTGTCAGTCGCGGGCGGCGACAGCGCCGCGGCGGATGCCGTTGGAGCGGAGATCCGGCAGGCAACCACGGAGTATCAACAACTGGAGGCCAAGATTCTGACGTCGAGCCCGCGTTATGCAAACTTCGCCAAGCAGGATCCACTGAAGCTTCCCCGGCTGCAGCGCGAATATCTGGATTCCGGTACGCTGCTTTTGGAATACGCGCCCGGTGACCAGCGCAGCTTTCTCTGGGCCGTTTCCCGCAGCAGCTTTCACAGCTACGTTTTGCCCGGCCGTTCCACGCTGGACGCGCTCGCGGAACGCGCGCGGGAAAGCATCCGCAGCGCTACGGATCGCGAGCTTGCCAAATCCACCTCCGCGGACCTTGAGGCCCTGAGCCGCGCCGTTCTCGATCCCGTGGCGCAGGAATTGGGAACCAAGCGGCTGCTCATTGTTACTTCGGGCTCCCTGCAATTCATTCCATTCAGCGCCCTGCCATCGCCGGTAAATGGTGCCGAGCCGCTGATCGCGAGTCACGAAATTGTGAACCTTCCTTCGGCGTCCACCATCGCCTTCCTGCGGCACGCGGGCGAGCGAAACAGTGGCTCGAAGCTGGTGGCCGTTCTGGCGGACCCGGTGTTCGCCGCCGACGATACGCGCGTGACAGGCAATCCGGCAACATCGAATCCCGATTCCGAGAACCAAACCCGCGGACAGGTGTTCGCGCGCACCACTTTCGATCGTCTTATCTTCACGCGTAGAGAGGCCGACAACATACTCGCGCTGGCTCCGCCCGGCGCGACGTTTTCGGCTTTTGACTTTGATGCCAGCCGCGCCACCGTACTGAGCGGCGCGTTGCGCGATTATAAATACGTCCACATCGCGTCGCATGGTTTGGTTAACCCTTATCACCCGGAGCTTCCAAGCATCGTGCTCTCGCTGGTAGATCGGAATGGCAAGCCGCGCGACGGCTTCCTGCAGGCGGCCGATATCTACAATCTGAAATTGAACGCGGATCTGGTGGTGCTCAGCGCATGTCAAACGGCGCTGGGCAAAGATATCCGTGGTGAGGGCTTGGTGGGGTTGACTCGGGCGTTCATGTACGCGGGAAGTCCGGCCGTCGTGGCCAGCCTGTGGACGGTGCCGGACCGTTCCACGGCGGAGCTAATGCGCGTTTTTTATCGCGGCATGTTGATGGAGAACCTCCGGCCCTCCGCGGCGTTGCGGCGGGCCCAAATCGCTCTCTGGAAGGATTCCCGCTGGAGCAGGGCCTACTATTGGGCGGCGTTTACATTGCAGGGCGAATGGAAGTAGCCGGTTCGAGCGACGCCGGTCTGGTTTCTCGCATCCGCGCCGGCGAACGCGCGGCCGAGGATGAGTTGGTACGGCGCTTCAGCCGCGGTGTGTCCATCATCATCGGACAATCGCTCGCGGATCCCACGGCCGCAGCGGACGTGTATCAAGAAACGTTCCGTCTGGTGTTACTGAAGGTTCGCGCGGGCGAGGTGCGAGAACCAGAGAGGTTAGCCGGCTTCATCTGTGGAATCGCGCGAAGTCTGGTGGTGGAGCATTTTCGCCGGACGGCGAGATTAAAAGAACGGCACGAAGGCGAGCCGGACCGGCAACTTCCGAGCCCCGAGCCAAGCCAGCTCGACCAGTTGCTGCGCCACGAGCGGGCAGCGCTGGCAAGACGGGTGCTGTCGGAGCTGCCGTCCGATCGGGACCGTAAGATACTTTACCGCTTCTACCTCGAAGACGATGAGAAGGAGAATATTTGCGCGGATTTCGGAATCAGCGCGCTGCACTTCAATCATGTCATCAGCCGGGCGCGCCAGCGCTACAAGAAAATATACGAGTCAATGGGGGACGTGCGTAAGAAGTAATGGATATGAACTGGCACAGTACCGTCCCGGCGTGCACCTTATATAAGAAGGGTGAAGCTTGAGCGCCGGCATGGATCATTCGCGGATTGAGGAGCACAACCTCATCGATCGGTATGTGCGCGGCACCCTGCCCGCGGACGAACGCGCCGAGTTCGAGGAACATTTCGTGGACTGCGCCGCCTGCCAGGAACAGATCGAGGCGGCAAAGAGCCTGCGGCTGGCGGTTCGCGAATCGGTAACGGAAACGCGCGCGAGTTCCGGTTGGCGCTGGACAGCCATTGCCGCCTGTGCGTGCCTCGGAATCGCGCTGGCCGCCAGTTCCATGTTTCTGTTCGAGCGGCAGAGCGCTAGGAGTGAATTGGCCAGCCTCCGCTCCAGCCTGGACCGCGCACCCGTGGTATTCGGATTGAGTTTGAGCCGTGACGCATCCGAGCCTCGTGCCGTCACAATTCCGGCCGAGCCGCGCTGGATGGTCTTTCTGGCGGAAATCGACGCGACGCGGTATTCACGCTATCGGGCCGCTGTAGTCGGCAGCCAGGGGGAAGAAATCTGGCGCAAGGACGGCATCGAAGCCAACTCTCCGGATTCCATCAGTGTGGCCGTTCCTTCTGCCGCATTGCATCCAGGAGCATTCACACTCGTGGTATCCGGCACGCAGTCGGACGGATCATTCATCACGGTGGCCCGTTTTCCGCTGCACCTGGCTGCGCAATAGCTTCGAGAATAATCTTTCACTCAGGGTGGGACAGTTGGCCGTCCCCGCTCACTTTGTATCCGTATGAAAGCCCTTGCCATCACTAGTGCATTGCTTGCCGTCACGACATTGTGGGCAGGCGCTGTGTGGGCAGGCACTGTGTCTGAAACGGGCACTTTCTTCACTCCGGAAGACACCTTCCTCGTTACCCTGACCTTGCCCACTGGCGGCAACGTCACACTCCAGACCTACGGCTTCGGCGGAGGAACCAACGCGGCCGGCGCCGTGATCCCTTTCGGCGGATTCGACCCATTCGTCGGCCTTTTCTCCGGAACCGGACCCACGGGGCTTTTTCTTAACGGCGATTCGGACGTCCTTTCCAACTTCACTCCGGGATGTCCTCCCGCTGGAACCGTGACCGTCGGCAGTGTCGCTGGACAATGCGGCGACGTCAACCTCCCGTTCACTGGTCTTTCCGCGGGAACCTACACGGTCCTATTGAGCGACGGCGCGAATGTGCCCAACGCTGTTTTCGAGACATCCGGTCTTCTTGGGGATGGGTTCACCGATTTAAGCGGAGGCGTTTTTCAGACCTGCGCCGACGCGAACGACTGTAACAACGACACCGGA
>Ga0116125_1001138_pt1 | contig 11782 bp, 9 predicted proteins | sample June2015DPH_16_1_2_FD_89729 | JGI IMG/M metagenome (GOLD analysis project Ga0116125, IMG submission 89729) | Peatland microbial communities from SPRUCE experiment site at the Marcell Experimental Forest, Minnesota, USA - June2015DPH_16_10 | ecosystem: Environmental > Terrestrial > Soil > Wetlands...
ACGCCGGTATCGGGCCGCCATGGGCCAGCGGGATACTTATCGCCTTTCCTCCAGCCGTCGTCGAACGGATCGGAATAGAGGATCACTGCCGCTGCGCCGTGTTCTTGCGCGATGAATACTTTTACTCCGCGAAAATTCTGGCCGTAGCGCACCAACACAATCTTGCCGCGCACATCGATCTTTAACTTCTCCAGCTTGTCGAAATCTTCCGGCGTGCCGTAGTTGGCATAGACCACCTCGGCCTCGACGTCGCCGGAAGGCGACATGCCGCTGAACGGCATCACCACGCGCGGGTCGCCGTCATAGGGATCGCCATCGACGTGCTCACGCGTGGGCCCATGCATTTCGACTCCGGCGGGCGCGGTGATGTCGACGCTGATCTCTGCGGGATAGTTCATCCACACTTTGTATTCGAAGATTTCCGTGTCGAGTCCAGCGGCGCGAAACTTCTGCGCTACGTAATCTGCGGTTGCTTTGTCTTCCACGGTGCCTGCCATGTGCGGCGCCTGGGTAAGTGTGCGCAGGTGTTCTTCGGCGAGCCTGGGATCGGGCACGGCTAGGAAACGAGCTTCGGTTGCGGCTTCGGCGGCGGAATCGCGGAAGCCGAAGATGGGCGGAGTTGCGGCGGAGGGCTGCGCAGGTTGGCCGCTGACTATCGGCGACAGAAGCGCAAACAGGACGAGCGAAGAAAGAAGAACGGATGAGAACAATCTCATGAGGCTCCCGCAGCGAAAGTATGTAAGGTAGCACAGCGGGTGCCACGCTAGACAGATGAAGCTAACGCGCAAGAGGTTCAAGCGTTTTAGGATTACGCCGCTTGGGAAAAGCGGTCTTAGCGACGTGAGCAGGAACCACGACTACTATCTGGCATTTCCTGACGCGACCGGCCCCGTGCCACCGGAGTTTCAGCGGAGGGAGACTATCTTACCTGCCCCGTCCCGACGATCTCGTATTTCGAAGAAGTGAGTTCTGCGAGCGCGAAAGGGCCGCGGCAGTGGAGTTTCTGGGTACTGATGCCCATTTCCGCGCCGAAGCCGAACTCGGCGCCATCGGTGAAACGTGTTGAGGCGTTCCAATAGACTGCGGCTGAATCTACTCCGCGGAGGAATTTTCTTGCATTGGCTTCGTCGCGGGTCACGATGGAATCGGAGTGCTTGGTGGAATAGCGATTGATGTGGGCAATCGCCTCATCTACGTTCGCGACGATGCGGATCGCCATACACAGCCGCAGATATTCTTCATGCCAATCTTGCTCTACCGCCGGCTCAACGTTCTGCCCGGCGGCGAGGCTGCGCGACCTGGCATCTCCGCGGACTTCTACTCCGGCCTCGATCAACTTCTTCACGATTCGTGGGACGTATTCCGCGGCGACGCGTTCGTGCACCAGCAGTTTTTCTGCCGAGTTGCATACCGACGGCCGCTGTGTCTTGGCATTGATCACGATCGGGTCGGCCATATCGAAGTCAGCGGATTCATCGACGAAGATGTGGCAGTTCCCTGCTCCGGTTTCGATCACGGGCACCGCGGAATTCTCAGTGACGAATGCAATAAGCCCCGCGCCGCCGCGCGGAATGATTACATCCACCAAGCCACGAGCCCTGATGAGTTCTGTCACGGACTGCCGTGTGCTCGAATCGAGCAGTTCGATTGCACCGTCAGGCACACCCGGCACAGCTGCGAGAATCTCCACCAGGCGCTGATTGCTGTGCGCCGCTTCTTTGCCGCCACGCAATACGATGGCATTGCCGGTCTTGAGCGCGAGCACGGCAGTATCGACGGTCACGTTCGGCCGCGACTCGTAAATGATGCCGACTACGCCCAGCGGCACACGCACTTTGCGGATGCGCAGGCCGTTCGGGCGAGTCCATTCCGCGAGGGTTTCGCCAATGGGATCACCGAGCGCCGCGACTTCGCGCACACCTTGCGCCATCTCCTTGATTCGCGCAGGAGTAAGCACCAAACGATCGCGCATTGCGCCCTCGAGGCCGGAACTTTCTACGTCTTCGCGATTCGCCGCAAGAATCGTTTGGGCCTGGGCTTCAATCGCGTCGGCAATCGCCAGCAGCAAAGTGTTCTTCTCGCTGGTTGAGAGCAGTGCGAGTTTCGCGGCCGCAGCGCGCGCGCGGAGCAGCTTTTCCTGCGTCGAGGCCGAATTCGTAACCGTCGTCGCCATCAGTATCTTCCGTTCGTGGGAGGGAAATAGGTTCCGACCTTTCGTTGCATGGCCAATGTAATTCCTTGTGGATGGCGGCCATTCACAATTGCGACGTGCACACCGCCGTCGCTGGCGAGTTTGGCGGCGCGCAGTTTGGAAATCATGCCACCGCGTCCCTGGGCGCTCTTGCCGTTGCACTGGGCTTCTAGAGCCGGAGTGAGCTTGCGGACGACACGCACGAGTTTGGGTTTCTTTCGACCGTTTGGCATGAGGAAGCCATCGACATTCGTCAGCAGCAGGAGCCAGTCAGCCTTCACGGCTGTGGCCAGCAGCGAACTGAGTTCGTCGTTATCGCCGAAAGCGCCTTCCAGTTCGCGCACGCTGACGCTGTCGTTTTCATTCACGATGGGAACCACGCCCAGCGAAAGCAGCTCGGCCAGAGCGTTCTGCAGGTTGCGATAACGGACCGGCGACGTGAAGTCGTCGCTTGAAAGCAGAAGCTGCGCAACCACCTTCTTGCCGAAAAACAGGCGCTCGTAAGTGTGCATCAGTTTGCTCTGACCCACGGCTGCGCAGGCTTGCATGCCGGGAACGCCGCTGGGGCGCTTGGTTAGCGCGAGGCCGGACATGCCCGCGGCAATTGCGCCCGAGGTTACGATCAGATATTCGTTCTTGTTGAGGTCGAATTGATCGACCATGGCGCGCAGCAGGTTCGCGTCAATCTGACCGCCGGGAGCGATGAGGCTGGTGCCGACTTTGATAACGACTCTCATGTAATCGAAACTTTCATGGCTACTTGAAATGGTATCGCACTTAATGCTGGAGGAGGATTTCTCTTCTTGTTCGCTTCACTCTCTCGAGGTCGCTCGGGCGTGCGGCACAGGGGGCCCGGCGGGGAAGGACAATATACCTATCCTGCAATTAAAATGGCTTTCTGGCAAGATGAAAAATCTTGCCACTTTTTAACCCTTATGCCTGCGCTTAATGCTACCGCTCGCTTCTCCGATCGAGTCGAGAATTACGTGCGTTACCGGCCGGGATATCCGGCACAAGTCGTTGAAGAATTGCAGGCCCAGTGCGGCCTTACCTCGAGCCACGTGGTTGCCGACATCGCCTCTGGAACTGGGATTTGGACTCGCATGCTGCTGGAGAATGGGAATACAGTCTTCGGCGTCGAACCCAATGCGGAGATGCGTGAGGCGGGCGAACGCCTGCTGGCGGCGGCGTTCCCGAACTTCACTAGCGTTGCCGGAACAGCCGAGGCGACTGCTCTGGCGGATCACAGCGTGGACTTTGTCACTGCGGCACAGGCCGCGCACTGGTTCAATCGTGAGCGAGCTAGGCGCGAGTTCGTTCGCATCCTGAAGCCCGGAGGATGGCTTGTGCTGCTTTGGAATGAGCGGCTCACGGATTCGACGAAGTTTCTTCGCGACTATGAACAGTTGCTGCTGACTTACGGAACCGACTACGAAGAAGTTCGCCACGAGCGGACGACCGACGCGGTGAATGAGTTCTTCGCTCCTGCTCCGTTTCAAGAGAGCGTATTCGAAATGCGTCAGGAATTCGATTACGCCGGCGTCGAAGGGCGATTGCTGTCATCGTCGTACGCGCCGGGACCGGAGCACGCTCAACATGCGCCCATGCTGCGCGAGTTGCGGCGCATCTTTGATGCGAATGCGGTCGACGGGCGGGCTTCGTTCGAGTACAAGACGCGGTTATATTTTGGACGGCTGGCCTGAACAAGTCGCATTCCTTCCGAGGTAACGCTAGTGCCTGACGAAAAGTCTTTTCACATGACCCCAGACGAATTCCGCCGCCACGGCCATGCCGTGGTGGATTGGATCGCCGACTACCACTCCCGCATCGAGTCGTTCCCGGTGCTCTCGCAGGTGAAGCCGGGAGAGATTCGCGCATCGCTGCCGCCGAACGCTCCAACACAGGGCGAGCCTTTCGAGGCGCTGCTGAAAGACGTTGAGAAGTTGATCCTTCCCGGAGTTACGCATTGGCAGTCGCCGAATTTCTTCGCTTACTTTCCTTGTAACGCTTCGGGGCCTGGGATTCTTGGCGATCTTCTTTCTTCGGGACTTGGCGTTCAGGGCATGCTGTGGTCGACGAGCCCGGCGTGCACGGAGCTGGAAACGCATGTGCTCGACTGGCTTGTGCGCATGCTGGGATTGCCGGAGAAGTTTCTTTCGTCGAGTACCGGCGGTGGAGTGATTCAAGATACGGCGTCGAGCGCCGCGCTGTGCGCACTGTTGGCCGCGCGCGAACGCGCTACGAATTACACCAGCAATCAGAAGGGATCCGATGGTCGCATCGTGGCCTACGTATCGTCGCAGACGCATTCTTCTTTGGAAAAAGCTGCGATGATCGCGGGAATCGGCCGCTCCAATCTGAAGTTGATTGAAGTAGACGACAACTTCGCGATGCGCCCCGAGGCACTCGCCCGCCAGATTGACACCGACAAGCGCGCCGGGCTCGTTCCCTGCTTCGTTTGTGCGACGGTGGGAACGACGTCGTCGAATGCGATGGATCCCGTCGCTGAGATCGCGAAGATCTGCGGCCGGCACAATCTCTGGCTGCATGTGGACGCAGCGATGTCGGGCACGGCGGCGCTTTGTCCTGAGTTTCGACATCTGCAAGACGGAGTCGAGTTTGCCGACAGTTACAATTTCAATCCGCATAAATGGATGTTCACCAACTTCGATTGCAACTGCTTCTGGGTCGCGGACCGCAAGGCGCTGATTCAGACGCTGAGCATTCTGCCGGAATATCTGCGGAACCAAGCGACCGAATCGGGCGCGGTGATTGACTATCGCGACTGGCACATCCAGCTTGGGAGGCGCTTTCGGTCGCTGAAGTTGTGGTTCGTGATTCGACACTACGGTGTGGAGGGTTTGCAGCATCATATTCGGCGGCATGTGCAGTTGGCGCAGGCATTCGCGCAATGGGTGCGTGAAGATGTGAACTTTGAACTTGCTGCGCCGGTCCCGCTGAACCTGGTTTGCTTTCGCTACAGAGGCGGCGACGCAGCGAATCAAACGATCATGGAGCGGCTGAACCGCAGCGGCGATCTTTTTCTTACGCATACGAAACTGAACGGGAAGTTCACATTGCGGCTTTGTGTCGGACAGACGAATACAGAGGCGCGGCATGTGGAGCGGGCTTGGAAGCGGATTCGCGAGGAAGCGGAGAAGATCGTGGCTGCCGCGTAGGGTTGAAGGTCAGGCTTCCCAGGGATTCAGGATCGGCACCTGCGTGCCGGTAAAATCACCTACGTTGCGGGACACGACTGTTAGGTTATGTTGCATGGCCGTCGCCGCTAATAGACCGTCGACCACCGGCAAAAGCCTGCCTCTCGTCCTCAGAGTGGCGTCGAGCAGTCCCCAGCGGTCTGCAATGGCGCGGGTGACCGGTAATATCCTATCGAAAAAGCGCGACAGAAGTTCCGCTTCCAGCCACGTCTCCAGACGCGCGCGGCGCTGGCTCTGAGGGAGCAACGCGATGCCCCTGCGGATTTCCCCGATCGTAAGAACGCTTAGATACAGGAGCTGTTCGTCCGCGCTCTGCAACCACGCGAGCACCCTTGGGTCAGGGCGAGATCGAAATGGCTCAGAGATGCAATTAGTATCAATCAGGAAACCGCTCATAAATCGATATCGCGGGCGGGACTTCGGTCTCGCGTCAAATCAAGGTCGAGCCCTCGCAGGGGAGAATTTCGCAAGAACTCCACGAGATTCTGCGGCTGACGAGATTTGCCGATCAGACGCTCATATTGCTCCTCGGCAACCATCACTACGGCTTCTTTGCCCTGGCGCGTGATGCGTTGTGGCCCCTCGGTTCGCGCTTTGCGAAAAACTTCGCTGAAGCGAGCTTTGGCGGTTTGAACCTGCCAGACTTCCTGAGTTTGCTTCTGGACTTTCCGCAATGTCGCGCTCTCCTTCAAGACTAGTCTGACTAGTCATCATTATGATGGAGTGGGATCAATCTGTCAAAAGTTAAAGGAGTTGAGACCATATCAATGTGCGGATTGCGACCTCTCGGCGAGGAAGTCGGACTGACATTTCTTGGCCTCGGCGAGAATCGCGTTAAACTCCGGCGTGCCTCGCACGCTCGCGAGCATCGGGTCATTCTGCAAGGCAGTGGAGGCACAATAGTGCCCTTCGACCCCGCTCTTGAGCAGGCGCAGAGCAATATCATTCTGCCCGCTGTAAGCGAATCCCGGCCCGGCTGTGTACCTGTTCTCGGCATCGGGATTGGCAAAAATTTGCGGTGCGGCCTCTTTGGCAATACTTTCCACCTCCGAGGGCGGAGCGTGATTGAGATACGCAATAAGCGCGTTGAGGCGGCTAAAGCTGCCCAGCTTTTCAGCCATCTCCCGCGCCTGCGCCAAATTCCCGGCGCGAAGGTTGTGGACCACAAGGTTGCCCGTCACCCACTGTGATCCGATATCGAGTTGCAAAAACTCCAAGCCGCGCGCGTAGTTTCCCAGCTCATCGAAGGTGATGGAACAGGAACGGAGCTGATAGTTGCCCGGATCGAGGGCCAGAGCAGAGTCGCACTCATGCGCGGACTCATCGAGCACTCCGCCGTAGCGCAAAACATACGCCATCGAAAAGTGGGCTGCCGCGCTTTCCGGATGGCGCTCCACCAGCGCCTTGGCTTCCTGATAGGCCTTCACCAACTCGCCTCGTTCGACCCGCATGTCAATCAATTGACCCGCCGCGCTGACGACATTGGGATCGAGGGCCACAGATTTTTCCAGCGCGGATTTCGAGCGCTCAAACATGGCCTCGCCGCCGCCCGCATATTGCGAATCGTAGTAGTAGCGAAACCCCAACGCGTTCCATGCGGGCGCGTACGTGGGGTCCAGCCCAACGGCGCGCTCTAGCATCGCAATGGCATCTTTGTTGGGAAGAGGATCGTGCGGCAGCGCGATGCTGCGGAGATAAAGGTCGTAAGCTTCTTCGTTCTTAGGGCGAGTGCCGGCTTCCGCGGAATTCGTTCCTGCGCCCAGGGCGGGGACGAGTCCCTGACGAACCTTCGCGGTGATCTGGCCGCGCATGGCGATCATATCGGGAGCGGCGACGGTCATGGTGTCGCGCCACAGAATGCGGTTATTCTCGACGTCGACTGCTTCCAGCGTGATTTGAAGTTGCGAGCCTTCCTTAAGAAAGTGACCGGTGACGACGTCGGTAACGTGCATGGCGCGGCCGGCTTCCTGCAAGTCTTGCGTGGGCGAGTCGTATTTGCTGGTGGTCGCAAAGGGACGAATGGTCAGCGAGCCAACATAGCTGAGCGACGTGGCGATTTCATCGGCCAGGCCGAGGCGCAGAAAATCCAGATCCTTGTCGGCTCCCAGGTTTTGCAAAGGCAGCACGGCGACGGTCTTCTGGATGGAGGTGCTGGCGACGGGCGCGGGGCGCTGCTTGACGAACCAGAGGACGGCCGCGAGAGCCACCACTGCAACTGCGGCAACGATCGCGATGAGTACTTTGTAGGAAGCTTTTTTTTCAGTAGGCGCGGTAGCGCTGACGGCGCTCGCGGAACTCACTGCGATGGGTTGATTGGAACCGCTTGGTGCTGCTGCTCCGGCCGTTTGCGAGCTTCCAGTGTCCTGCAAAAGGGGCATTCGTCCTGACTCTGTGTCGCGCTTCAATCGCTGCAAATCGCCGCGGATCTCAGAGGCGTGCTGGTAGCGCAGGTTGCCATCTTTCTCGAGAGCTTTGTTGATGATGTCTTCGAGCCTCGCAGGGACTTCGCGATTCAGTCGCACCACTGCGACTGGCGCGCGATTCATGATGGCTTCGCAGATTACCGCGGGGCTTTCTCCGTGAAAGGGCACATCGGCGGTCGCCATTTCGTAGAGGACCGCGCCAAATGAAAACAAGTCGGAGCGAGCGTCAAGTTCGCGGCCGCGCACCTGCTCGGGCGACATATAAGTGACGGTGCCTAACATTGTGCCGGGGCTGGTGAGGTGGGCTGCGTCCATGGTTTGAGTGGCGCCGACGTTTTGGTTGGAACCGGGCGCCATTACTTTCGCGAGGCCGAAGTCGAGAATCTTGGCGTGGCCGCGCTTGGTGACGAAAATGTTTGCCGGCTTAATGTCGCGGTGAACGATGCCTTCGGCGTGGGCTGCGTCGAGCGCGTCGGCGATCTCGATGGCCAATGGAATCAGAGTGTCAGTATTGAGTGGTTGCGATCCGATGGCATGCTTGAGGGTCAGGCCGTCGAGAAACTCCATGGCAATGAAGGCCTCGCCGTCGTACTCATCAATTTCGTAGATGGTGCAGATGTTGGGGTGGTTTAGGGCCGATGCAGCTTGTGCTTCGCGCTGGAAACGCGCCAGCGCCTGAGGATCTTTGGCAATTTCATCGGGCAGGAATTTCAGCGCAACGAAGCGGCGAAGCTTGATGTCTTCGGCTTTGTAGACTACGCCCATGCCGCCACCACCAAGCTTTTCGATCACTCGATAGTGCGAGATGGTTTGTCCGATCATTGCTATGTTACCTAAGCTCCATTATTTTCCACTTTGTAGTTCGGGTTTTCGCACCCGCAGATTGGGCACTTTTCGATGTAGTAATGCAGTCCAACGCCGTTGTGCTTAGGTTCACAGTTGGTGGTGATCCATTTCTGGCGTTTCCGGGCTGCCTCTTCGTACAATGCCTCACGCTCTGCGAATGGCATTCCGTCTATGTACCAAGGGCCGCACTCATAGGTGCCATTGCCCTTCCAGCCCCAAGGACTCAAGCCGTGCGCCGTGCTGTCGTATGAGGGCGGCAACTCCGTAACGTATGAGCGTCCATTATTGTCGAAGTGCAACAGTTCATCAGAAGTTTGCACGTCCACACCTGACGGCGTAACCCTGACCACCTTGCCCTGATCGACGTAACACCCGCTGAACATGTAAACGTCCTGACCAACCACCAACGTCTTTCCGTCCACCCTGCCTGCCGTGACGTTCCCGCTAAGCACGTGACTAGTCACCAAGGTCCTCGTGTCCATTACCATTGCCTCGCGACTGCGGTCAGGCACGTGCTCGTGAGTTCCATCTTGCGGCCGCATTCCTAGCCAAGACTTAATTCTTTCCAGCAAAGTGGATTCCGTTGTGATCTTCGGCACTATGTGTTTCTTCCGCTCTTGACCGACGACCCTGTCGTCCTGCTTGAAACACAGGGATTACTCTCTTGATGTCTCTGCCGCCGGACGCTCGCCGAGTTGTACCCCAACTTGTATCCTAACCCGCTGAAATTGCGGCAGAATGAGGCAACGTTAGCAAACTGAGGCACACATAAAGTGCTGAAAATGCACGTTCGCAGACTGAAAGACGGGCTGTCGATTGCTTTGGCCGATCACTGCGGAATCTTACGTGGGTGAGATGGGCAAGTCAACGAAACCGGCTCGCTTCGCTCGGTCGAGCGCCGAGGCGGCTGTCCCCACATGAGCGTCTCAGTGCGCGGCGGATCGCTCCGCGAGGAAATTCGATTGACATTGTTTCGCGGCTGAAAGAAGTCCGGCGTATTCGGGTTCTCCACGAAGTTTCACCAGAAGTGGGTCGGTTTGCAGGGCGGTGCCGCCACCGATTTTTTCAACGATGCGATAGTGCGAAATAGTTTGGCCGACCACTCCGCTGAATCTTACGTGGGTGAAATTCGCGCGTCAATGAAACGCGGGATGAAACCCAGGACGAAGTGCCGGTAGCGAACTTGGAAGTTCACGCCTGCTCCAGTTGTCTTGTGGCGGCGCTTCCAACGGTCTGATCGCCATTGCTTCGACATGAGCTATTTTGAACAGTATTCGGAATCGAAGCGGACCATTATGAGTAAACACTTAAGGAAACCCCCAGTGTCGTCTTGCCGCCCCCAGAGGACCTATATATGTGGATACTTACAAAGCGCTCCAAGGAAATGGCACTCGAACACGCCGAACTTGAGTCGTTAGTCTTGCAACGCACTGCAGAACTTCAAATTCTTTCCCAACGCTTGCTTAAGGTGCAGGATGAAGAAAGGCGGAAACTCGCGCGCGATTTGCATGACAGCACTGGACAAACGCTGGCCGCGCTTAAGATAAATGTCTCGTTCCTTGAAGCAAGAAGCCAGCCGGATTCGTCCGAGCGCGCTATTGTCGCCGAGGTAAGGGCGCTAGCGGATCAGGCGATCCGAGAAATTCGAACCATGTCCTACCTGCTGCATCCGCCACTTTTAGATGAGGTAGGTTTTGCGTGTGCGGCCGAGTGGTACGTTGAGGGCTTCGCGAAGCGAAGCGGGATCGACGTAAGCGCGGATTTTCCTACAGGCGAACGGTTGCCGAAGAACATGGAACTCGCCCTTTTCCGTGTTCTCCAGGAATGTCTCACCAACGTGCATCGGCACTCAGGAGCGAACGCCGTGACCGTAGTTTTTCAGCAGAAGCCCGATCTGGTAATCCTGAAGGTACAAGATTCCGGGCGAGGCATTTCCGCCGAGCGCCTGGCTCTGCTTCGCCAAACAGGTGCCGAATCGGGAGTTGGGCTGGCGGGGATGCGCGAACGTATGAACGAGCTGACTGGCAGGCTCGAAATAGAGTCGAGCGCCGGCGGGACAACCGTTCAGGCCACAGTGCCCCTTTACCCGGCGGCTCGACCGCCTTCATTCGAAAATTATGCGCGGGCAGAAGTTGCAACTGCGGTGCAGTCTTACCAGTAGAGCGCCGGGGAATCGAGACACTTTCGTTTCGGTCTTTCAATCAGTCCGCCGGCATGGGTACGGGGCGTGGCGCTGTGCGAAGTATTTTCGCTGGAACTCGCGCCGGGACTGCCGCTTCTGCCGGGGCTTCGAGCCACTTGCGCACTTGCGGCATCGCCTGCCTCATCGCAAATTCGCCGGCTTTGATCAGTTCGCCGGCGCGCTTGAAGTCGTCGTAGGCAAAGCCGGCCACATCGGGCTCGACGACAACATCGGCAGCGCTTCGCCATACGCTGGCCATTGCATCCTGCGCGATGGCGAATGATTGTCCGATCACATCAAAAAAATGGCGCGGCGCTTCGCCTTTGGCCCATGTGCCTTTCAAGTGCACGGCCAGCACTCGCTCTGCGCCCATCTCGCGCAGCGGACGCGTGGGCACGGGATGCGAAAGCATTCCATCCACTAGATAGCGGCCGCGAATCTCAATCGGCAAAAACATTCCTGGATAGGCGCAACTGGCGCGCACGGGATCGATGATCGAACCGGAATGAAAGACGATGCCTTCACCGCTATTGAAATCAGTCGCGGTAACGCCAAGAGGAATGCGTAGTTCTTCGAACGTCTTCACCTTTAATGTATGGGTGAGGAACGACACCATGCGATCGTTGGAAGCTAAGCCGTAACGTGAGACCGTCCAGCGGGCGAAGGTAGTGAAGCGGCAGGAGTGTGCAACTTTCTCGAGATCCTCAAGGGAAAGCCCGCTGCAGTAAGACGCTCCAATCAGCGCGCCAACGCTGGTACCCGCGACGAGGCGAACTGGAATTCCTTCTTCTTCGAGAATTTTGAGGACTCCGATGTGGGCCATGCCACGCGCGAAGCCTCCGCCGAGAGCCACGCCGATTGTGGGGAATCTGGGCTCAACCGCAACCCCTTTGCGAGACAGTTCCCGGCCGAAAGCCTGCAC
>Ga0116125_1001139_pt1 | contig 11778 bp, 9 predicted proteins | sample June2015DPH_16_1_2_FD_89729 | JGI IMG/M metagenome (GOLD analysis project Ga0116125, IMG submission 89729) | Peatland microbial communities from SPRUCE experiment site at the Marcell Experimental Forest, Minnesota, USA - June2015DPH_16_10 | ecosystem: Environmental > Terrestrial > Soil > Wetlands...
CGTTTCTTGCTCTTCGACGTCAGAATGTGCCGCAAGTGCGACCGCCCCCGCTTCACTTTCCCCGTCCCGGTTAACTTAAAGCGCTTGGCAGCGCCCTTGTGCGTTTTCAATTTCGGCATAAACCCTCAGCTATTAGCATTTGGCTCTTAGCTAAAGCAAAAGCTTGCTTAGGCATTCCCTTGACGGGCCAAATGCCAAGTGCTAAGTACCAATTGCGATTGATTTGTGAATCGACCGCGAAAGCCACACGGCTACGACGCGGGCTTGGCTACTTGCGCCGGCAGAGCGCTCGGACCGGGCGCACTCTGCGCCGCTGCCTTGTGCTTTTCTTCCCTCTGCTTGTCTTTCTCCCGTTCTTTTTCCGTTTTCTTCGGCGCCAGAATCGCGTGCAGCGTGTTGCCCTCTTGCCGGGGACGAAACTCCACAATGCTGTGCGGCTCTACGTCTTTAATCAGCCGCTCCAGAATCTGGCGGCCCAGTCCGGTGCGCGTCATCTCGCGTCCGCGGAAAAAGATGGTCGCCTTGACCTTGTCGCCCTCGTCCAGAAACCGCAGTACATGATTCTTCTTGGTCTCGTAATCGTGGTCATCCACATTAATGCGGAACTTGACCTCTTTTACGGTAATCGTCTTCTGGTGCTTCTTCGCTTCGCGCTCTTTCTTTTCCTGTTGGTAGAGATACTTCCCGTAGTCCATAATGCGGCACACGGGAGGCTGCGCGGTGGGCGAAATCTCAACCAGGTCCAGATTCTTTTCGCGGGCTTTTTTGATGGCTTCGTAAGGCGGCATGATGCCAAGCTGCTGCCCTTCGTCGTCAATCACGCGAATTTCGCGCGCCCGGATACGATCGTTGGTGCGGATAAAACGTTTATCGATACAGTCCTCCGTGCTCTAAGCGACTGAGAATAAAGAATTATATCACGAGACCTGTCTTGAAGCGCCGACGGCGGGCCATCGCGACTCACTCAATCAATCATGCTACCATTCCGCCATGCCGATCCGCGATACCAGCCCTGCGGCCAGAACCGTTCAGTTGCAGTTTGAGCGGGCCACCACGGGAGAACAGCGTCTCCTCATGGTGCTGGAGATGAGCCGGTTCGCGCGCGATCTTGCTGCCGCCGGTATTCGCCAGCAGCACCCCGGATGGACCGATGCCCAGGTCGCGCGCGAACTACTCCGGCTGGCCTTTCTGCCGGATCCTTTGCCGCCGGATCTGCCGTGAGCGTGCCCGATGTGCTCCGACGGATCACAGCCGCGCTCACGCAAGCTGGCATTTCCTACATGCTTGCCGGATCATTTGCCAGCGCCTATTATGGGGCGGTTCGTTCAACCCGCGACATCGATTTTGTGATTGAAGCTACCACGGAGCAGTTGACATACTTTATCCAGAGCTTGCCCGTGGGCCAGTACTATGTGGACTTGGACGCCGCTCTTCAGGCTCACCGTCGACAATCCATGTTCAACGTGATCGACATGGCTTCCGGTTGGAAGATCGATCTGGTCATCCGCAAGGGCCGCCCCTTCAGCCGCGAGGAATTCCGCCGCCGTCAATCCGTCGACCTGCAGGATATTCCGCTCTTTGTGGCGAGCGCTGAGGATGTAATCGTCTCGAAACTGGAGTGGTCAAAGCTCGCTCAATCGCAAAGACAAATTGAAGACGTGGCCGCGATCCTGCGCATTCGAAGAGATTCTTTGGACCACTCCTACCTCGAGCGTTGGATCGCGGAATTGCACCTGGAGAGCCTTTGGATCGATGCAAAGCGTGCAGCAGATCTTTGAGACAATAAAATTTAGGTCAAGGTCCTGGTCTATGTGCAGAAACATCAAGACTCTCTTCAACTTCGATCCGCCGGTCACCGACGACGAAGTGCGCGCCGCTTCGCTCCAGTTCGTGCGAAAAATCACTGGCTTCAATAAACCCTCCAAGGCCAACGAAGCCCTGTTCCTCGCCGCGATCGATGAAGTCGCTGCCGTTTCAACTCGACTTCTGCGTTCCCTCGAAACCACTGCGCCTCCCAAGAATCGCGAGGAAGAGGCCGCCAAAGCAAAAGCTCGCGCAGCAGAACGGTTCGGCACCTAGGACGTCGGCACCCACGGCGATTGAACTTCCTGCAACCGCAACGGGCTCGACTTCTACCCGCAACTTTTCAGTGCCTCCAGGGTTTATCTTCGTACGCCCTTCTCGATCGATTCATCGATTCTTAGTGCAAAGCCTTTGCACGCGAGGCCCCAATGACCACTGACGAACAAGAACGCATGCAATCCCTTTGTGAGCAGATCGTCAAAGAGGAAAATGGTGCGAAGTTTACCAAACTGGTTGAGGAACTCAACGATCTCCTGGACCCCAACGAGCAACCGGCAAGAGTCCGAGAGCCCGCCAGCAAACCGGAATGCAGGCGCCTGCCCGAATGGTCGAATGAATGATCGAATGAGGGAGCGGCCTCGAATGTTCTATGGCGTCTCCCAGTCGACCGAATAAACATCTTGAGTCCCCGTGTCGCGCAGCAGCAGCGGCGAGTCATCGGGCGCCAATGCCAGACCGCCGCCATACCGGCCGGTGGTGGCAAAATTCTTCAGGTCGGCCACTTGTTCGGTCTTGCGGTCGCTGATCCGAATCCTCACCACGGCATTTTTTCCGCGATAATCCAAAACGTAAACGTACTGTCCATCGCGCGACCAGTTCAGCCAGCTCAGCGATCCAGTAGCCAGCTCAGTCCACTTCTGGGTCTGGAAATCAAACAGCAACAACCTCATCGAGTCCGCAGAGAATGCGGAAATATACCGCCCGTCCGGCGACCACCGCGGCGAGTAGAGCCCTTGCGAACCAGGCAGGTCAGAAGCCTTGCGGCTGGCCACATCCAACACGTGGATCGCCGACGAAGGATCATTCGATTCATTGCTGAAAACCATCTTGCTTCCATCCGGCGACCAGTTCGGGTCCAGTTGCTGGCGCGGGTCTTCCGGCATCAGCGGCCGCGGACTTCCCCCCTCCGGCGAGACTTCATAAATTTTTCCCGGTTTGTCCGCGCCCGCTGCGAACTCAAAAAAGACGATCTTCTTCCCGTCCGGCGACCACCGCGGCAGCACGGGATACATCGGCGGATACGTCAACTGCAGCCGCTCGCTCCCATCCACCTTGCTTCGCCACAGAGCACCTTCGCGATAAGAAACGTAGGTCACCCACTGCCCATCTTTCGAAAAGGCAACATACTCCGCCGAAACACCGCCGAGAAAAGGAGAGAACTGCCCGCTCTTCGAGTCATAACGCATCAACTCGCCGCGGTACGTCTGCCCGATCAAAAACAACTTCTTGCCATCCCGGCTGGGCAGCGGCGAAGACAACGACAACGGGCTCGAAGTCAAAGCAATCGGCTTAGGTTCCGAGCGAAAAAGTTCAGAACGAAGAAAGCTGCCCTTCTGCGGAAGCGCCCAGATCTGACCCTTAGATTGAAAAACAAAATACTTTCCATCCGCGGTCCACTTGCCGCAACATTCATCCGGCGGATCGTGCCAGCCCGCCAGCAAACGGTGCAAATCCGTCCCCGCCGCTGATCCTGAGGCTGACACTTCCCAGGCGAGTTGCTGGCCCAGCGTTCCGGCGCTCTCCGTGGTGTCGAATCGCAAGTGGCTGGCGTCGGGCGACCATGCAATATTCTTGATGTCACCTTTCACCCTGAGCAGCTTGCGCGCTTCCGTCCCGTCCGCCTTCGCCACGAACAAATCGCTCAGGTTACTGTAAGCGAGCATCTTGCCGTCGGGTGACCATGCTGCAGTTTCTCCTGCGATATCCCCGAGCCTGCGCGGCGATCCTCCCAGTATCGGCAGAGTCCACATCGGTCCTCGCGGAGGCGCACCCCGCCCGTCAACTACCAGAAGTTGCGAACCATCCGGCGACAAGCCCACCGGCACCATGTCTGGCGAAGGCATTATGGAAATCTGTCTCGGCTCACCGCCGGCAGTCGACATCTCCGCAAAATCGTGGAACGTGAAGCTCGCCGAACTGCCGACGCCCAGGCCCAGGTAGAGCCGGGAACCGTCGGTTCCGATCAGCGACTTGGGCAGGCCGTCATGGGTGAGCTGCACATAATTCGAAACCGTGGGAACGGCTGCGGGGCGCATCCAAAGGTAAGCCACCACTACCCATACCAACGCAATCACCAACGCCACAGCCATGATCGCGGTTCGCGAACGCAGGAGATCGTCGTGTTTCGTCCCACGTATTCTTGTCTCGCCTGGTCCTCGTCCACTAACGTTCGACCCATCCCGCCTGATCGCATGCGCGCCCGACGGCGACGAAACCCCCGAGTCCGATAGCGCCTCCAGCGCAAACGCCAGATCCGACGCCGACTGAAACCGTTGCTCCGGATTTTTCTCCAGGCAGCGCCGCACCACTCTCTGAAACCCCACCGGCGTCTCCGGCGCCAACTCCGAAATCGGTGCAGGATCTTCGTTCAGAATCGCGCTCATCGTATCCGCCGATGTGGGCCGATCGAACGTCCCCCTCCCCATCACCATCTCGTAAAGGATGGCACCAAAGGCGAAAATGTCAGTGCGATGGTCGGTCTCCAGCCCGCGCACCTGCTCGGGAGACATGTAACCTACGGTTCCGATAGCTACACCCGGCAAGGTAAGCGTAGGCGCCGCGTTCGCCGCCGCGTCTTTCGGCGCCACCACTTTGGCCAGTCCGAAGTCCAGAATCTTGACTCGTCCGTCTTTGGTGACGAACAAGTTGTCGGGCTTCAGATCGCGATGAACAATCCCTTTTTCGTGCGCCGCTGCCAGCCCGTGCGCGATCTGGACTCCATAGTCAATGGCCTTGCGCAACGGCAGCGGCCCGCGCCGCACGCTCTCCGCCAGCGTCTTGCCTTCCAGCAGTTCCGACACCAGATAAGGCACGCCCGCGTAGGTTCCCATCTGATAAACGGCAAGAATGTTGGGATGATTCAGCGCCGCCGCCGCTTTCGCTTCCACCTCGAAGCGCTGCAACCGCTCCGGCGACGATGACACCAGTTCCGGCAGAACCTTGATGGCGACGTCGCGATCGAGCCGCGTATCCCGCGCCCGATACACCTCGCCCATGCTCCCCGCTCCCAGCGGCGAGAGAATTTCATACTGACTGAGCCTGGTGCCAGGGGTCAGGGCCATGTGGGTGCGCCAATTATAGTCCCCACAAATCTTTGTGCCCCATGAAAACACTAATGTGAAAGCACTCATCGGAAATCGTCATGTGAGGACAGCGTGTGGCGAGCATGCAGGGACGGCATGTGGAAATCGCATGTGGGGACAGCCGCCCCCGGCTAGCTTGCCCTGAGCGTAGCCGAAGGGTCGAGCGCAGCTCGACGGTTTTCGTCGTCAGTGCCCGCAAACTCGCACCAGGGACATTACCTTGACACCAGCCCGACGCCACTGTACTCTCGCCAGCCATAGCGCTTGCGCGCTCGGCGACGCGCCTGTCCCGCGTCGTGGCTTATCCCCTGCGGCCTCTGCTTTCCCCCTCTGGCTTTGGGGTTCCACGTGGAAGCATAAGTGTGCAGTGAGAGGCCTGATGCCCGATCGATCGAACATGTCCGTCCGCCACGGCGTATTCCTTATCGTGCTCTTCGTTATGGCCGCACTTTCGTCGCTCCCCTGCGCGGCACAAATCTTTGGTTTTCCGTTGGTGTCTCCGGAAGACCTCAAGATGACGAGCGAGCCCAAAGCTCCCGGAGCGCCAGCCATCATATTGTTTCGCGAAGTCGACCGCGATGACAACGGGATCACTTCGCACGAAGACAATTACCTGCAAATCAAGATTCTGACCGAAGAAGGCCGCGAACACGCCAATGTCGAGATTGCCTTCAATAAGGCAAACGAGGACGTGGTCAATATTCGCGCACGCACCATCAAACCTGACGGCTCCAGTGTCGACTTCGACGGCAAGGTGTTTGAAAAGGTCATCGAAAAAGCCCAGGGCCTGAAGTATTTAGCAAAGACGTTCACGCTCCCCGACGTGCAGGTCGGCAGCATCATTGAGTACCGCTTCACTTACGATCTGAAAGAGCACTACATCTTCGATTCACACTGGACCATCAGTCATGAGCTGTTCACTCGAATCGCGAAATTTGTCCTGAAGCCTTACCAATCCAGGTATACCCCGATGACCTTGCGCTGGACGTGGCAAGGTCTAGGGTCGAATGCCGGGCCGAAAGAGGGGCTGGACCACATCATCCGCCTCGAGGTTGATGACATTCCGGCCTTCCAGGTGGAGGACTTTATGCCGCCTCCCAGCCAACTGTGGGCGCGAGTTGATTTCATCTACGAAGAGGATTACCTGGAGACCGACCCCACCCAGTTCTGGCGTCACGTTGCTAAGAAGCGCGGCGATGCCCTGGAGACCTTTGTCGGTAAGCGCAAGGCCATGGAACAGGCGGTCGCCCAGATTGTCTCCCCCAGCGATCCTCCGGAAGTGAAGCTGCGGAAAATCTATGACCGCGTGCAGCAAATCCGAAACCAGTCCTACGAGCTCAGCCGGACCGCCCAGGAAGAAAAACGCGAAAAAGAGAAGCCCGTCGAAAACGTCGAGGAGCTCTGGAAACGCGGCTACGGCGATGGCGTGCAACTCACCTGGCTTTACCTGGCCTTGGTCCGGGCGGCGGGCTTCGAAGCCTACGGAGTCTTGGTGGCGAGCCGGAACGAGTATTTCTTTAATCCGAAGACTCTGGAAAACCACAAGCTCAACGCCAACGTGGTGCTGGTCAAGCTCAACGGGAAAGAACTCTATTTCGATCCCGGCGCTGCCTTTACTCCTTTTGGCCTGCTGACCTGGTCTGAGACCGGCGTACCGGGATTATGCCTCGACAAAGAAGGCGGCACCTGGGTCAAAACCACGCTTCCGCAAAGCTCGGAATCGCGCGTCGAGCGCGTGGCCAAACTGCGGCTCACCGACGACGGCAGCCTTGAAGGAAAACTCACGGTTACCTATACCGGACTGGAAGCGATGTATCAACGGCTCGAGGTTCGAAATGCGGACGATGTCGCCCGCAAGAAGTTTCTCGAGGACCGGGTTCAGCACCAGATTCCAGCGACTGCGGAAGCGAAACTCACCAACCAGCCGGATTGGGCCAATTCGGAAACTCCCTTGGTCGCCGAATATCACATCACCATTCCGGACTGGGCTTCCAGCGCGGGAAAGCGCACGTTGATTCCGGCAAGCATTTTTACCGCGGTCGAAAAGCACATCTTCGAACATGCAAACCGCGTCCAGCCGATTTATGTCGACTACCCTTACGAAAAAGAAGAAGACGTGACCATCGAACTCCCCGCCGGTTGGCAGGTGAGCAGCGTTCCGACCCCACAGAAGCTGGACGCCCACGTCCTGAACTACACTTTGAACGTTGACCAGGACGGCGCCAGCCTGCACCTGACGCGAAAATTGACTTGGGATTTTCTTCTGCTCGAGCCCAAGTACTATCCCGCGTTGCGAAATTTCTTTCAATCAGTGAGGACCGGTGATGACCAGCAAATTGTTCTGCAACCCGCCGCAGCATCCGCTAGCAATTAGCCGGCTCGCTCGGCTGATTAGTTTTCGCGCCGCGACCTTGCTTCTTGCCGGCGTGCTTTTCGCCGGCACGCCTCGCGTCGCGGCCACCGATGCCCCGCAGTGGATGCACGCCCAGGTCAACGCCCCGCTCCCCGCCTACGACGAAAAGACTGACGCCGTCCTGCTCTACTCCGAAACCAACGTCACCGTGATCTCGGCCGACAAAATCAAAACCACGGTGCGCGAGGCCTATAAAATTCTTCGGCCCAACGGCCGGGAGCATGGCACCGTCTATGTCTCCTTCAATCCCCAGCGCAAAATCAAAAGCCTGCACGGCTGGTGCATCCCGGCGCAGGGCAAGGACTACGAAGTCAAAGACAAAGACGCCGTCGAACGCTCGCTCGGCCCGGGCTTCGAACTCGTCGACGATGTCAAATACAAAATACTCACCATCCCCGCACCCGATCCCGGCAATATTGTTGGCTACGAATACGAAGTGGAAGAGCACCCATTCTTTCTGCAGGATATTTGGATCTTCCAGGAACCCAATCCCGTGCGCGAGGCGCACTATTCGGTGCAACTTCCCGCGGGTTGGGAGTTCAAAGCCTCGTGGCTGAACCACGCGGAAATCAAACCCGCCGATACCGGAAACAATGTCTGGCAATGGACAGTGGCCGACGTAAAAGAAATTCGGCATGAACCGGCCATGCCGCCATACCAAGGCGTGGCTGGCCAGATGATCGTGACCTTCTTCCCGCCCGGCGGGAAAGCCGCAAACGGATTCGCCAACTGGAACGATCTGGGGAACTGGGTCAATCTACTGATGGCCGGCCGAGTCGATGCCTCGCCCGAAGTTAAACAGCAAGTTGCAACCCTGACGACGGGAAAAAGCACGCAACTCGAAAAGATGCAGGCCATCGCGCAATTTGTGCAACGCGATATCCGCTACGTCGCCATCGAACTCGGCATCGGCGGCTGGCAGCCCCATTCGGCGCCCGAAGTCTTTGCCCATCACTACGGCGACTGCAAAGACAAAGCCACCCTCACGCGCTCCATGCTGAACGAAATCGGCGTCGAATCGTTCCAGGTGGTCATCAACAGCCATCGCGGCGTGGTCACCCGCGAAACTCCGGCGCATAATTTCGGCTTCAACCACGCCATCGTCGCCATCAAGTTGCCCGACGCCCTGATCGATTCTTCCCTGGTCGCCGTTTTGCAGCACCCCAAACTGGGCCGCTTACTTTATTTCGATCCCACCGACGACATCACCCCCTTCGGCCAGATCCGCAGCGAACTGCAGGACAACTACGCGCTCCTGGTGACGCCCGCCGGCGGCGAATTAATTCCTCTTCCTCAGCAACCTCCCGCCATGAACAGCGTGGAGCGAACCGCCAAGCTCACTCTCGACGCCGAAGGCACGCTTAAAGGGGACGTCAAAGAGGTCCGCCTCGGCGGCCGTGCTGCCTCGGAACGCGGTGCCCTGTTGAACGTCACCAAAGCCACCGACCGCATCAAACCGATCGAAACCCTGCTGGGCAGTTCACTTGCGACTTTTCGCATCACGCACGCCAGCGTCACCAATCTCGACCACACCGACCAGCCCTTCGGCTTCAACTACACCTTTGAGTCCGATCACTACGCCAAAAGCGCCGGAGGACTGCTGCTGGTGCGCCCGCGCGTGCTGGGCAACAAAGGCTTCAACTTCTTCGAGACCAAAGAGCCGCGCAAGTTTCCGTTCGAACTCGAGGGATCGGCGCGCGACGTTGACACTTTTGAGATTGCGATCCCCGCCGGCTATGAAGTCGACGACATGCCCCCGCCCGTCGACGCCGACTACAGCTTCGCCAGCTACCACTCCAAAACCGAAGTCAGCGGAGGCGTGATACGCTACACCCGGACTTTCGAGGTCAAGGAACTGAGCGTGCCCGTCGATCGCGCCGACGACCTCCGCCGCTTTGACCGCGCCATCACCGGCGACGAACGCAATACGGTGGTGCTGAAAGCGGTCGCCCACTAGCCGCTCGCAGACTGGAGACCGATGAACCTGCTACTGGAAACCCGCGAGGTTGGACGAGTCACCATCGTGCGCTGCAAAGGCCGTCTCGTGTCCGGCGGCGAGACTGAAGCCTTGCGCGCCCACGTTGCGCATCTGTTGCGCGACCGCCGCTCCATCGTGCTGCATCTCGGCGAAGTAGTTTTCATCGACAGCAGCGGCCTCGGAACCATGGTGCGCACTCTCACCGGCACGCGCCAGGTGCATGGCGACCTGAAACTCTGCGACGTTCCCGAGCATGTCCGTAAAGTGCTGCAACTATCTCATCTAACGAAATTGTTTGATTCCCACGAGTCGGAAGATCACGCGGTGGCGGCGTTTTACCGCAAGCCCGTGCAGGCTGAACAGCCCGTCTCGATGGGGCGTAGCGTGCTCTGCGTCGACCGCAATGTTGATGTAGTCACCTACGTTCGCGAACTCCTGCATCGCGCCGGGTACGACGTGCACACCAGCAACAACCTGCGCGATGCCCTGATCCTGATGCGCGTCTCGCGTTTCGATCTGCTGCTCCTGGGCGCGGACATCCCCACCTCGCCGGCCACGGAAAAATCCTTCCGCGATGCCAGCGCCAAAATCCCGCGCATCGACCTGGGAAGCGACTTCTCCACCCTCGAAGCCGGCGCAGCCGCCTCCGCCCTGTTGGAAAGAATCGCAGCGCAACTGCAACCTGCTTCTAACTAACAATCTACGTCGCGCGCGAGTTTGCCTAAACCTCCGCTCCCAACAGAGCCGAATCCTCTACGTCCTCAATCCGCGTGCGCAGCCAGCGGTTCGCCGCGTGCCGCCCCTGCAAACGCAGCTTCAAATAATTGTCGGTCAGGGCCTCGGTAAACTCGCCTCCGTCGTCGTTGCCGACAACATTTAGAGTGATCGCATCTAGCTCCTTGCCGACGAACCCGCGCATGAACGCCAGTTTTTTCTCGGCGGCCAACTCGCGAAGGATGCGGTTGCGCTCGCGTGCCAAGTGCACTGGGACCTGATTCCTCATCTCCGCCGCCGGAGTTCCAGGACGCGCGGAATAAGTGAACACGTGCAGATAAGTAAACGGCAGCTCCTCGATCATCCGGCGCGTGGCTTCGAACTCGGCATCGGTCTCGCCAGGAAAGCCGACCATGACGTCGGCGCCGATGGCCGCGGTGGGCATGGCCGCGCGAATCTTTTCAATCTTCTCGCGATAATGCCAAGGTCGATATTTGCGATGCATGCGCCGCAATACCGCGTCGCTGCCCGATTGCATGGGGACGTGCGCGTGCTTCGCAATCCGCGGCGATGACGCGACCAAAGAAATCAGTTCCTCGGTCCAGTCCATGGGCTCGACCGAGGAGATGCGCAGTTTCTCGAGGCCAGTTTCGGAGAGGATGGCGCGAATAAGCATCGGCAGGTCGTTAATCGTCTGTCGTTGGCGAGACCCGCTGAAAACTGAGAGCTGACGGCTGACAGCCAAATCCCTCCCCCATCTTCCGAGGTTGATTCCGCTGATCACGACTTCGCGATAGCCGGAGTCGACCAGGCCGTTGACGTCGCGCAGAATCCGATCCATCTCGAGCGAGCGACTCTGGCCGCGCACGTAGGGGATCACGCAGAACGAGCAGCGGTTGTCGCATCCGTCCTGCACTTTGAGGTTGGGGCGGGTGCGCTCATTGGCAGCATCGAACACAGGGGCGGCAAGCAGCTCCGTGTGCGCGAAGATATCGGAGACAAAAATGGGGCTCCCGGCCTCCGGGTTTCCGCTTGGGGATGGCGCGGTAAGAGTTGTCAGTGGGACGAAGGCAGGTCCCTCGGAGGATAAAGCCCTTTCGAAAGAAGGCTGGCGATTCGCGGCGCCAAAGACGCTGCGCCACCCAAAGTCGGGCTCACTGCTGCAGCCTGAGTCGAGAGCTGAATTGCCGTACGTCACGCTTACAATCTCCGCCAGTTGATGCTTGTGTGAGTTCCCGACCACTAGGCTAACGCCCGGCAGCGCGGCAATCTCATGCGGGGCGCGCTGCGCGTAGCAACCGGTAACCACAATGCACGCTTCAGGATTCTGCCGCCGCACCCTTCTGACAGCAGCCCGCGCATCCTGGTCCGCAGCTGCGGTCACGGTACAAGTGTTCAACACGACGACGGAGGCCTGTGCGGGAGAGGAAGCGCGGGTCATGCCGCGCTGCTCGAACTGGCGTTCGAGGGCGGCGCCGTCAGCCTGGGTGGCGCGGCAGCCGAAGTTC
>Ga0116125_1001144_pt1 | contig 11747 bp, 7 predicted proteins | sample June2015DPH_16_1_2_FD_89729 | JGI IMG/M metagenome (GOLD analysis project Ga0116125, IMG submission 89729) | Peatland microbial communities from SPRUCE experiment site at the Marcell Experimental Forest, Minnesota, USA - June2015DPH_16_10 | ecosystem: Environmental > Terrestrial > Soil > Wetlands...
GCGACTCTCCCCGGTATTCATTCCGGGGCCCAATTGAAGCCCCGTGACCGTGGCGTCGCCCTCGACCCTGGCGTTGCCTCTCCCCGGTATTCATTCCGGGGCCCAATTGAAGCAGCGCACCCTTGATCACGAATCCGCCGAAGCGCGGCCACTCTCCCCGGTATTCATTCCGGGGCCCAATTGAAGCCGCTTGACCCATCGAATGGTTTGCTCCACACCAAACCTCTCCCCGGTATTCATTCCGGGGCCCAATTGAAGCAGGGGCAGACGATTGCCGCGAACAACGTTTTGATCACCTCTCCCCGGTATTCATTCCGGGGCCCAATTGAAGCCGACTGACGAAGCCTCCCCTGACGCTGCCCACGCGGACTCTCCCCGGTATTCATTCCGGGGCCCAATTGAAGCGTGACCTCGACAAATACGGGCGCCGCCCGGGTGCCAACTCTCTCCGGTATTCATTCCGGGGCCCAATTGAAGCAGTGTGCGATTCAGTGTGGCATTATCCGCCGTCATCGGCTCTCCCCGGTATTCATTCCGGGGCGCAATTGAAGCTTCGGGACCGCGATGCTTGCTGCGCGTGCAAAGAACTCTCCCCGGTATTCATTCCGGGGCCCAATTGAAGCTATGTTGTTTGCCATTTAGATACCAATATTTATTACCTCTCCCCGGTATTGATTCCGGGGCCCAATTGAAGCCTGCCGCACGGCACGACGTACCACGTACTGCGGTCAGCTCTCCCCGGTATTGATTCCGCGGCCCAATTGAAACCTTGATGACCATCAAGGGAAAGTGTTTGACTGCCTTTTCGCAAAGGCAGGATCAACCAAAACAAACGCGAAATGTCCGTGTTATGGAATCCCGGTACATCCGTGCGTAAGCGGCCCCGGCCGCGCCAGTCACGGACACAATCTGACTTCACCCATATGGGCTTATACGGCTTGCCTTGCTGCAAGTTCGGCGCTAGCTATCAGTTCGTTTACGCTACGACCGGCCCAGCTGCTTGCCTCGATGACGAGACTTGTTCTTGGCCTGCGACGGGTCGACGGGGGTCGTGCCAACCCAATCAGGACGAGACCATGAGGCGAGTGCACATCGAGCTTCAGCGCGTGCAAACCTGGCTCTTCTCTGCTCCGCGGCTGCGCGCGATGGTGGGCGCCAATACGTTGCTTGGCGAGACCCTACGCGTCTCGCTGCCGAAGCTCGCGCGGGAGGGCGGAGCGTGGGCCTTATCGCCCGCCATGGAGCCATATCCCGCGGCTGACTCGCAAGATCCGCTGAAGGATCACGACGATCCCGCGGCGGACGCACAGGACGGTATCCTGGCGCGCGACGGCGGCCACTTCGAAGCGTTGTTCGCGAACGGCGCCGACGCCTTCGCCAGCAAGGCCGCCGCGCTCCTTCGTCGAGAGCTACCTGGCCTTCGCTTCCGCATCTCCATCGACCGTGACGAATGGAAGAAGAGCGCCGTCCACCTCTCGACAGAGCTTCCGGTGCTTGCGCCGTGCGAATGGACGGGGCGCGGGTTGGCGTCTGAGGACGTTCAACAGGGCGACGAGCATGCGTCGGTGTCGATGGAGGTGCAGCGCCGTCACGAGGCGGCGAAGCGCGCCGAGAGGGGACAAGCCAGCGATCTCGCAAGTCTGCTCGTCGCCACGACGAATTTGAAAGATTTCCGGCGCGTGGTCGAGCTCAAAGAGCTCGTGGGCTCAGGCTACATCGCGCTGATTCACGCCGACGGCAACGGGGTCGGCAGCGGCGCCGGCAAGACCGAGGTCGAGCGCGCGGCCTTCTTTCATGGAACTCGCGTGCTCTTGCGCCGCGCTGTCCAGAAGGCGATCGACGTCTTCTGCGCAGTGGCCTTATCGAGCGGAAACAGCCGACAACGCGAACAAGCACCGCTTATCCCGCTGATGCTCGGTGGCGACGACCTGCTCGTGGTTTGCCGCGCTGATACGGCGCTGCCCTTTGTCGTCGCGCTGTGCAAAGCCCTCGCCGAGACCCCGCGCGGCGAGGCTCGCTTCGAGCTGACCCTCGGGGTGGGTGTGGTGCTCGCGAAGCACACGATTCCGATCCACCGACTTCACGAGGTCTCCGAGCAGCTTGCCGGCTCCGCAAAGCGGCGCTTCCGCGGCTTTCCCAAAGACGCACCCCGTTCGGTCGTGGACTGGGCGGTCTACAGCACTGCCTGGATCGACGATCCCGAGGAGGTTCGTCGGCGCGACTGGGTGCGTGGAACCGGGCGGGACCTACGCGTGCTCTCGCAGCGACCCGTGGACGTACTCGGAAGCGGTCTCGATAGCCTTCAAGGACTGCTGCGGGGCGCTGAGAAGATCGTGGCTGCACCGCGTTCGCAGTTTCACTATTTGATCGAGCAGCTCTCGCGTGGGCGAGCCCTCTCCGAGCTCGCATTCGCTGAGCTCTCGAGGGAGGCGCGAACCGCACTCAAGAACGTTGGACTGGAGCAAGTTTGGCGACGCTCAGGAGATGACGGGCCGTGGCTCACCGAGGTGCTCGACCTCGTCGAGGTCTCCGAGATCGGCCGACTTGGAAGCAGCCACGCCGCTCTCGACGCCCCCGAGCCCGTGGAGGAGGCGATCGATGGCTAAGTCGAAGCGCAATTTTTTCCCGAAGAACAGAGCGGAGCCGCGCGGCAGAGAAGCCACGCGGGGCGAAGTCCCGCGAGACTCCCCGAAAGATGGCGCAACGGGCTGGGTTCGGCAAACCATCGCGGCCGAGTTGCTGTCGGACGCGCATCTCGGCACGGGGTCGGGAGGCGGTGGTATCGACGCGCTGGTCGCGCGGGACCGCCGGGGCCGGCCCGTCATCTGGGCGTCCCACATCGAGGGTGTCCTTCGCGACGCCGCGAGAAGGCTTCGCGGGAACGACGTCGCGGGCGACTTCTTCGGGCGCCCAGGGGGTGAGCGTCAACACGCGGCGTTCACGTCGCTTTACGTGAAGCACCAAGCCGAGGCGGCGAAGGGGACCGCAGCCGATCGCGGCAGCCACGTCTGGCGCTCGACGGCCCGCGCGGCGTTCGACAATCGCGCCCCGAAGAACGACACATTGCGCGTTGTGGAGCACGTGCCCAAGGGCACGCAGTTCGAAGGACACGTGGAGCTCCCCGCAAGCGAGCTGCCTCTCTTGCGTCGGCTGCTCCAGGAGGTGGACGCGGTGGGCGGCGGGAGAGCCGCTGGCGCTGGCCGCGTCCACCTCACGTTGAGAGAGGGGGTTATCGCGCGGCACGCCGTCGGCGAAGCGACGGGCCGACTCGTTCTCCTGCTGAGAAACTTCGATCCGCTCTGCATCACTGCGACCGCGACCCCGGACAACGTGATCCCAAGCCTCGCGTTTGTCCCAGGACGTTCGATCCTCGGGGCGCTCGCCGCCTGGTTGATTGCCGAAAGCCACCGCGACACCGCCACACTCCTCGTCGGCGGCCGCATCAGTGTGGGCGACGCGCTACCCGTACCACGTGAACCGCAACTTCTCTCGGCCGCCGAGGTTCTTCCGGCCCCGCTGTCGCTCCAAAGCGAGAAGCCCGAAGGATCCGCCGGTTCGGTTCCGTGGTGGGCGCAGGCTCGTACCGCGACGCGACGGCTCGATCGCTTCCGTGTCCAAGCGAATGAGGCCAAGAAAGACGGAGGCAAGCTGAAGCGCCCGGAGGACGATTTGGTCGCCTACCGCGCTAACGTCGATGAGCCATGGGAGACCTTTCGCCCCTCGCTTCGGGTGCGCTTGCGCAACGGTCGCTCCGATGCGCCGATTGGTCCGATGGACGCGTCGCTGTTCGCCATCGAACAGATCGCGGAGGAGACCCTCTTCTTGTGCGAGCTTCGCGGCGCCCGAGGAGACATGATGCGGCTGGCGAGCGACCTTGGGCCCGTCCTCGACGGCCGTCGATGGCTGCGCGTGGGTCGTGCCGGCGCGCCCGTCGGAGTCGAACGGCTCGAATGGGCGGTCGAAGCACCCGCCGCGCCTCTATCGTCGTCCGCCCTCCTCACACTGACCTCCGACCTTCTCCTTCGGGACGAGGACCTGCGCTGGTGCTCGGCGGTGGACGACGGTCGCATGCGGCAACTCCCAGGCTGGCCCGCCGACGTTTGCGTCTCGCCAGTCTTGCAGGACAGCGTGATGGTGCATGGCTTCAACGGCACCTCTCGGCTCTGGCGAATGCCCGCAGCGGCGATTCGGCGTGGCTCCGTCTTCAAGATCGAAGGCAAAGGCATAGCGGACCTCGCCGAGATGGCGAGAACGGGCCGGTGGCTCGGCGAGCGCTCGCACGAGGGATTCGGACGCTTTCGTCTCGATTCCTCGCTGCCGGGCATCACGAGTGCCGCTCCCCCATGGAACCCTACAGACCCTCCCGTCGACGACGTCGCGGAGGAGGTGGCCGCCGAGACGACGCACCGCTGGTTCAAAGCCCATTGTGCCCTGACCCAGGCAGCGACTTCGACGAACCGCAAGCCGAGCCTTTCTCAATGGCTCGATCTGGTGACAGAGCTGGACCGCGAGACGCCAAACGCGGTCAGCTCACGCTTGAATCCGGCGACCGCAGGCGCTCAAGGATGGAAGCACCAGGACGCGCACACGATTCTCGAGAAGATCGAGGAGCTACCCGCTAAAGCCCGTGCATCGCACGCGCGCTTTTTCGTGCGCTGGCTGAGTCAGGGGACCGTATGACGACGCGATTGACCTTGTTCACCGCCACGCTCGTACAGGACTCGGCGCTCTCGGTGTCCGGCCTCGATCGAGAGAGCAGCGCAGACCAGCCCTTTGCCGTAGTCGATGGCACGCCGACCCTCGTGGGGCGCGGCTTCAAGGGTGCGGCGGTGGCGATGGCGCGCCGCTTCTTCGAGCCACTTCCGCGCTGCGTCTCCGAAGACCCCGCACGGTGCACCTCACTGCGACGGTCTGCTTGGGAGTTCGCCGACGCCACGCCGAGCGATAGGCCGACTCCACGCGTTCGCGCCGGCTTGGGCATTCGCCACAGGACCGGGGCGCGAGCGGCAGGGGTGCTCTACGACCGGGAGGTGATTCCGGCAGGGACGCGGTGGGCGCTCACGTTCCGCGTCGACTGGTCTCATGCGGTAAGCGATGCCGAAGGCTCCGAGGCCGAAGGGATCCTCGGTTACGTGCTGGGTCAGCACTGGGCGCGAGGGCGGTGCTGGCTCGGCGGCGGCGCGGCACGGGGTCTCGGCTGGTGTCACGTCGAGAACCTGCGCGCCTGGCGCCTCGACGCGGCGTCGTATGATCGCTGGGTCGAGTCGGGTCGAGCACAGTTGCCGCCTGCGCTAGACACAATGCCGATTGTCGAGCCCACTCGCTCCTGGTGCTTCCGTACCTTGGACCTCGACCTGACGTTCGGCGAATACCTCCCGGAGCCTAACGGGCCGGCGTGGGGCCTCGACATGCTCGCCATCGGTCCTCACGACACCGAGCGCTCCGTACAACCAACGGGTGATGGGGCCTGGGCGACGCCCTCCTGGGCTGCTGCGAGCGCGGCGCCACCGGATGCTTTGAGCACTGATCGCGCGATCCTGATGGACGATAACCGGCCGTTACTGCCGGGGGCGAGCCTCCGTGGTCCTCTGCGGCACGCCTTCTCTCGTGCGGAACGCGCGGCGGGACGAGCCGTGCAAGACCCCCATGAGGTTCAGGGCGCGGTACGATCAGATGATCCCGGTGGGCAAGCGTTCGGCACGGTCGAGAAGAGCAGCCGCATCCTCGTCCGGGATGGCCGTGCCGGCGAAGCGTGGGCCGCCGCCAAGCTCCACATGCACGCCGAGGATGAGTTCTCGGCCGGCTCTTACGGAAGCGCCAAGCGCGACGCAGTCCGCGTGCTGCGGGGAACGTTCCCAACGCAAATCGTGGTCGAGGGTTGCGCACGGCATGACGTCGAGCCATTGGTCTCGATGATCGATCACCTCGTAGCGCTCGGCGCGCTCGGGCACTTGCCTGTCGGCGGCCACAAAACGCGCGGCGCCGGATGGGGCCGCTGGCGCGCGAAGAGCTGGACCATCGACGACGTAACGAAGACACGGAGCTGGGCACCTCCGCCGGAAGAAGAGCCGAGCCCGCCTCGGTCCACGAGGAGAGCGAGCGTTTCCGAGGACCGGTCTCGAGGCGTCGGATCCGCCAGGGTGCGCGCGACCCGTGGCTCGCTCTCACACGTGTCGCTGACGCTCGGGGAGGCGGTGCAAGAAGCGCAGACGCTGCTGGGCGACAGCGCGCTCGTCGCCTGGTGGTGTGACCCGACCATCGACCTCACGCGCATGGGCCCGCCCGCAACGTTCGGCTGGCAGTGGCCTCTTGATGATCAGCTTCAGGTCGACGAAGTCGCATTCTTCGCGGAGCGCTCCGTGTGGCGAGCGGCGCGAACGGTCGCGGGTACCAGGTGGGTGTTCATTGAGGAAGTGGAGACCGACGCAGGCCATACTCAGCAGGCAGATGTCGTTCATACACGGGCCAGGCTGCATGGGTTCAAGAGGTTCGCTGCTGCTGACACGGGGGAGGGCAGGGTCTTACTGCGTGAATGGCACGTGGGCGACACGCTTCTCGGGTTCACGTTGACCAAGGAGGGCCCCTGATGTCGGCGCAGAAACCATATCGCATCCGTGTTCGGGCGCTCGACGGGAAGCCGCGCGAGCCCAACAGGCTTAAGGGGCAGCTGGTCCCGCATGTGGACGTGCTCGACGCGAAGGACAAGCTCGAGTTCGTCGTCTGCGCCGTCAAGGAGGCGCATCTCGAACAGGTGCGCGCCAAGCTTAGGCGCCGTCCGTAAATAATGGAACGGATTGGGCGCGCGCCAATAGGCCTTTCCTCGATATGGGAGCGCGAGATTACTGGTCCGTAATTCATGGACGACGCCTTAGCGCTGCGGGCGTGGAAGAGATCGCGGGCGGCGACGTGAGTGTGCTTGATCCCCCACCCACGCGTACGAAAACAGCGCCTCTTCACCACGGTAGCCGTGCCCAGCAGCAGTTTCCAGCGCATCGCGAGGCAGCATCGCGGACCGCAGCGTCTCTTCACATAAGGCCGTATGGCTTCGTCCCGCTCCCCAAAGAGCTAACCTCGGCACCTCCAGTGTGGCATGACGGCACGAGCACCGAAGGTAGGCTCTCGGGCGAGCTTCGCTGCGAGCTCGAGACGCTCACGCCGCTGCTCGTGGGATGGGAACGCCGGGAAGTCGGTGATGGCGAGGAGCCCTGGCCGATCCACGAATCCATCGATGGAGTCGGCGACCTCGCACAGAAGAAGTCCGTATTGTGTCCTCTGCGAGCGCCGTGGGGAAAGCGCTCGGTCATTCTCCCCGGCGATTCGCTCAAGGGCTTGCTGCGCCACGAGCTCGGCGCCCTCCTCGGGGCGCCGATGGAGCGCGTCGCCGAGCGCTCGTACTCGTATCGGCCCAATGCTCGATTTCCGAATCGAAAGTCTCGGCTGATTCCTCGTCTGGCGCGGGTGCCGGAGAATTCCGTCGAGATGAGGCCACTTGATTCGGGCGGCAGGAATGTTCGCGTCCCGAGTCGACTCGACCTTTTGCCTGAAAATCTGAGGTACGACAAGAACCGGAGCTCGGATTCAAACTTCTATCGCTTCGACGATGGCGATGGAGCCACGTACCGTGGCGGTCAGGGCGCCGGCGAGAGGCTCAACTCGAAGCGCCAGCTCCACAGCAAGTTGTCAGTGAACCCCAAGGCGTCGACGGAAGTCGTTGACGTACCAGAGTCTGCGCAAGCTGGTTACCTCGCGACGATCCGCCACCTCACCGATGGCGACTACGGCCACTTCAGCGAGCGCCATCCCGAAGGCAAGCAGATAGGGGAAGAGGCGCGGAAGAGAATCCTGCATGCCGCATCGAGCGTTGTGTTCCAGCCGGGCGATCTGATCTGGGTCGAATGGGATACGGAACGGAAGCGCACGGTCTCGCTTGGCTGGCACTACTACTACCGCTGGGCCTATACCGACACCGTCCGCCAGCAAGGTGGAGCGCTCGAGCGTCATGGTCTGTTCCCGCTTCCCGCGGAGCGAGATACCGGTGAGGACGGCGCCCCAAAGGGGCTTTCCGCTGTTCGCCGGTTGTTCGGTTACACGGGGGACAACGAAGGCAGCAAAGGCATCGGTCGAGGTGACTACGAGCAGCTCATGGGCCGGGTCTCGGTGAACGCCGCCCTCGAGGTCGTCGAAGAGCGCGACACGGACGAGAAGCGCTTTCTTCCGCCGACTTTCCTGAAAGAACTTGGGATGCCTCGCCCGAGCGCGGTCGAGCACTACATCGACCAGCCGTATCACCCGTCGAATCGACCGTCGGACAATGCGACCCTCGTGACGTATGGAGATGCCGCGGGCTATGACGAGTCGGGGCATCTGGCCGGCCGCAAGTTTTACCTGGACCGCAAGGACGCCTATGACGGGGAGCCCTGGAAGGACGACTCGGAGGGGAATCACCGCAACGACCGCAGCACCCTGGCGCTCGATCCGTCGAGACCAGGTCGTCGGTTCCGGTTCACGGTTAGGTTCCGCGACCTTGACCTGGCCGAGCTTGCCGCGATCGCTATCGCGCTCTGCCCTCATCAGTTTCGAGCGGTGCTTGGGGGTAACCACGCGGATGGTTATTGCTCGAAGCTCGGCTACGCGCGTCCGCTGGGCTGGGGGAGTGTTCGGATCGAGGCCAAGGCGCTGCTGCTCCTCAACGCCACGAACGCCACGAACGCCGAGCCCACCCTTACGGCGGTTGAGGACGTGTCTGCTTGGGTGCGAGACCGCCACCGGCCGACACCCATGCTCCCGCGATGGCTAGCCGTTCATCGGCACAAGCACCCCGACGCGAACAGCTACCCGACGGAGAACGGGCAGGTCCACAAGTACCACACTTCGCTGCGCGCGAAGCACTCGCAGGCGCGCCGCGACCGGCCGGAGCGGAACCGGTGAGCATACTGCTCGTGCTGACGGCAGGACAAAGCGACGTGCAGATCGTCGAGGGCAGCGTACGGCGAGAGCTGAATAGGGACCGCTGCGCCTCGCTCCACGACGAGATCGAGCAGCACGCTGGAGGATGGCGTCTGGTCGATTCGCCCGTGCGCAAGGCCGATTCGATCGAGAATCTCCCATCGGGCGATCTCGTGCTGTGCGCGCCGAAGCTCGATGCAGTGCTGCGTCACCTCGCGGAAAGAGCGATTCTGCCGACGATGGCGCTCGTGCTGGAGACGCGCCGTGATGCTGGTGCCGAGCGTCACGATCCTCGATTTGCCGGCGCGATTCTCGAGGCTCGGCTGCGCGAAAAGGGGGTCGTGAGAGTTCATCGTCACGCCTACCTGGAGGGTGCTGAACGGCTGGAGAACCCGAAGTCGCCGCAAGATGCGGTCATCCGCCGTGAGGTCGTCAGCCGGCTCGAGCAGGCGGTACGTGAGTGCATCGGCGCTGCTCCGCCGGAGCGGATTGTCGTCGCGACCACCGGCGGGTTGCCAGTCGTCGCCAATCTCGTAGAAGAGATCGTTCGGCTACACGCCCCAACGACGACATCCGTCGACTTGCTCGAGGTCGCCGACGGCGCTCGGGCGAACCCGCCGACTGCTGACCACGCCGTTCCCCGAAGCTCGACGCCCGATCCCTTGGTCTCCTACCAGGCTCGCCGGCGAGCGTTGGAGCTCGTCGAAAAGGGAAGCTTGCTCGGCGCTTGGGCGGTCGCTCAGCCCCTGCACGACGATGAGGTGGAACGCAAGTGGACGCAGGTGATGGAATGGCTTGCCCGCTTTGCGTCTTCTCTGCCCATGCCCTCGACCTGCGACATCCCTGTCCTGACGCACCCGCGCATGGCGATTCGCGCCGCACTCCGCGTGGAGCTAGCCCTGCGAGCTGGAGACATTCCCAGAGCCATCCACGCCACCGTCGCGTTCTTCGAAGCCGCGCTGTGGGACGGTCTCGGCGAGCACATTGAGCGGCACCCCGAAGAGAGCCGGCAGTTCAAGGTCCGTCCGTCGCCTGACGCGGACCTGGTACGCAACGGCTCCGACGAAGATCGCAAGCGTCCGTTTAAGCGCGTCGAAGCCGCGGGCGAGACCGACTGGTATCGAATCTATGACGACGCTACCTGCGCGAACCGTCTCGCCAAACGCTACCTGAAGCGCGATGCCCTTACGAATCTCGGCCTAGCCGTATCGGGGAAGGTGCGCGACCTCCGGAACGACGTGGCGCACAACGAGCCCACCCCCGCACTCATGGACGACGCACGTCGGCGCATGGTTGAATCTTCGCTGTGGTCGAGCGACGACGCGTTTTTGGCGCAGCCCTTGGTGCGAAGTGTGTTGTGCGAACTCGGAGAGCAGCATACCGAGCACCTCGTGCACGATCTGTTGGCGGCTATTCGTGTCCGACTGCTCGCACCAAGAATGTGACCGATTCTGCGAGAACACCATGCGCAGGACGCATGTCCGCGATAACCGGCCAGATCCTCGCACGTAGCGATATTCTCTGATTGGAAGGCCGTGGCTGGACGATCAGCCATTCGCAAGCGAGGGATGGCAATGCGGATCGTGACCTGGAACATGAACCACTGGCAACGCTCCCGCGAGGCGAGGGCGAGGGCCTGGGAGTACATGCGCCATGAACTGGGGGCAGACGTGGCTCTGGTTCAAGAGGCTGTGCCGCCCCCAGAGATTGAGCAAGTCTATAAGCCCATCGATCCGCCGGGAAGTGACTGGGGATCGGCGGTCGTTGCGCTCTCGCCATCGGTTCGTCTGAATCCGAGGCCCCGGCGTCCGCTCGCATCACCTTCTAGCGAGGGTGGCTTGGCGGAGAGCCATCCAGGGGTTTCCGCTGTCGCCGATGTCATCGACACGGCCTCAGGCAAGACCCGGTTCGTGGCGGCGAGCTTCTACGGCGCGTGGGAATACCTCCCGCAAGACCCGGCCAACCCGAAGAAGAAACAGGAGATTTATTCCGCCTCCAAGTCGCATCGCGTCCTGTCAGATCTGACGCCGTTGCTGGTCTGGACCAAGAACAGGCCGCACAAGATTCCCGTCTTTTTGGCTGGTGACTTCAACGCCACCACGCAGATTGCGGCTGATAACAACTGGGACGTGGAGATCGAAGAGGCGAAGGCGCTGTTCCAACGAATCCACGCGCTCGGCTTGCGCGACCTCATCGCACTCACAAGCGATACCCGCCCTCGCCTCGTCGAATGTTCGTGTCCGACGTCTGACACGTGCTCACACGTCCGCACCTACCGTAACGGCAACCGCCCGACGAGTCGTCCTACGCAACTCGACTACGTCTTCGCTTCGGACATCTTGGCGTCGCAAGTGTTGACTTGCACCGTGCGCGATGAAGCCGCCGCGTGGGCACTCTCCGACCATTGCCCAATCGTTGTCGATCTGCTGGACGCTTGACGAGCGCCGCATGCCGCAGTCCGAGCGTTGAGATTTAGCAGGCGCGCTCCTCGTTCGTCCGAATGGCGGCCGAGGGATCGGGCGCTGACCGCGAGTGTCGATGCGGAGACCTCGTCGTTTGCGCCACAACGCGGCACGCCGGATCGAACCGTCCGGCGTCACGCCGATCTACGACAACGTCTCGCCCCGCCGCACCGAGCGCTGAAGGGCCGCCCGAGGTTCAACTCGCGCCCGCGCGACACAGCTGTTCGAGCTCCGTCACCACGCGGTCAAGCTCGTCGATGAGCGGGCTGCGCCCGTGCGTGCGGAACGCCTCGACCAGGGTTCGGTAGTACCAGAGCGTCCCCTTCCGTCCGCCGCTGA
>Ga0116125_1001146_pt1 | contig 11724 bp, 8 predicted proteins | sample June2015DPH_16_1_2_FD_89729 | JGI IMG/M metagenome (GOLD analysis project Ga0116125, IMG submission 89729) | Peatland microbial communities from SPRUCE experiment site at the Marcell Experimental Forest, Minnesota, USA - June2015DPH_16_10 | ecosystem: Environmental > Terrestrial > Soil > Wetlands...
AACCCCCGTAAAACCAGCCTCGGATATGGGCGTATCGACGACGCGTTTTGCGCCGAATTCTTCGACTAATCCGGAGAGAACTTTGAAGGGCGTCCCCGCTTCGGCTACATCTTCGCCGAGGATACAGACGCGCGAGTCGCGGCGCATTTCCTCGGCAAGGGCCTCGCGCACAGCTTGCGCAAATGTAAGTTCACGTTCAGGCATAGACGTGCTGGTCCACTTCGTCGACGCCCGGATACGGCGCATCGATGGCAAACTTCACCGCTGCTTCCATGACGCCACGAACTCCCTGAGAAATTTTGGCGAGCGAATCAGGATCGGCGTAGCCCTCGCCGATCAGCCATTTGCCGAATAGCTCAATCGGATCTCGATCCTTTCTCCAAAGGCTTTCTTCTTGTTTGGATCGATAGTATTCACGATTGATGTCGCCGACATGGTGGCCGCTGTAACGATAGGTGTCGCATTGCAAAAACGCCGGGCCGCCGCCGGAACGCGCGCGTGCGATCAACCGCGACGCAACCTCATTGACGGCTCGCACATCCTGCCCGTCAACCCTGGCGGCTTCGATCCCGAAGGCGGCGGCACGCCCGAGAATTGTGCCCGCCGTGGTTTCCTGGTAATGCGTGTACTCGTTGTATTGGTTGTTTTCGCAGACGTAAATTACGGGCAGCTTCCACAATTGCGCCAGGTTCATCACTTCGTAGAGGGAGCCTTGCCCTAGCGCGCCTTCGCCAAAGAAGCAAACCGCAACGCGATCTGTACCAAGATTTTTCGCGGCGAAAGCTGCACCTGTTGCTATACCTACACTGCCGCCGACGATTGCATTCGCGCCGAGATTGCCGGTCGCGGGATCGGCGATGTGCATCGATCCGCCTTTACCGCGGCAGTAGCCGGCTTCTTTGCCGAGCAACTCTGCGAACATGCGATCGGGAGATGCGCCTTTCGCGAGGCAGTGTCCATGCCCGCGATGAGTACTGGTGATGTAATCCTCGACCCGCAACGCTTCACAGATTCCAACCGCGACCGCTTCTTCGCCGCTGTATAGGTGCGCCAATCCCGGCATGAGAGCGCGCGTGTAGAGTTCGTTCACCTGCTCTTCAAACAGACGAATACTCGCCATCTGCCGGTAAACGTGCAACCACTTGTCCTTCTCGGTTGCTGGTTCGCGTCCGGTTTCTGGCTTAGAAGTCGCAGTAGTCATACTTTCCTGGGGCCCTTTGTAACTGGGGTTGATACTCCAGACATCGCTGCCAGAACGTCGAACATGCAGGCGAAATCGTACTTCGTCCACCCCATGCCGCGCGCCGCAGTCAATATTTCATTGCTAGTTGCGGTCGTGGGCAAAGGCACATCGAGTTGGCGCCCCAGTTCCATCGCGAGAACCATGTCTTTCTGCATCATGTTCACGTCGAACCATGCTTCTTCCGGTTGCTGCAAAACGAATGGCCCACGGTATTGAATCATCGGGGATGCGACGGCACTGTGCGTAAGAACATCCACCGCCGTTTCGCGTGAGATTCCGCTTTTCTCGGCCAAGAGCACGCCTTCGGAGAACGCAAGCATCTGTACCGCCAGGCTCAGGTTCACAGCGATCTTCATGCAGAGCGCTAAACCGTTATCGCCAACGTGAGTCACTTTCGGTCCAATGTCGAGCAGCAGCGGTTTCACTTTTTCGAACGTCTCGCCCCGTCCGCCCACCATCACCGACAGCTTTCCTTCCTGCAAAGTGATCACGCTGCCCGAAACCGGCGAGTCGACCATGTCCGCGCCTTTTTCGCGCACCTTCGCAGCGAGCGCACGGCTCACGGCGGGGCTGATCGTGCTCATATCGATGAAAACTTTGCCCGCGCTCATCCCGGCCAGGATTCCCTCGGGCCCCTCGGTGATCGAGGCGATGGCAGGGGCATTGGTCACCATGGCAAAAACGAAATCGGCTGTGCTCGCAACCTCACGCGGCGAATCCGCCCACTTCATTCCTTTTTCCACCAGCCACTGTGCTTTGGAGCGCGTGCGGTTGTAGCCGGTGACGGTGTGTCCCTTGCCGAGCAGCCGGTTGACCATCTGGCTGCCCATTACACCCAAGCCGATAAAGCCGAGTTTCGCCATCCGCCCCCAACCTCCGAAAAACCAAACTGACGCTGACAAAAATTGCTGTAGCGCTACGAAGTAATTTTGGAACCCGCGGGCACGCGCCTTCCGTGAGACGAGGACGGGATGCCGGTGGGAGCTTTAGAATCTTCGCGGACTTGCTCCAGGTGGGAGCGCATCGCAGCCCGCGCCGTTTCCGGATCTTTGCGCTCCATCGCCGCCAATATGCGCTTGTGATGAATCTGGCCGCGCTGCGGTCCGCCTTCCACATTGAATATTTTTATGCGTTGCTCGCGAAGCAATCCCACAATGGAATCGATCAGCGAAAGAATCAGCGGATTTGCTGCCGCTTCCGCGAGCGCTAGATGAAAGTCAAGATCCGCTTCGATGTAGGCTTCCGGATCTCGCTGCGCGCGATCCATCACGGCGACCGCCTCGCGCATTGCGGTGAGATCATCGTCTTCTGCGCGAACTGCGGCTAGAGCCGCGATTCCCGGTTCCAGAATGAGCCGCAACTCGGCCAGATGCGGTGATCCTTCCTGCTGACCTAGCTTGACCATCAAGTCGAACGACTGTCGCGCCGCTTGCGAAGTGCCATCGGTGATAAACGTCCCGCGCCCCGAGTAGGCCTCCACCAGGCCTTTTTCACGCAGAGTCTTCACCGCCTCACGAACAGCAGTCCGGCTCACGCCGAGACGTTGTGCCAGTTCGCGTTCCGCCGGCAGTTGATCTCCGGGCTTTAACGTTCCATTCAGTACCGACTCTTCAATTTGTTGAACGATCTGCTCGTACAGGCGCGAAGTACGGACAACTTTGTACACAGGGTGCTCTCCCGCACAAGCCAGTTTTGGGGGACTGGCGATGGTCTGGCTACTATACCGCAGGTCCAGCATTTGCGGCGCGACTTCTGCGGTTTTGGGCTCTGCCCGGAGCATTCGTGGTTCTTAGGTATGGTGGTATGACCAAAGATAACATTCCTCGCCATGAACAGCAAGCAAGATTTCGCGGCGTTGTGCGGATTTTTTAGTTTTTGGACCCAATATCGTCCTATCCCAGGTAATGGCTCAGGCTCATTTCACCCCACTCAACCCCGAATTTTCTTGACTTGGCGCGTCGAGCAATGGTATGGCTGTCGGACCAGAAAATTGGAGGAGTTTCCATCATGAAGGTTCGTCGCGCCGCCATGTCCGCGGGTCATCAGGGTTTCGTAGCCGGACGGATCATTACTCTTCTTCTCACCGTTGTGTGCGTTCTGGTTTTGCCCGCGCTCGGCCAGGGCACTGCAGGCCGCGTACTCGGAAGCGTTACCGATCAAAGTGGCGCATCATTGGGAGGCGCGACCGTTACCGTTACCGACGTGCAGCGCGGCATCTCAAGAGTCCTCACTACTGACGAAGCAGGCGAGTATGTGGCGCCTGATCTCACTCCGGGAACGTACAAGATTCACGTCGCGGCCAAAGGCTTTAAATCTGCGGAGCGCCCAAATGTGACGATTGAAGTTGCCACCGACGTGCGCGCGGATTTCGTACTTCAGCCTGGACAAGTCACCGAAACCGTGGTGGTTGAGGAAGAGGTTCCGCTGGTGAACACGACCTCTTCTACGCTGGGCGGCACGCTGAGCAATCAGGAAATCAACGACCTCCCGCTCAACGGGCGCAATTACGAAAACCTGCTGCAGCTTCGCCCCGGCGTGATTCGTTATCCCGGCGGTGGGTTTTCGACCACAAGTGCCGACGGTTTGCGCGCAGAAGATAACGCCTACTTCGTTGAAGGACTGTTCAATAGCGAGCCCTATTCGGGACAAGCCATCATCAACGGCGCAGGCATCGCTGGCGACTCCGCGACTATTTTGCCCATCGACGCGATTCAGGAGTTCAACCTTCAGCAGAACCCGCCCGCGGAGTACGGGTGGAAACCGGGAGCGGTCGTCAATGTGGGATTGAAGTCCGGCACCAACCGGTTCCACGGCACCGCATTTGGTTTTGGCCGCGACGGAGTAATGGATGCCCGCAACTACTTCAACGACGCCCCCAATCCAAAATTAACCCGCACTCTCGAACAGTTTGGTGGCAGTCTGGGCGGCGCGATCATCAAGGACAAAGCCTTCTTTTTTGGCGCCTACGAAGGCCAGCGGTATAACGTGGGCAATTCTTACGGTGGGGTCACCAGTCCCTCGATGGTGCACATGGCACCGAATGGAACTTGTTCGTTCGGCTTTGCCGGCGACTGCGCCGACAGTATTCCGGATGCGATCAACGACTTGTTGCTCGCGCCACCTCCGACCATCGTCAGTCCGGCGAGCCTGTTAATTTCAGGATGCGCGCTTTCCGGCAACTCCGTAACCTGCAACGGTTCAGGGTTTCCCACGAATAACGCTCAGAGCATCTCCATCACCAACGGATTTAATAATGTTGTCCACGTCGACAACGTCGTGGGCAAGGTGGACTACAAGCTGACCGAACGGCACAGCGTCAGCGGGATGTACTTTTTTGGGAACAACTCCGGCACCGTCGAAGACTTTCCAGAACTGCAGCAGAAGTGGCTCTCTGACATTCACACTCGAGCGCAGGTGGTGGGTGGCAGTTGGATTTGGACTCCCAGTTCGCGCCTCGTGAACGAGGCGCGCGGTGGCTACAACCGCCTGTACCAGCCAACGCTGCCGGGTGACCTCAATACACCCGCTTCCACTTATGGTCTGGATACGGGCGTAAGCGGACCAGAAACTGGCGGCCTACCGCGCATTGGCTTTGGCGGCTACTTTTTCCCAGGGCTCGGCGGTTTCAAGTGGCCAAAGTTCCAAGGCCCAGATTCCATCACACAGTTCGTGGATCACATCTCTTACACCGCAGGCAAGCACGCGCTGAAATTCGGCGGCGAGCTTCACTACGATAAGGTCACCAACGCGGCCTACGGCAATGCCCGAGGCAGCATCACTTTTTTGGGCGGCGTGGTGAGCCCGAACCCCGGCCCCGCAGGTTCGTCCCCGCTCGAGGATTTCTTCGGAGGGGCGCCATTTAAGTCGACGGTCGAAGTTGGAAATCCAACCCTGCAGTTGCACAACTGGGCATATGCCGGTTTTTTCCAGGATGACTTTCGGGCCACCAGGAATCTAACCATCAACTTCGGCGTTCGCTACGAATTCAGCAGCGTGCCCCAGGAGGCTCACAATTTGCTGGGAAATTTCGACCCCAACGTGGGTCTGGTGCAGGTTGGGCATCAAATCAGCAGCCTCTGGAACCCCGATCACACGAACTTTGGTCCCCGCTTTGGTTTCGCGTGGGACATTGCCGGAAATGGCAGGACAGTGCTGCGCGGCGGCGGAGGGCTCATCTACGAAACAGTGAACTGGCAATCGTTCGTCGCCTTCAACAATGCGTTCGGCCCGGGCAGCGTTCCCACTGGAGCCCCGATCGACGCAGCGGGAGACACATCTGGCGGAACCATCACGACAGGAAACGTAACGGTAAAAAATTTCCTGAGCTACCCTACAACCTGGGACGCTGCGAACGGCCCGCTCTACGGCGGCAGCACGGTCAATTGCTTCAACAGCCCATGCCCCGTCATGACGGTGGACCGGGGGCTTACTACTCCTTACGTCGGGAACTGGACGTTGAACATACAGCACGCCTTCACGGCAAACTTGTCGCTGGAAGCCGCCTACGTGGGCAATCACGGGTCGAACCTGACGGGAATTCGGGATATTAATCAGCCTCCGGTCGGCTCGGGTTGGCCAGCTGCGAATATTGCGACATGCACGGCGGAGCTGGTCAATGGACAATACGACACAGTAAATAATCCAGCCTGCCAAGTTGCGCCTGAAGTAGGTCCCTTCACTCAGTTCCCCTACCTAAGCAACATTTTCCAGATGGGAAATGTCTATCGGTCGAACTACAACGGATTGCAAGTTACGCTGAACGCCCGCAATTATCACGGCCTTAGCATGGTGGCGGGCTACACTTATTCGCACGCGCTTGACGATGTAGGAGCGAACTGGGATTTCGGCTACGGCTCCGGTTTGCCGCAGAATGCACATAATCCCGCTGCTGAGTATGCGAACAGCGATTTCGACATCCGGCATCGGCTGACCGTCTCGCTGACTTACGCGATTCCCGGCCGCAAAGGTTACGGACAACTGCGTGAAGGTTGGGAACTCAACTCGATCATCACCGTCGAAAGCCCTCAGTACTGGGGGCCGATGGACGAGGGAACGGATGCTGCCGGCGTTGGACCGTTGCCGGTCAGCCCGCCGGCCAATAGCCCGATTCGCTGGAGCTTCTACGGTAAAACCTCGGATTTCAAGTCTCAGAAGGGGGTCGGGCTTCCGTACTTCGGCGGCAACAACAGTCCCAGCGACCCGAGCGGCAATGCCGCCTGCAACGCAAAAGCGCTTGCTTTGGACGGTGGCAGTCCCGGCGCATCCACAGAATCGCTCGCGTTCTTTGGCTGCTATGCCAATGGCAGTTCGATCATGCTTCCGCCGCCCCTCGGCCATTTCGGCAATATGAGCCGGAACATGTTTGAAGATACCGGCTTCAGGAACTTCGATTTCTCTCTGGCCAAGAACTTTCACTTCGGAGAAACCATGCGGCTTCAGGGACGCGTTGAGTTCTTCAACATCTTCAATCACCCTAACTTCGCTAATCCTTACGGCGGCCAGAACGGCTTTGGCTTGAATGATCCTTCGGTTCGTCCCTTTGGCTGCGGCTGCGCCACGCCGGACATCGCCGCCGCGAATCCCGCCGTCGGTTCAGGCGGACCTCGTTCCATCCAGTTGGGGGCGAAGTTCACGTTTTAGTTGATCCTGAAGTTTATTTAGGTCGAAGGCCGGACGCAGTTCCGTCCGGCCTTTTTTCGCAGTGTTTCTTTCGAAAGAGCATTCGAGAGCACAAGAGCAGATGTACAGACAAAGGGGACCGGGCATGAAAAACTGGGGACGTTTCTATCTAGCGGCATTATTGCTTATATCTTTCACAGTCATCTCTGTCGCGGCTCAGCAGGAGCCGCGGCGGGAGCGAACCATTGATGAAATCAGAGTCGAAGCGATTCATCGTGCCGAGGTCGGTCAGTATCCGCTGATTGGGCTCGACCCCGGCGACGTGAAAGAAGCCTTCGAGAGCATTCACACCAGCGACAAAGACGAATGGGCCGCGGCCTTCATGCATGTCGCGGATCGCTATTTCAACGACGCGAAATCGCTGGAAAAATCCGATCCGACCAAGGCGAATGCAGATTACATCCGCGCATGGCGGATTTATTCGTTTGGGCGCTGGCCGGTTCCGGTTTCGCCGGGCAAGCAGCACTCGTACGAGAAGGCGCTCGAAGCATTCCTCGATCATGCGAAGTTCTTCGATCCGCCGCTCGAAGTCGTTCACATTCCCTTCGAAGGCAAGGAAATCATCGGCTATCTGCGCCTGCCGAAGAATGCCAAAGGACCGGTGCCGCTGGTGATTGCGGTAAACGGGCTCGACAGCCGCAAAGAAGATTTGACCGAGAGCTTCAGCGCGATTCTTCCCTTTGGGATCGCGTATCTCGCCGTCGACGGTCCGGGCACGGGGCAGAATCCAATCAAAGTGAGCGAGACTGCCGACCGCATGCTCTCGCGCGTTATCGATTATGCGCAATCGCGCCCGGAGATCGATAAGAACCGGATCGCACTGCATGGTGTTAGCTGGGGAGCGTACTGGGCGACGAAGATGGCAATTGTTGAGCGCGCTCGCCTTCGCGGCTGCAGCGCCCAATCTCCGCCGGTCGATCATTTCTTCCAGAAGGAATTTCTGACGAACAAGCTGATCGGCAATCGCGAGTATTTGTTCGATCAGGTGCCTGCGCTCATGAGCATCCTTGACAACGTGCACACGCTCGACGAAATGGCGGATTTTATGCCGAAGCTTTCGCTGATAAAGGAAGGTTTGCTCGACAGGCCGATGGCGCCCATGCTGATCATCGCCGGCGTGCTCGATACACAGGTTCCAATCGACGACGAATATCTGCTGCTTAGTAAAGGGGACGTGCCGAAAGAAGCGTGGATCAATCCGAAGGGCGGACATCTCGGCCGGCAAGTTGGAGTGTGGCCGGATCCGCTGATCTTCAAGCAAGTGATTATTCCGTGGCTGGTGAAAACCTTGCAGGCTCCGGGCAATTAGAGACCAAGGGTAGAAAAGATTCGAAAACAGGGCTCGTGTGAGGCGATTCGTATCAGGGCACGCCTTCAGGCGTGCGTTTAGTCCGCACTCCCGACCGCGCCTTTAGGCGCTGAAATTAAGGGGCCAGCGCCTAAAGGCGCGTTTGAATTCTGTGACACTTGCGGCATCGCTAAAGCGATGCCCTGATACGAATCAAAACCGACTTCTCAGTAAGCATTTCGTTCAGCCATGCCCGAACCAATCTTAATACCCGAGTCCGACGCCGTCCCAGCCGCCATCCGGCGCAAGCCTTTCTACGCCTCCCTGTGGGTCCAAGTGTTGATCGCCATGGGGGTGGCCTTGCTCCTCGGGTATTTCAGCCCGGCAAGAGCCGTCGCCATGAAGCCTCTCGGCGACGCCTTCATTCGCATGATCACCATGATCATCACCATTCTGATTTTCTGTACGGTGGTGACAGGGATCGCGGGAATGCAGGACTTGAAGAAGGTCGGCCGCGTGGGCGGCAAAGCGCTGCTTTATTTCGAAATCGTCTCCACGATGGCGCTGGCCATTGGATTGATTGTGGGCAACGTGGTTCATCCCGGCAGCGGCTTCAATGTGAACCCGGCGTCGCTCGATGCCAAGGCAGTCGCCGATTATGCCGGCCAGGCGAAAGCGCAGACTGTCACCGAATTCCTGATGCACATCATTCCAACCACGGTGACGGATGCGTTTGCGAAAGGCGACATCCTGCAGGTGGTGTTCGTCTCGATTCTCTTTGGCTTTGCGCTGTCATCCGCGGGGCCGCGCGCCAAGCCGATTATCGCCCTTCTCGAATCGCTTACGCATGTGGTGTTCCGGGTCGTAAATATTCTCATGATATTCGCGCCGATTGGCGCTTTCGGCGCAATGGCCTTCACCATCGGCAAGTATGGATTTGCCTCCCTGGGACCACTGGTCCGGCTGATCGCTACTTTTTGGATTACTTCAATTCTGTTCGTGCTCATCGTGCTGGGCGCAATCGCCTGGGCCGCTGGTTTCAATATTGTGAAATTTCTGCTGCACATCAAGGAAGAGATCTTGATCGTGCTCGCGACCAGTTCGTCGGAAACCGCTATTCCCACGCTCATGGAGAAGCTCGAAAAGCTGGGCTGCTCGCGCTCTCTGGTGGGCCTGGTGGTTCCCACCGGCTACACGTTTAATACCGACGGCAGCGCCCTTTATATGACTCTGGCTGCGCTCTTCGTAGCCCAGGCCACGAATACCCACTTAACTCTGTTGCAACAGCTCACCATCTTCTCGGTAGCCACGCTCACTTCCAAGGGAGCAAGCGGAGTGCAAGGCGCATCCTTCATCGCGCTCGTCGCCACACTGTCTGTAATCCCTACAATTCCCGTAGCCGGGATGGCCATCATTCTCGGCATCGACCGATTCATGAGCATGTTCCGCGGGCTGGTGAACATGATCGGCAACGGCGTGGCTACGCTGGTAATGGCGCGGTGGGAGAATGAGTTGGATCGGGACACGCTGCAGCGGAAATTTTCCTGAGACTCAGCGCGAGCGGCCAGGATGCCCGGCTCAGCGAAACCCACTAACCCTGGGGTAGTTTCGAGGCGGCGTCGGCTTCGTCCGCAGGGTCATGCTCAGGAGCATGACAACAACAAAAATCTCAGGAAGGCCAACCACTATTGGAAGCCAGAAGTAGCCACCGGCTGTCCAACGAAGTCTTTGCAATATTACGAAGTGAGCAGTGACAAGGACGCATAACTCCGCCCAGAATACTGCCCTGTGCCGGCACGGCCAAAATGCTTTAATTGCTGTCCCGAACGCTATCGCGGCCGTCAAGAGGATGCTCATCCATTTGACGAACAGTTCGTCAGGGAGCCCTTTGTAATTCGCGTAGAAAAAAGAACCCATGAAGATGCCGATCGTCAACAGGGCAAGCGCTACATTGAGCAGCCAGCGTTTGGCTGTAGACCACCTGACACCTTGTGCCCAGATTCTCCCCAAGCAAAATCCGAGCAGTCCAACCAGAATCACCAGCAACCAGACAGCAGGGTTCATAGAGTGGAAACCATATTAAGGCAGGTCCACTGCTGTTGAAAAGTCGCCCTTACACTCAGTGGGTGCAACCCTCCTAGGTGGCCAGCCTGATCGTGTGGCTGGCGTCTAACGCGGGCAAAGACGTGACTGGATCGTCGATTCCCGTTTACGGAAAAAACCCCTGGGGTTGCCTACTTTCGTAACTGTTGTTGCACAATTTTTGTTGCACGTTAACATTCGTGAAATATCTAACGAGTAACATTATGGGCAGGAGATCGCCGCATGAGTTCACCACGCGCTTCCAAGTCGCTGCCGCTGCAGGTAGCGGCGGTCTGTTTCCGACAGCGAGGAGCTGAAGTCGAGTTCCTGCTGGTAAACACGAATGGCGGAAACAAGTGGACTTTTCCCAAGGGCTCTCCCGAGGCGCGCCTCTCGCACAGCCAGGCCGCCGAGCGCGAAGCCGCGGAAGAAGCCGGAGCAATCGGCACGATTGAGCCGCGGCATTTTCATCTCTATATTCACTCCAAGGGCGTGTTCTGGCAGCCCGGTGGAGTACAGGAATTTGTGGTCAAAGCCTTCCTGATGGAGATTCACGAATTGCGCCGGCCGGATGAGCCGCAACGGCGTCCGACCTGGTTTACCGCAGAAGAGGCACGTCAGAAGCTCGCGAAGGGCCGCGAAGTGAAATACGCGCATGAGCTTGAAAACGTGATTGATCGAGCGCTCGAGCGCATTCAGTTTCACAGCGAGCTTTGGGGCGGTAAGTATTCTGACAACCGTCTCACCCGCGCCGTAGCCCACACCTAAGGCAAATCTTGTCATCCTGAGGAGGCGGAGTCTTCGCGCTAGCGAAGACTCCCGACGAAGGACCTGTGCACTTGGGAATCGGCATGGCAGTGGGAAAGAGAATCCAGAGGTCCTTCACTGCGTTCAGGATGACAAAGCGTTTTCTCGACGGCGAACGGCGGACCCGTTTCGTGAGACGATAATTCCAGCCCATGATTCAGCTTTCCGGAGCCGGAAAACGATTCGGCCACAAACTTCTTTTTGAAAACACCGACTGGCTCATCACGCCCCGCGACCGCGTGGGATTAGTCGGCGCAAACGGCACCGGCAAATCCACGCTGATGAAAATCCTTGCCGGGCTGGACACGCTCGACTACGGTTCGCTCACCGTCGCCAAAGGGACGACGGCGGGATACCTTCCGCAAGATGGCCTCACTCTTTCCGGACGAACCGTGTTTGCCGAGTGCACATCGGTGTTTGACGGCCTGCGGGCGATGGAGCAGGAACTCGAAACGCTGCTGCACCGCTTTGCCGAACTCGATCCCGCGAGCGCGGAATATGCAGGAGTCGCCGATCGCTATCACAGCCTGGAGCATGAATTCCAGACTCGCGATGGCTATTCAATCGAGGCCAACGTCGGAAGAGTGTTGATGGGCCTTGGTTTTCGCAAGGAAGACTGGGAGCG
>Ga0116125_1001153_pt1 | contig 11696 bp, 11 predicted proteins | sample June2015DPH_16_1_2_FD_89729 | JGI IMG/M metagenome (GOLD analysis project Ga0116125, IMG submission 89729) | Peatland microbial communities from SPRUCE experiment site at the Marcell Experimental Forest, Minnesota, USA - June2015DPH_16_10 | ecosystem: Environmental > Terrestrial > Soil >...
AAAAATAGCAGGCGTGTGTGGCCAAACCGCGCAAGCCATTCAGGAAGCCGAACTCGCCGCATCGCTCGGCTACGATGCAGCCCTCCTCAGCCTGGGCGCACTCCGCGACGCATCCGTCGCCCAGTTAATCCGCCACGCGCGAACCATCGCGAAAACAATTCCGATTATCGGATTCTACCTGCAACCGAGCGTAGGCGGACGCCTCCTGCCCTACAACTTCTGGCGCGAATTCGCGGAGATTGACGAAGTGGTTGCGATTAAAATCGCGCCATTCAACCGCTATCAGACGCTGGATGTCATCCGCGCCGTGGTGGAATCAGGCCGCGCCGGCGAAATCGCCCTCTATACCGGCAACGACGATAACATTATTGTAGATCTGCTCACCGAGTTCGACTTCGGCGCCGCCAAGACCCGCATCGTCGGTGGCTTGCTGGGCCATTGGGCAGTCTGGGCCCGAAGCGCCGTGGCCCATCTCTCCGCCGCCCGCGCGGCCCGCGACCTACCATCCCTGTTGACCCTCGCGCAACAAGTAACCGACTCAAACGCCGCGCTTTTCGATCCCGCCAACCAATTCCGCGGCTGCATCGCAGGCCTCCACGAGATTCTCCGCCGTCAAGGCCTTCTCGAAGGAATCTGGTGCCTCGACCCCAACGAGGGTCTTTCCCCAGGCCAAAGCGAAGAAATCGACCGAGTCTGCAGCGCCTACCCCCACCTAACCGACGACGATTTCGTCCAGCAACATCTTGACACCTGGCTCAGCTAATGTGGCGCAGACTCTCAGTCTGCCGCGTCGGCACTCCTGCCGACGCTAGGTTTACAGCGCCTTCATCTCCCCCAACATAGTCGGAATCAACTCCGACACCGTCGGATGAATATGCACCGCCCTCTGGATCACCCGATACGACGCCTTCGCATACATAATGTCCAAAATGCAATGAACAGCTTCATCCCCACCAGTCCCGAGAATCGCAGCACCTAATATTTCCCCAGTCCCTGCATCCACCACAATCTTCATGAACCCCAGCGATTCACCCTTCTCCACCGCTCGCCCCACCCGCGTCATAGGACGTTTCCCGATCAGCGCCCGCCGTCCACTCTTCTTCACTTCCGCCTCCGTCATGCCAGCGCGTCCTAGGGGAGGGTCGATATACAGCCCATAAGTAAGGATACGGTCGCTCACCTTGCGCGGATCATTGTCCAAGAGATTCGCCGCGACAATTTCGAAATCGTTATACGAAGTGTGCGTGAACGCGCCTTTCCCATTGCAATCCCCCAGCGCCCAGATCCCCGGAACACTGCTCCGGAGTTGATCGTCCACTTGGATGTACCCGTGCGTGTCAACCGCAACACCCGCCTTATCTAGGCCCAAATCGTCCGTGTTCGGCCTCCGCCCCACCGCCAGCAGGACATGAGTTCCACTTACCTCCGGGGAACCCTCTTCACAATCCGCCCGCGCGGCAATCTCCTCGCCGCTCCCTGAAAATCCGATGCATTTCGCATTCAATCGAATGTGAATGCCCTCCCGTTCCAGAATCTCTCGAATGGCCGCCGATACATCTTCATCTTCCCGATGCACCAGCCGCGATCCCATCTCAATAATGGTGACCTCGCTCCCGAAGCGCCGGAACATCTGTCCGAACTCCAGCCCAACATAACTTCCACCCACGATAATCAGATGCTTGGGAAGAAAATCAACGTCCATCATCGAGCTATTGGTCAGATAGGGGACCTTGTCCAGCCCCGGCATCTCGGGCACAACCGCGCGGGCGCCAACATTGATGAATATCTTTTCCGCAGTGAGCCGCTCCCCGCCTACGCTCACCTCTCGCGGCGACTCAAACCGCGCGTGCCCCTGATACACCGTGCAATTCTCGAGCTTCCGCAGTGATGTCTCCACTCCAACTCTGGATTGCCCGGATATTTCGTCCTTCCTAGCCTTCACGCGTTTCATATCCACGCTGACACCAGCCACCTGCACTCCAAATTCAGCACCACGGGTTGCCATATGCGCCGCGTAAGCGCTAGCGATCATGGTTTTCGTCGGAATGCAGCCGGTGTTGACGCAAGTGCCGCCAAACAACTTGCGCTCGACGATCGCCACTTTCATCCCCGCCCCAGCCAGCCTGCGCGCCAACCCCGGTCCCGCCTGCCCAGTCCCAATGACAATTGCGTCGTACGAAATACTCATAAGAACCCATGCTACCCCAGCGCCGCGGGGCAGGCGCTTTTCGCCTGCCAATGGCCGCTACCTCTCAAACAACGCCCGCAGCTCAACCTTCGCCCGTTCCAAAACGCGCTCCTGCTTCTTCGGCAGCCCCTCGCCCGCGCGATTGATATAGAAATTCAAAGTAGCCCACTACCAACTCCCTCCCGAAAAGTAACATCTCTGTAAGATAAGTACACATGGATCCCACTCAGTGGTTGCCGCCGGAGGCCGCAAAAATCCTGCTCGTTCTCTCGCTGTCGTTCCTGATTGGGCTCGAGCGCGAGGAGCACAAAGCCACTGGCGAGCAATACGCATTCGGCGGAGTGCGTACGTTCCCCTTGATCGGCCTGATCGGCTATTCCTTAGCTCTGCTCGCTGACGGACAACTGCTCCCGATAACGTTGGGATTCGCCGTGGTGGCCGCGTTCCTGGTCGTCTCTTACCGCTACAAGCTTTCCACCGCAACGCGCGCCGGCGTTACTTCTGAAATGTCCGGATTGGCAACCTACATAATCGGCGCCCTGGTCTATAAAGAACAATATTGGATCGCCACCACGCTCAGCGTCGCCGATATCCTGTTGCTCGAGCTCAAAGCTGGCCTCGAAAGCCTCACCAAGCGCATTGCTCCGGATGAGATCCTCACCTTTGCAAAATTTTTGCTCCTCACAGCTGTCATCCTGCCGGTTCTCCCCAACCGCGATCTCGGACCATTCCAAATCAACCCCTTCAAGACCTGGCTGGTAGTCGTCGCAGTCAGCGCCATCTCATATGGAAGCTATGTCATCGGTCTGCTGACTAAGGGACAAGGCGGCATTATTGTCGCGGCGATTCTCGGTGGCGCTTACTCATCCACCGTCACAACTATCGTATTGGCAAGAAGAGCAGCACGCGAAAATCGTCCCCATCTCTTTGCCGGTGGAACACTGATCGCCTCCGGCATGATGTATCTTCGCCTGACCGTGCTGCTCGCAATCTTCAATCGCAACTTGCTCATGCTGTTGTGGCCATCATTTGCCGCACTGGCCGCCCTCGCGTTAGCTGTAGGTTGGCTGTGGTCGCGTTTGCCGGATTCCCGGATCGGCCCCATTCATCCCGAATACCAGGCCAAGAACCCGCTCGAGTTCCGCGCGGCATTCCTCTTCGGGATCCTGTTCCTCGCCATGGTAATCATCACGCACTACGCGCTTGTCTATCTCGGGAAGGCTGGACTCTATGGTCTCGCCGGCGTGATGGGCGTTGTCGACGTGGATCCATTCATTCTTGGAATGACCCAATCCACCGGCCCCACCACTCCAACAACAGTAGCGGCCGCGGCTATCTTGATCGCCGCAGCCAGTAACAATCTGGTCAAAGGTATCTATGCCTACACCATCGCCGATCGCAAAACCGGCGTTCAGAGCTTGGCTCTTCTCGTAACGCTAGCCGCCTTGGGTCTAGGCCCTCTGTTATGGCTAGCGTCCTGAGCATTCCCGGGTGGGGCAGCGCCATGCGCTGCCAAGCCGTGGGGCAGGCGCTTTCGCCTGGTGTGCTCAGTATGATTTGCAATCAAGGGGTGAAAGTCCCCCATGGACCATAATGACCGGAACCATCCGTCTAGGCAAGGGTGTCCGTCGCGAGGCGGAATCTGAAGAAAGCTGATGACGAAATCGTGGATTCGACGTACAGGAAGCGGATATGAGGCCAGCCCAGCGTGGGTCACCCGGCCAGGGACGGGGAAGCCCAATCGTCATTCGGAACGCTGTGAGGGTAGATCCGACGGATCTGCGAGAAGAAGGCAAGTCTTACCTGAGGAGAGCTCGATCTTGGTCCGTGCAGCGCGGACTACCGCCGGAGCAATCCGGCGGGACACAGACCGAGCAGTCAGCAGAGGCCGTAGTAGCCCAACCGGGTGAAGGGCCGAATCTTTAATGCAAGGAGCAGAGGGAAGATTTCGATGAACGTGGAGCAGCCGAACAGCAAACAGCACCACGGCGAGCACGCGGCCGGCAGAACCGGCCAGCCCTCGCCCGGTTCGCGGCAATCGTTCACGGCATTCGACTCACAACGAGCCTTGACAGTTCATTTGATGGAGCAGGTACGCGACCCCAAGAACCTTCTTCGCGCCTACCGGCGGGTACGCTCCAATAAGGGTAAGCCGGGCGTGGATGGGATGACCGTTCACCAACTGGCCGACTGGCTTCGGGCCCATAGTGCGGCGTTGACGGCTTCGCTGCTGGAAGGGACCTACCGGCCCCAACCCGTTCGCGGAGTGCAGATCCCGAAGCCGGGTGGAGGACAACGCCAACTGGGTATTCCCGCGGTTGTGGATCGTCTGGTTCAACAGATGATCCTCCAAGTGCTGGACCCCATTTTGGATCCCACCTTTCCGACTCGAGTTACGGCTTCCGGCCTGGACGCAGCCCACATATGGCGCTCGAACAGGCCCGGCAATACGTGAATCGGGAAGGCCGTGAGTTTGTTGTGGACCTCGATCTGGAGAAGTTCTTCGACCGGGTCAACCACGATATCCTTATGTCTCGCATCGCGCGCAGGATCGGCGACAAACGCCTGCTCCTCATCATCCGGCGCTTTCTTCAGGCCGGTCTGATGCAGGACGTGCGTTACCCGCGATGAGGGAACTCCACAAGGTGGTCCGCTCTCCCCTGTATTGGCTAATCTCCTGCTTGACGATCTGGACCAGTTACTGGACAGCCGCGGACATCGCTTCTGCCGCTACGCCGACGATTGCAACATCTATGTGCGGTCATTGGCCGCCGGTCAGCGAGTGATGGATTCGGTCACACGGTTTCTGGAAGGAAAACTCAAGCTCCGAGTGAACCGTGAAAAGAGCGCTGTGGCGCCGGTCGGCGAACGCAAGTTCCTCGGCCATCGCTTGCTCTTGAACGGCAAACTCGGAATCTCTCCCAAAAGCGTTCAGCGCGCCAAGGAGAAGATTCGGCAGATTACCCGTCGCAGCCGGGGCGTGAGCCTCGCGCAAGTCATCGTCGACCTCAACTTGTTTCTGGTTGGATGGATCACCTACTACCGCTATGCGGCTTGTCGGTTTGAACTCCAATGCCTGGACGAGTGGATTCGGCGCAGGCTGCGCTCCTACCGCCTCAAGCAGCGCAAACGAGGCAAGTCCATCGCCGGGTTCCTCCGCTCGATGGGTGTCTCGGCGGTGTCGGCTCGCAAAGTGGGCAGTTCCGGCAAAGGGCCTTGGCGTTTGGCTGATTGCCCTGCTGTCCACAAAGCTATGCCGATCCGGCGATTCCACTCCCAGGGGCTCGTTTTCCTTGTTGCCAAATATGACCTGTTACGACATTAATGAAACCGCCGTATACGGCAAGTACGTACGGTGGTGTGGGAGGACGGGGCTGCGAGGCCCCTCCTACCCGATCCAACTCGCTCATCGCTAAAACGGCAAATATCCGATCAGCATCAGCGCAATCAGGATCAGCAAAATCGTGCCCAACGCGCCGCTCGGATAATATCCCCATCCTCTGCTGTAGGGCCACGCTGGGACAGCCGCCAACAACAGAATGATCAACAAAATCAGAAATAACATCGCTCGCTCCTTTCCACTGGCTTTCAAACGCATTTTTGGTTCCACTAGCAGCAGTTCAAGTTACAAACATAACCATCCTCTATGTTTGTAAAAACGGCATGCGTGGCAACCGCACGCGAGCACTTTTTATAACTAACCGCCCGTCGTTACAACAGCGCCACTAACATCGCCCCCGCCGCCAACGTCATAACCACCGCCGTCGCCCATCCCAGCCCATGCAGCAGCGGCGAACTCACCCTGTCACCCATCACCTTCCGGTCCGAAGTCAACACCACCACCAGGACAATGAGCGGAGGCGCCAGCACGCCGTTCACCACTGCCGACCAGAACAACATCGCCATCGCATCAAAATGCAGGTAGTTCAATACCAGACCCAATAGCATCGCGAAACCCAAGACGCCGTAAAACCGCGGCGCGGAGCGGGGCTTGCTTTCCAGCGAGTGCCGCCAGCCCGCTCCCTCCGCGATCGCATACGCAGTCGACCCCGCCAGCACCGGCACGCTTAGTAATCCAGTTCCAATGATCCCCAGCGCGAACAGCCAATACGCGCCGTCACCCGCCAACGGCCGCAAAGCCTCCGCTGCTTGCCGCGCACTCACAATGGCCGTCTTTCCGTGCGTGTTCAACGTTGTCGCCGTCGTAAGAATAATGAAGAACATGATCAGGTTCGAAAACAACATGCCCGTCACCACGTCGATTTCCGAGTTGCTCAGTTCCTTGTCCGTTGCCCCGCGCCTCTGCTTCAGCGTGGTCCGCCCCTTGCCTTTGTCCTCTTCCACTTCCTGCGCCGCTTGCCAGAAAAATAGATAGGGAGAGATGGTGGTGCCGAAAATCGCCACCAGCGTAGCCAAATACCCGCTCGACAGTGCAATGTGCGGCATAACTGTGAAACGGATCACAGCCGCCCAATTTGGGTGCGAGAGAAACGCAGCCACTACATAAGCAAACAGCACCAGCGCCAGCCACTTGAGTATGTTCGCGATCCGGCGGTAGGAAGACCAGAACAGCAGGCCCACCATCAATGCCGTATACAACGGCGTGAAAAAGTAGGCATTCACGCCCGTGATCATTCCCGTGGTCTCCGCCATTCCGGCCAGATCGGCCGCGATGTTCACCACATTCGCGACAATCAGCAGCAAGCAAGCCATCCACAGCACCCATTTCGGATGCTGTGTGCGAATGACGCCGGCCAGTCCGCGCCCGGTCACCATGCCAACCCGGGCACACATCAACTGCACCGAGATCATCAGAGGAATCGTCAGCAGCGCGGTCCAAAGAGTCGCCAATCCGAACTGCGCACCGGCGATGGAATAGGTGGAAATTCCGGAGGGATCGTCATCGGCCGCGCCGCTGGTAAGACCCGGTCCTAAAATCGAAAAGAAACGGCGGAGCCAATGGCGCGATGTTCGGCCCCGCCTTGTAGCCATCAAAACTTAGCTAAACTCGTCTTCCGACATGCATCACCAAGCTCACGAGAAACAGCACCAGAAACAAAAAGAACAGAATCTTGGCGATTCCCGCGAATGCGATAGCCACGCCACCGAACCCCATGATGGCCGCTACCAGAGCGATCAAAAAGAACACCAGCGCATAATAAAGCATTTGCGTATTCTCCTTCCTTCCGCACGATATGCATATAGATTGCCATCCTACGAGTCGATTGCAATCAGTTAGATGCGCCATTTAACGCGCCGCGCTAACGAGTATTGTAGGGAGAGCTCAGGAAAACTCTACCGATGTCACCGCGAAACCGGAGCGCTGCGGAACGCTTCTTGATTCACCAGGCTCTCAGCCAGCTTGGTAAGTTTTTCGTCGGCTTTCTTCTCCTCGGTCAGCGTCGCATCCAGCAACGCTACCGCCTCGTGAATGCCCAGCGTTTTGGCGAACGCCTGCACCGAACCGTAAGCCGCGATCTCGTAATGCTCCACCCGATTCGCAGCGGCGATCAGACCCGCATCGCGCAACGGGGATTGGTCCGTGTTGCTAACCATTTCCTCCCCTTCTGCGATCAGCCCCTTCATCGCATCGCAAGTTTGTCCCTTCGGATTCTTCTGAAGCACTTGGAACACCTGCTCCAACCTCGTCACGTGCCCCTTCGTCTCGCCTAAATGGGATTCGAACGCCTGCCGCAGCGCGGGAGACGTGGTCGCTTCCGCCATTTTCGGCAACGCCTTCACCAGCCGTTGCTCGGCATCGTACAGATCTTCAATCTGTTCCAGAAACAAATCTTCCATACTTTCAATTTTCATGATGACCTTCCTTTGATTTTGAAATGTTGGGACACGCAGTCCCATTCATAAAGACGATGCGTTGACCTCACCCATATCGAAAGAAACCGTGAGAAGTGGGGCAGGCGCTTCCGCCTGCCAACTTTATTCCTACGGAGGTATCCTGCCGACCGAAGCTGCCGGCGGGAAGGTCATTCGGCCGCATCGCACCGCGCGCTATCGCGTCATTCCAAACAAGTGGCCAAGCCAAACCGAACCGCGACCGTAAGGAAGTCGGTGCTTTGCCCGATTAGCCTCGCCACCCGCCCATCTATAATAAAAGTTCCCGCTCATGGCGTCCCAAGCCTCCGCAATCCCGCTCATCGAACGCGACCGCGTAGTGCGGGCCAGCTTCCTAGGCCTCATTCTCTTTTCCCTCGGCCATTTTTTCATCGATCTCTACTCCGCCGCGCTCGGCACCTTCCAGCCCTTGCTCGGCCCCAAGCTCGGCCTAAATCTCACGCGCGCCGGAATCCTCGGAGGCCTGCTCGTCTTCTCAGCGTCCGTCATGCAGCCCGTCTACGGCTACCTCTCGGATCGCTTCCACACCCGCCTATTCTCCGCGCTAGCCCCCGCCGTAGCCGGCATTTTCATCTCCGCGCTCGGACTCGCGCCCACTTTCGGCTGGCTAGTCGCGCTGGTCCTCCTCGGCGGCTGCGGTGTCGCCTCCTTCCATCCCCAAGCCTCCGCCCGCGCCACTCACCGACTAACGGGAAATCGCGGCCATTGGATGGCCATCTTCATCAGCGCCGGAACGCTCGGCCTAGCCGCGGGTCCTCTTTACTTCTCAGCCCTCGTAACCTGGCTAGGATTGCCGCGCACCTATTGGGCCGCGCTCCCCGGCATCGTAATCACCATCCTGCTGCTGGCTCTTCTCCCGGAACACCCGCGCCCAGCCCCGCACCTGCGCAAGCACTTTGACTGGCAGCCGCTGCGCGCAGTTTGGAAACCACTCACCGTCCTTTATTTCCTGGTCTTCATACGATCCACCATCCAAGTTGTATTCGGTCAATTTCTCCCGCTCTACTTGAATCGCGAGCGTGGATTCGCATTCACCAACGCCGCGTACTCCCTCACTCTCTACTTGGCTGCCGGCGCCATTGGCGGATTCCTGGGAGGCCGCATGGCCGATCGCTTCGGTGGCCGCCGCATCATCCTTATATCCATGGTCGGCTGCCTTCCCTTCTCCGCCCTGTTTTTCCTGACCACCGGCCCAGCCTCCATGATCGGCCTCGCACTCACCGGCCTCATCCTGTTGTTCACCATCCCCGTCAACGTAGTGATGGCCCAGGAACTGGTGCCCACGCAAGCCGGAACCGTATCGGCTTTAATGATGGGATTCGCCTGGGGCATGGCCGGCCTCATCTTCATTCCACTCACCGGCTGGGCGGGCGATCACTTCACCTTGCATCACTCACTCGCCGCCCTCAGCCTATTTCCAGTAATTGGATTCTTCCTCGCCCTGAAATTACCCAAATGAAACCGGCCGTTTGTTTACTCAGCGGCGGCCTCGACTCAGCAACCTGCCTCGCGCTAGCCCGCCGCGACGGATTCGCCTGCTACGCCCTAACCTTCGATTACGGCCAGCGCCATCGCGCCGAGCTCGCAGCCGCCGCCAAAGTAGCCGCCAGCCAGCGCGTGGAGCAACATCTGGTAGTCCCCATCAACCTGCGATTATTCGGCGGTTCCGCGCTCACCGGCAATCTCGACGTCCCCAAAACCGGCGTCACCCCAGGCATCCCCATCACCTACGTCCCCGCGCGCAATACCGTGTTCCTATCGTTAGCGCTAGCCTGGGCCGAAGTGCTATCCAGTTCCGACATATTCATCGGCGTGAATGCCGTGGATTACTCGGGCTACCCCGACTGCCGTCCCGAATTCATTCGAGCCTTCGAAAATATGGCCCAGCTCGCCACCAAAGCCGGCGTGGAAGGCCGGGCCCACCTCACGATTCACGCGCCTCTCTCGCAGCTCTCCAAATCCGAAATCATCCGCCTAGGCGAAACGCTCAGTGTGGATTTCCGTCTAACGCACAGTTGTTATGACCCGGACGAAAACGGCCGCCCCTGCGGCCTATGCGACTCCTGCCGCCTCCGCTTGAAAGGATTCCGCGAAGCGGCCCTCCCAGATCCCCTCGATTATATTCATGAAAATCGCTGAAATATTTTATTCCATTCAAGGCGAAGGAATGCTGGCGGGAGTTCCGTCCGTATTCGTGCGCACCAGCGGCTGCAATTTACGCTGTACCTGGTGCGACACTCCCTACACCTCATGGCAACCCGAAGGCGAAGAACGCGACATCGAATCCATCGCCCAACAAGTAGAAAGCTACGGCGCGACGCACGTAGTAGTAACCGGCGGTGAGCCCATGATCGCCCCACAAATCGACGAATTAACCCACCGCCTCAAGCAACACATAACCATCGAAACAGCCGGCACAGTAGACGCACATGTGCGTTGCGATTTAATGAGCATCAGCCCCAAACTAGCGAACTCCACGCCGCACACCCGCGAAGACGGCCGCTGGGCCGCCCAGCACGACCGCCTGCGCTATCAACCGGAAATCCTAAAGCGCCTGACCCAGCTCTACCCCCACCAACTAAAATTCGTAATCGCGGACCCCGCGGACATAACCGAAGTCAACGCCATAGTAGAAGCAACGGGAACATCCAAAAGCCGCGTCCTCTTGATGCCGGAAGGCATTGATGCGGCAACCCTAACGCACCGCTCACGCTGGCTAGCTGAAATCTGCAAGCGCGAAGGCTACCGCCTAAGCCCCCGCCTCCACATAGATTTGTGGGGCAACAACCGCGGAACTTAAAAAAACCAGGGGACACCATGGGCAAGCGTCCGATACGCCGCCGGTCAATAAATACTCCAATGGTGTCCCCGGTGTTCCCCGCCCGGTCATCTCAAACCAATCTGTGGAACTATTTCCCAGGCCCGGCAGGATCACCAGCAAACACTCCGCACCTCACAGTCAGCGCATTATCCGTAAAGCTGCCGTAACACCGACCTGCGCAAGTGACCCGCCGGAGCTGTATTTTTGGGACCTGAGACGTAAAAACCTCACCATGCCTTTAAACGGGAGATGAAATTGACCGGAAACGTGATCGGATTGAGTTCGTTCTCGTTCTTTACTACTGAGATCTAGGGGCGGATGCTCAACCACATCCGCCATGATGTGACGCGAATTCCTGCCAAGAATCCCCCACTGCTAAACTATTGTCGTAGCAACCATGCCTGGATCAACTGACGAGCGAAAGGCGCTTGAACTGGTCAGGAACCATGCCGAATTCAAGGCGACACTGGTTTCTCTGACTATGAATGGCGATCTGCCGATTTTGGACTCCCATGTGCACGCTGTTGCCCGGAAGTGGTTCGAACTCGCGAGAACGCACTATATTGATGCGTGCGCTTTGGATGTCAGGAAAAATCCACGCTCGGTATACTCCCGTACGTATTATGCGGCCTACAGTGCGTCAAAAGCAGTCCGGTATGTGGTTCGGGGGTTCGTCAGCCTGCGGGGAGACGATCACAAGAAGGTCGCAGATCTTCCAAACAGCTTCCCAGATGTCGACTCCTGGGTTGCGAAGTTGCCCCTCCTCTATGAGCACAGACTCAGAGCAGATTATGACAACTGGTCAGACACCGCCGCCGAAAGTGTGCTTGCGCC
>Ga0116125_1001166_pt1 | contig 11620 bp, 8 predicted proteins | sample June2015DPH_16_1_2_FD_89729 | JGI IMG/M metagenome (GOLD analysis project Ga0116125, IMG submission 89729) | Peatland microbial communities from SPRUCE experiment site at the Marcell Experimental Forest, Minnesota, USA - June2015DPH_16_10 | ecosystem: Environmental > Terrestrial > Soil > Wetlands...
CGAATAAGGTCATCGAGCACTTCAATAGGCTGAAGGCGGAAGAGCGGCAAGATGTACTGAACTTTCTGCGCTCGCTCTAGCCTGGTACGTCGGACGTCCCTATTCCAGAATCTCGGCTCGTACGGCCCAACTCACGGAACTGACACCGGCTTCTAATGAGAGCCTCTCCACCAGCTGCTCCAAAGCTGAGGGTCGCTGGTTCGAGCCCAGCCGCGCCTCCTAAAACTCCGTCGCGTTGGGTTATTTCGCCCACACAGTCCTACGTCACCATCGCGCGACAACGGCCGATCACGCCGCTATGCGCTGGATTATCTGCTAGATACAGATTTTGGATTTGTAGTTGCCTGGAATTGTGCCAAGCGTGATGGAGGAGGAGAGAAATCATGACTGATCGTCCAGACGATGCCGCGGCAGGATTGCTCGAAAATTTGAGACGCGCCATCAATCGCGCCATGCTGGATTCCTCAGACGTCCGAGACGCGATGGCTGCGCTGGAAAATCAGGGTTTCGAAGTTGACATGGCGGTTGATCTCTCGCTCTACACGCGGATCGACGAGAGCGCCCATCGGCCGCTCGAATTGGCACCCAGCGCCGAAGCGGCGACAGGATTAACCGATGCAGACGCAGTGTTCCTGAAAGCTCTGAACATAGCCGTAACATAAATCGGTAATATAGATTGGTAACAACGCTCGCCGGCGTGACGTCATACGTGCGTGAACAAACCCCGGCAAGCAGTGGCGCTCCTGGTATTGATGTGTTGGCTTGGCAGCGGATGTAACCGCAGAGATCAACGGGAATTGAAGCACGAAACCCGGGAAGCCGGCCGGAAATTGAAGCAGGGCGCCCATGAGGCTGCCGAGGAAGCCCGCCGCGATGCTGCGGCGGCCTCACGCGAGATCAAGAAAGACGGGGAAAAGCTCAAGCGAGAGGCTCAGTCGAAATAGCAGCTTCAACCGCGGCTTCGGGCACCGGCGCTGCAACTTCCGGCCATGCAATTTCCATCTGGCCGGATCCGAGACTACTCGAAACTTTGAGCGTCGCGGGACTGGCTTCCACTGGGGACTCCATCTGGTAGGTGATTACGCGTCCGTTCATCAATAACGAATAGATTTCCTCGAGCGCTTCCGGCAATCCCTCCGCGGACGCATCGCTAAAAGTGCCATCCGGAAGGGATGAACAGAGATCCCGGAACGCAGGGCAGGAAAAGCCGGGAGCAAAGCCGTGTAACACGATGCGCTCATTGGCGAGCAGTGTCTTAAGCGCGGCCGCCTTGTCCGGTTCTTCCAGTTGGGCGGCGGCTTTTTCATGCAGGAACACGAACATGTGCCGCTTCCCGGAATGTTTGCTAATGGCTTCACATTGGCGTTGGATAGCCGCCAACGCATCCACCGCCACTCGGTCGCGGGGCACGTCGCCTGCAATCACCTTACTCAGAAGATCCGGCGACGCGAGGAAGCACTGCCGCATCTTCACTTCTTGAGTGGCGATGCTGTCATCGTATGGCAAAAAAGATTGTTCCCGGGCTGCCTCGCCGTCTTCTCTGGGCGGCTCGATGGAATAGCGGTCAATTCGCCATAGATCGTCGGGACGCTTTGCGGCACTCGATCGATTCAGGGCAGCTGTAATAGCATGGCCGTAAGGATCGGAGTTGGATATGAATCGAGGCGCAACAAAGCCGGACGCCAGTGCCGCCGGCGGGGCGAGTAACTTCACCTGATAGTTTTCTACCAGTTGGCCCGCTTCCCAAAGCGCGAAATCCATGAGCGTGAGCGCGCTGAGATCGCGGGGCGGCTCAGAGGAAAGCACCAGAGCGAAACTTCGTTTGCCGTCCGGGGTAACGCTAGCCTGCGAGACGCGGAATCGTAATATTCCAGCCTCCGCATTCAGCTTTTCACGGCGCCGTATGGAGGCCATCGCACGAGTGACAGCCAAACGTGTTTTCCCCTCCGAGATTTTGAACTGCTCCATGAGGAACGGGAGAAAACGCGGATCCATGCTTTCCCCAATCGCCCACAATGCTGATACCTGAAAGGCCGGATCTTCCTTTTGGCACGCCATGTCGAGTAGCATGCGGATGGCTTTCATTTCCGCGATGCGATGCAGGCCGAGCAGGGCATTGGCAGCCACCCGATTGTGCTTCGACTTAGCGGCTGTAAGCAAAAGTGGGCGTGCTTCATTCGCCTCCACCGCCCAAAGCGCTTCGACAGCGCTGGCCTGGACGCGCGCATCACGGTCCATAAAACGCCTTCCGATCCAGGCGGAGTTCCGGCCGCTACGGCCGATTAGCAAAGCTGCCTTGGATCGAATCACTTTGTCCGGATGCGCCATCAACTCCAACTGAAAGGAGTTCCAGAAGGCGGGCGGCGCAATGGCGGCCAGCAGCTCCAGAACTCGTAGAATGCGGTTGCTGTTTTCAGGGCTGGGTTGATCCTGCAGAACTTTGTTGAGCGCCAATTCCAACATAGGCTGCAGATTGGTTCCATTCGCTGTAACGGCATGCAGCGCCCCCAGGGCTTGCCGCGTGTCAGCAACCCGCAAGTCCAACAGACTGGACGGCAGCAACTTTCCCTTCATGAGTAAGTGCACCAGGTAACGAACTCCCGGAGATGGTTGACTCTTTGCCAAAACCGCTATGGCCGAAGCTCCGAAGGCCCGTGGATCGGAGACAAGTAGTTGTGACAACGATTGCTTGCCAGCCGTATCCCGCTCGGAAAATGATGCCAGAAGTACAGTGATATCTTGGGTAAACGAATCGCCCAACCCTACTTCTTTGACCATGACATTCTCCGATGTTTCTTATCGGCATGACTTGGTCTTCTTTTGCCGGCCGGTCAATATTTCCGGCCCGGCGCTTTGTCACCCCCTGTAACGCTATTGCAACGCTATGAATTCACGAGGGAATTTGAACGGCATTCGAGGTGCAACCTTTATCAAAAAGGAGGATATCGAATGAAAGCCGTACTATTGGAACTCGCAGCCTTGCTAGTAGCGCTGGGAGGGCCAGCCTGGTGCCAGCCCACCCGGGTGTTACCACAACAGGATCCACAACCTATTTATCGTGTGACAGTGGTTTCGCGCAGCCTGCCGGCCGTGAACTACGAGCACCGCGGCGGCCCAACTATGATCGACTTTCAAGGCACCGTATTGCTTCCCAAAGCTAAAGGCACAGCGACGGTGGAGAGCAAGCGCGGCCGCATAGTGATCGATGCGAAATTCGAGCACCTGGAGCCGCCCACGCGTTATGGCCGCGAGTATCTTACTTACGTTTTGTGGGCCATTACACCGGAGGGCCGCCCCAAGAATCTTGGAGAACTTCTGGTGGGGTCCTCCGACAAAGCCAAGACCATCGTCACCACGGACCTGCAGGCATTGGGGCTGATGGTGACCGCCGAGCCCTACTACGCCGTAACCACACCGAGCGACGTGGTGGTCATGGAGAATGTGATCCGGCCGGACACCGTTGGGAAGATCGAGCCGGTCATGGCGAAGTACGAACTGTTACCGCGTGGGCAATACACGTTGACCATGAACCCAGGCCAGCTCCGGACGATGGAATCCGAGCAGGAAAAGCTGCCGTACGATCGCTACGAAGCGGTGCTGGAGCTTTATCAAGCGCAGAACGCGATCCAGATCGCGCGATCCGTAGGTGCAGATCAGTATGCGGCGGATACCATCGGCAAGGCCGATCAACTGTTGGCGGACGCGCAGAACATGCAGCTCCGCAAGCAGGATACGCACATGATTGTTTCGAGAGCACGCGAGGCAGCGCAGATGGCGGAGGATGCGCGAACCATCGCAATCAAGCGCGGCAATGAAGAACGCGTTTCCGAAGAACGCGAGCAGCAGTTGGAAGAGAGCCGGGCGCGAGAGAGAGCTGAAAGACAAGCCCAGCAGGCTCAGGCAGCGGCCTTCGCCGCGCGAGAAGCAGCCGATGCCGCGCGCGCTGACGCCCAAGCCGCGCAGGAACGCGCTAGCGCTGCGCAAATCCAAGCCCAGCCGGCCCCACCGCCCCCGATCGAAGCTCAGCCCGTACCAGTGGTAGCGCCGCAACCCACCGGAGCACAGCGCCAGGCTCGTGCGGAATTGCTGGAGCGCCTGAACGGCGTGTTAACGGCCCGGGACACGCCGCGCGGCTTGGTGGTCACGCTGCCGGATGCGTCCTTTGAAGCAGGCGCCACGCTCAGGCGAAACGCTTCGGAACGGCTCGCGCTGATAGCCTCCATGCTCTCCACGCGCCGCGATCTGACGGTTTCCGTGGAAGGATTCACCGACGACCGTGGCAGTGACATCGAACAGCGCGAGCTTTCCGAGCATCGCGCGCGCGAGGTTCGTGCCACGTTGGTAGGCAACGGCTTCACGCCTGTTTCGGTTCAGGCTGCAGGTTTTGGCGGAACGCGTCCCCTAGTATCCAATGCAAGCGCGGGCGGCCGCGAACAGAACCGCAGAGTGGAAATCGTGATCTCAGGCCCGAGCATCGGCGGCATGGCGTTGTGGGACCGTACGTATTCGCTGAGTTCCCGGCATTGATTATTGGCCGCAAATGAACGCGAATGAACGCAAATAAAACAAAATTCTTATTCGCGTTTATTCGCGTTCATTCGCGGCCAATAAAAAGGACGGCGCTGTGACCAGCGATAGTTCCCTCGATGGAGGGCTTTGTTTGAAGCGCGAGTTGCCCGTGCTCATCGAGCGTAGCGTTCGTTGGCCCAAAGTTGCATACCAGCAATGCGCGGCTGCCGGATGGGTCACTGCGCTCCATTCGAAGCACGGCATCATCGATCGTTACCGTCGTCAGATCTTTGCGGCAATTCGATAAGCAGGGCCAGCGTTCCGCAAAGCAATCAACTCGCGGTAGACGCTCAAAATCGCCTGATGGCCAGCTTCTTCGAGTAGCGGCCAAGTGATTTTCGATCTTTCAAACGTGGCCGGCGCCTGTGGGTCAAAAAACTCGGCGACGTAGCGAACTCGGCGTATTCCTTCCGCCGTCCCTCGGTGACCAACTTGGCCAGCACTGGATCGAGATGGCTGGTGAAGTACAGGAAGGGCGCGGTCTCGGCAAACTCCTCACCCATGAACAGCAGCGGAAGATAGGGCGCACAAAATAGCAGCGTGGCCGCCAGCTTGAACTGGTCGAGCGAAACCAACCGGGATAATCGCATTCCTTGATTAGTATTGGCTACCTGGTCGTGATTCTGAATAAAAACCACGAATTTATCCCCAGGCAGGTCTTTGGATGAGGTTCCGAACCGGCGCCGGCGATAAGGCGAATAGATTCCGTCGTACACGAAGCCTTCTGCCAGAGCTTTCTGAATGTCCGCCAGCCTTCCGAACGCATCCAGAAACCCGCGCCGGGTGTTGGTCAGAAAGCTGAACAGCGCATGATGGAATTCGTCGAACCATTGCGCATCCAGCCCGTAGCCTCCGCCCGAGCGCGGCTGGATCACGCGGACATCATTGAGATCGCTCTCAGCAATCAGCCAGGCGCGCCGTCCAAGCTGCTCTGCCTCCTCATGGAACCGCTCGTCCAGCTCTGCAAGAATGTGGACTGCGCCCATGTCGTAGATGCTATGGATGGCATCCAGCCGCAACGCATCCATGTGATATTCGGTCAACCAATAAAGCGCATTGTCGATGAAGAATCGCCGCACGCCATCGCTCGCCGGTCCATCGAAGTTGACAGCCGGGCCCCAAGGCGTCCGGTAATGATCCGTGAAGTAGGGGCCGAATTCAGCGAGATAGTTTCCTTCTGGCCCAACATGGTTATAAACCACGTCCAGCACCACCGCCAGCCCCGCGCGGTGGCAGGCATTCACCAACTTCTTCAATCCCACGGGACCGCCGTAAGAAGAGTTGGGCGCGAAAAGATCCACGCCATCGTAACCCCAGTTCCGGCGTCCGGGAAACTCGGCCACCGGCATCAACTCAATCGCAGTGATACCGAGCTCTTTGAGATATGGAATCTTTTGAATTGCGCCTTCGAAGGTTCCCTCGGGCGTGAAAATACCAACGTGCAGCTCATAGATGATGTACTGATCCAGATCCAGGCCCTTCCAATCCTGGTCAGACCAGACAAACGCGTTTGGATCGATGATCTCCGACGGTCCATGAACTCCTTGTGGCTGCGATCGGGAAACGGGATCGGGCCGCTCTTTGGCGTCATCCAGGACCAGCGAATACGTTTGCCCCGGCTGGGTCTGCTTCACCAGAACCTGGAAGTCCTCTCCTTCGCGCGTCATCGGAAACACCGCGCCGCCGACATTCACCGCGAGCGTTTGAACATGGGGCGCCCAAACCCTGAATTGGACGCCTCCACCGGGAACGGGCGTAGCGCGATATGCCGTCCGCCAGACCATGCGGAACTAATCGGTCTCCTGGCTGACTAAAAGAGCGGCCGGACAATGGGAAAATGCTTGGGAAAGAGAGATCACCGCGCCATCTTCGCGCTGCTCAATTGCTATATCGCGGCCGGTGAGTGCATCCTGAAAACGCGGTTGCCTGATCTTTTTGGGCAGGATCAACGCCGTGTTTCCCCAAACATCGCCTGTAGGCGTAGGGTGCCCGTTAAACAGCCGGAGAAAGAATCTGCCGGCCAGCGCGATCACGGTCTTGCCCGCGAAACTGCGTGCGAATCCCACCACGTGGTTGGCGCGGTTTCCGGTTGCAGTTAACGGAGTATAGGAACCCTTAGCGAACAGATCTTTCGCATCTTTGCGTAGCCGAAGCGCGACGCTGGTGGTGTAAAGCTTGATGGCCCCATCACACGGATTCGCGGCCAGCCGCTCCACCAACGCAGCACGGTCGCGCGAAGCCTGCTCCTCGAATTGCGAGAGCATCCGGCGGCGCAGCTCAAAATCGACGGGACGCCTGTTGTCGGGATCCACCAAATCGAAACACCACAACTCATTTCCCTGATAGAAATCGGGCATGCCGGGAGACGCGATCTTCAACACCACTTGAGAAACAGAGTTCCAGATACCGGCCTTCGCAATTGGCGCTTGAAACTGGCGAAAATCTTCCAGGAAGGCGTTCTCGGGCGAAGGATCTAAAATTTTTGCGACGAACTGCCGCACAGCCCGATCATATTCCAGATTCGGGTTAATCCAACTGGTATGGACCTTGGCCTCGTGCAATGCCTTCTCCATGTACCGCTGAATGCGCTCCACATAGACTTCATGTTCCTCCGCATTCATGGGCTGGAGCGGCCAGGTTCCGACCAGCGTCTGATAGAGCAGATACTCTTCGTTGGCGCCGGGAGAAATCAGCTCGCCGGCTTTCGTCTTTGATCGCCGGTTGATTTCTCGCCAACGCCGAATCACGCGATACCATTCGCCCGGCATCTCGGATAGTACATTGATCCGCGCGCGAACGTCTTCGCCGCGCTTGGTATCGTGCGTGGAGGTAGCATTCATGCTGTTCGGCCACAGCTCGCCGCGGATCAGGTTTCTGCGGTGAAACGCACTCACCGAGACCCCGAATCGTTCCGGTCCGCCGCCCACTTCGTTCAGCGAAGCTAACGGGTGGTAGCGATAAAAAGCGGTGTCCTCCACTCCCTTGGCCATCACCGGCGAAGTCAATTGCTGAAACTTCATAGCGAAAGCGTGACGTTCGGCGCGTTGCGCGTCGTCAAGCCCCTCGGGATGTTCGAGCAGCAACAAGCTTTGGATGAAATCGAAAACAGATGCGTTCACGGCTGGATTGCGGCGCTTGGCCTCTCGAATTGCAATGTTGATTTGACGGCGATCTTCCGTATCCGCTTCCTTATCATCGGACCGAATGTACGTTCTATAGACAGGGAACGTAGCCACAACTTCGCGGAGCGCGTCACGCAGGTTCTCAAGCGTGAAGTCGCGATACCAGCGATGCTGTTCGGAGAGCCGATCCAGCTTCCGCGCCAGCACGTTCAGCTCGCTCGACATGGAAACTTGCAGGATGAGTCGCTTGGTGTCGCACACCAGATCGGCGAAACCACCCGAGGGGCCGGTGAACCGCTCGTAAAGCTGCTGAAAAGCTTTTTCCTTGGAGCGGTCGACGAAAAGGCCATTTACCAAGTTCAGGAACCGATAGCCGGTGGTGCCTTCCACGGCCCAGGAAGTGCGCAACGGCTCATTTCCTTCCAGGATTTTTTCAGCCACGATATAAAATGTTCGCTGCGCGCCATTACTCGTGCCGTTGCCGTTTCGCTTGGCCAATCCGCTTTGCGCTTTCGACAAGTCTTGCAAGGAGCGAAAGTATTTCTCCGGCTCATACAGGCCGTCCGGATGGTCAACTCGCAGACCGGTAACATGTCCCTGGCTGACTAAATCGAAGATAAGAGCATGGACCGGCGAAAACACGTCAGCGTCCTCCACGCGAATCGCCGCCAGGTCGTTGATGTCAAAAAATCTCCGGTAATTGATCTCATCCGTCGCGACGCGCCAGAAGCTGAGGCGATATGCCTCGCTGTCGAGAAGCCGTTCCAAGCGATCGAAACTTCGGGGATTGCCGCGCTCGCCGTTTATCTCGGTCAGTGCTTCATCCATCGCCTGGCGCGCTTCCGGGCTTGATCCGAGCAGAGTAGCCAGCCGCTTCTTTACGATCTCTTTCTCGCGTTGACGTTCCCGGATCCTAGCTTCGTCGGTTTCAGTGTTGTCCGCCAGATGGCTCAAGGCCGTGACGATGCTCTCGAGCTCCGCCACGTGTTCGTGTGCAGGATCCAGCTTGTCGCGTAGCTTAGCGGCTGCTGGTTCCAGGATCATGGTCCAGGTGCGCGGCGCGAGCGGCAAAGGCGTCTCATAGAAGGCTACCTTGAGTTCGTCGTCCTCGTAGATGACGCGGATTTCCTGATTCTCCAGCGCGCGGCCATATTGATCGCCCAGCACGGGCAACAATACTTTGTTCGCAAGTTCCGCCTTGGGAGGATGCCACTCGATATCGAAGAACCGTGCGAAGGGACTGCTAGGCCCATTCTCCAGCACATCCCACCACCACCGATTGGACGGATGCGAGATGCACATATGATTCGGCACCACGTCGACAATCAATCCCATGCCGCGCTGCTGAAGCTGTTCAGAGAGGCCTAAGAACGATTTTTCATCGCCGATCTCTGGATTGAACCGGCTGTGATCGGTGACGTCGTAGCCATGGAGACTACCCGGCCGCGCCATCAGAAAGGGCGAGGCGTAGAGATCGGAAATCCCGAGCTCGTTCAAGTAATCGACTATTTCAGCCGCCTGTTGGAAGGTGAACGAGCGGTTGAACTGTATCCGATAGGTAGCCGCGGGCGTATAAACCGGTTCAGTTTTCCTGCGCTGCATGGGCGTCGGCGGTCTCCCTCGTGGTTGGACTCCGCCGTATGAATAAGATTACTCGGTAAGTGCCCCGGCAGCAACAGGCGGAACGTACCAAATCTTCGCTACTGAATTGCGAGTCGTCGGGTCACGGCACAATCAAGATTCCATGCCCCGCGGACTGGTTCCCACCGATCGACTCTGCCATCGCCACGGTATTGTACGACAGGTTTATGAGCTTCGTATGGGCCTCGCTGATCTCTTCTGCGACGCCGTCGACCGTCAGAATCTCCCCCGCGGCGGCCGGCCTTGCAGGATTTATTTTCCCTTTGCTTTCAATGGCCTACCGTCGACAGCGATAGTTTTCGTCCGAAAACGCCTCAAAGCGTCTTTGGCGATGGCAATTAAGAGTTGAGTGGAATCAAGATGTCTTGAAAACAGGAAGCGACCACTTCAACGTTAAAGGAGAAAAACAGTGAAGATGTATAAGGGAATAGGAATCCTACCACAGCCACAAGAATTGCGGGCTGGCGGATGGAAGGCGGACTTCACGCTGATCGATGATCGTGGATCCGTGACCAAACTGCGAAAATATCATGGACAGGAAGTCTATCCTGCACGGGAAGATGCCGAACGCGCGGGTCTCGACTCGGCTCGGCGAATCATCGGCGACGAGGATTAAGACTATCGGCTAAGCGCTGGTTTTCGGGTAGCGTCTGTAGTGTTGAGTATTCAGGCGCTACCTGGCTTCTTGCACGCCGCGGTCCTTGCCCTGAAGCAAAGATTTTCTGTTACCGGGCGGAGGAGTCGAAGCGCTTAGAAAGTGGCGCGGCAGGTCTCGTGAACGGCGCTCAGTGCCAGCACCGCAGATCTAACGCGCTGCCCAACAAGCGGATCTACTTGCGTGTCTTCGCGGCCTTGAAATCCGCCACCAGCCGTTTGGCGATCTTATCCGCAACATCCGCGCTAGCGCCCAGGAACTTACCGCCCAGGCTCTCCGCTGTGGCGGACCAGATTATGTCGCCATTCTTACCAACCAAACGCACGGTGGCGATCGCCTCATGCTTGCGCTCTTCGCTATGCCGGCTGGAATTTTCGCCGATCGTCAATCCGGCGCTGTGATTGTTAGTGCTGCTGGCATAGTTTCGCGTGCTCGCGCTGCCGCCTTCGCCGACCTGGGTGTGCGCGTTGATGCCCTCGGAGGCCTGAAACGTATCGGTGAAAACCTCGTCCTCGCCCGCACCCTTCAGCACCGCGTCGGCCTTGTCTTCATTCTCCGTGATGATGAACTGCTTGGACCGCTGCAGGCTGGTCATCAGCAGCTCGCGAATCTGGATCGCGGTGTCACCGCCGGTCAGAATGTCGACATAAATCCTGCGGACCTTGGCGAGTTGACCGGCCGTTTCATCCTCCGGCGCCTGCTCGTCATCCGCCGCGATGGGCACCAGCAACATCAGAATGTAAAGCCAGGGCGCCATCCTTACCCCTTCCCGGCTTTGCGCGCATCGTCATCCTGAAATTCCACTTTGCGGCCGGTGCGCGCCTCCAGGCTCACCAGCATCATCCGGATGTCGTCCTTGCCCACGCGAAAAACCATGGCCTGCTGGCGATTTTCCTCGTCCGAATAGCCCACGGTAAGGAAATGGCTGCGCTTCTTAGCCAGCAGAAATAGTGGAGAGAGCAGCGCCGCCGCGATATACCTGCGGTCCACTTTCTGGCCATATTCCAGCAGGTTGATCTTATCGTAGGGAACGCGCCAACTGGCCTTCTTGGAATAAAAAACGAAATATTGTTCATCCACGGCAGTCACCATTCCCGAGCAGCCGTCTGGAATCTGCGAAATGGTCCCCCCGACGTATTCCGCATGGCCCCCGGCGCCGCGGCCACAGAGAAGTGAAGAAACTACAAGACTTAACACAACCAGTCTCTTCGATGTCATAATCGAATTAGTAGTGGTACCAGGCTGAAACTCTCACCGATGTTCGCAAGGAATCAATACAAAACCCAGATGGACACAACTGCCTGCGCCACCCGGCGAAGACAAAGGCGCCCCATGGCTCCCGCGCCATTTGTGCCGCATCCCAAGAAGTGGCCGGATCAGGGGTTGCACGCGGCGTGGCTGGGCCACAGTACCGTGCTGCTGAAGCTGGACGGATTCACAATCCTTACGGATCCTGTGCTCGGCAACCGCTGTGGCGTTCGAATGGGCCCGGTGACGGTGGGCCTAAAACGGATGGTGGCGCCCGCACTGTTGCGTTCACAACTGCCGCACATCGATCTGATCCTGCTCTCCCATGCGCATTTCGATCATTTTGACCTGGCCACGTTGCGAAGCCTGGAGCGCTCAGGTGCAA
>Ga0116125_1001168_pt1 | contig 11614 bp, 7 predicted proteins | sample June2015DPH_16_1_2_FD_89729 | JGI IMG/M metagenome (GOLD analysis project Ga0116125, IMG submission 89729) | Peatland microbial communities from SPRUCE experiment site at the Marcell Experimental Forest, Minnesota, USA - June2015DPH_16_10 | ecosystem: Environmental > Terrestrial > Soil > Wetlands...
AAAATCGCGCCGAAGACGCAGAGCTTAATAGCTCCCGCGCTCGGGCCCGACGCCCAAACGGCGCAAAAGAACACCGCCCCGGTGAGCAGTTCCACAATTGGATAGCGCAGCGGAATTCGCTTCCCGCAATTCCGGCAACGCGCGCGCAATATCAAGTAACTGACCAGGGGAATATTGTCGAACCAGGCGATAGGAGCTTCACACTCCGGACAAAACGATCGCGGCGCCACCACCGAAAGATCGCGCGGCAAACGGAAGATGCAGACATTCAGGAAGCTACCGATGAGCAGCCCAAACAATCCGGCTAGAATTGCGTAGATCAACGAAGCATCCTCTCATATACCTCGACCGTCTGACTCACCATGCGTTCGATTGTAAACTCCTTCTCCACTCGGGTTCGTGCAGCGGCCGAAAGGCGCGTGGCCAATGCCGGATCGCGTATCAATCGCTCGATATTTCCGGCCACCGACTGCGGGTCGTTGGAAGTCAGTAACCCGGTGATGCCATCCTCCACGATTTCCGGCAGCCCTCCCACGCGGCTTGCCAGCACTGTAGCGCCAGCCGCCATCGCTAGCAACGCCGCCGATCCCAATCCTTCCAATTCTGTAATATAGACGAACACTGCCGCGCGGCGTAGATCCTCGATCAAGTTTTTCGAAAAACGAACCGGGATATTGGCCAGCGCGCCGGCCTGTTCCACAATCTTTCTGCCTTTTCCTGGATCATCGGAATCCAGGGTGACCACGCCTGAGCGACCGTCAGATAGCGGCGCCCGAGTCTGGATAGGAACTCCGTCATAAACCACCGTGATCCGATCAGGCGCGATACCGGCATTCATCAGTGTCCGTCGAACGCACTGCGATACGGCGATATAGTGCGCGGCACGTCCGTATTTCCAGCGCGATCCCACGCCACGGCGAATCGGAAACGCCACCCTTCGCGATACTATCGCGGGCTTGCCGCCCAACAGCGCCAATGTGTGCGCGCGGGCGTCGTGGGCGTGTATTAAGTGGACGCCGGACGTAGCGCTCCCGAGTGCCGCAATGCTGAGCGGCCGCGCATCCATGCCATCCTTCAGCGCCTGTTCCATCAGTGGAGACTCGGCTGGCGCGAGGAGCCGCACTTGGTGTCCCGCGGCCATCAACCCACGCATCAGATACAGGGCCTGCCATTGCCCCCCGCGCATCTCGACACCAGAATCAATATGGAGTATGAACACAACTATCTTCGCGGGCTCATGTTCTTGGCCTTGGCGTATTTCAGGAAGGTATAGAGCGCGGCCATGTGGGCGATCGCCAGGCCTTCAGCCCCATCCAGAAAACCGCGTTGCAACACGTAGGTCCGGAAGAAGGTCCAGGGCGGTTCCAGCGCCAGTTGCGTCCATCCCACATGCGTTTTCTGATCTACCAGTTGCTCGGCCGCGAGCGTGGTGTACCGGTCCATGGATTTGAGGTGCTCGGAAAGTGAACTGCAGGTGAAGTGCAGGATGCTGGCGTCTAAATGGCCGATGCTTCCTTCGACTACCACTGACTCATGCACGAAATCTCCCACCCACTTGGATAGGCGCCGGTCGTAAAGGCGCACTTTGCGATCCGGATACCAGCCCGAATGCAGTATCCAGCGGCCCAGATACTGAGCCATGCGGGGCATGGTGTAGGCGTCCACGTCGGGACCGTTCTTTTTGATCTGCCAAATCTCGCCTTCGAGAGTCTCACTCAGAGCTTCGTCGGCATCGAGACACAGCACCCAATCGTTCTCGCATTGCTCGGAGGCGTAATTCTTTTGGCCGGCGAAGCCTCGCCAGCCGCTCTCGATCACGCGGGCTCCCAGTTTGGTGGCCAGTTCGACAGTGCGGTCGCTGGACCCGCTATCCACCACCACGATTTCGTCGCAACAGCGGAGGCTTTCGATCACGCGAGCGATGTTGCGCTCCTCATTGAACGTGATGATCGCAGCCGAGATCTTCATCAGGGACTGATGTTAGTGTACCTGTAGCGCGTGGGCGCACGCGTGCCGCGTTCACAAAGGTGTGAATGCGGGGGTGGGGTGGAGTCTGTTGACGCATCCGGCTACTTTTGTGTTTCGAGGTGCGTTCATTGTAAGTGGATGGAGCGGAAGATGTTCGGAACCGCGCTGAAGCGTATTGACGCATGAAATTTCGCGATGCGTCAAGCCGGATGCTCCGTTCCACAATGGAGTGTTTTTTGCGTGTGAGTTTCTACTGAAGAGACGAAGTCCGAGGACGCCGTGACAACGTTGCATTCCGGTTCGAGCTTACTGGAAGGTTAGGTTGCTGGAGAGTGGCGGGTTTCGAAGTTGTTGGAGGGGAATGGAAGAAAGATTGGCTGGGTGTGTCACTGGAATCCCGCTGGGCTGGTGATCGCTTAAGAATCCGTGAAAAAATCGGTTCGCTTTCGTCCGCCAACCCGGAGTTACCGGATGGCCAATGTCACCACACCGGGACTGGAATGCCTCGTCCCAAATCCGGGCACTGAAGTCAACTGGCCAGTTTAGTTTAACTGCAGCAAACCCGCTCAAAACGAAGGTCTTTTGATTCATTCACGGTACTGGTGTGCAAATTGCCTCACACGAGGAGCATATGCCGGAACCCACGATGAAGAGCCACGCTGGACTGCCCTTGGAAGGTCTCTTCCAGGACCTGCGGTTCGGAATACGCACGCTTTACAGAAATCCGGCGTTCACTGTCGTCGCGGTTGTGACGCTTGCACTTGGCATCGGCGCCAACACAGCCATTTTTGGCGTTGTCAGCGCGGTGCTGCTTCGCCCCTTGCCTTTCGTGCAACCGGATCGGCTGATCGCTGCGTCATCCTGGTACCCTAAGGGGCCTCTTGCGTTCATGCGGGACCGCAGCCGGACGATGGATCTTGTCGCCTACAGCGACAACGAGGAATTCAATTTGACCGGTTTGGGTCAACCGGTACGGCTGATCGGGAACGAGGTCTCGGCGGATTTGTTCTCTCTTTTGGGTTCCAAAGCTGCCCTGGGCCGGACCTTTCACAAAGGGGAAGACCAGCCGGGGGCGGATCGGGAGGTTGTACTAAGTCACGCTTTGTGGCAACAAAGGTTCGCTTCTGATCCTTCTGTCGTCGGACGCCTCATCACCCTCGAAGGTCTGGTGCGACAGGTCGTCGGCGTAATGCCCGCCAGCTTCGAGTTCCCGTCTCCCAAGGCTCAGTTATGGGTTCCCTTGCACATGGACCCTCGAAATGCCGGCGACTACTGGGGCTCCAGTTACATGCCCGTGATTGGGCGGCTCCGCCCTGACGCAACACTGCAGGAGGCTCGCACTGAGCTGGCGGGGATGCGCAGCCCCATGCTGGCAGCGTTTCCGTCGCGAATGCCTGATGATTCATTCGCTCGCGGAACTGTGATTTCGCTCCAAGAGGATCTCGTCGGAGATTCCAAAGGAAAGCTGCTCATTCTGTTAGCGGCGGTCTCTTTCTTATTGTTGATTGCGTGCGCTAACGTGGCGACCTTGACGTTAGCACGGTCCATTAGCCGGCGGAAGGAGGTGGCCGCGCGAGTGGCGCTCGGGGCTTCCCGTTGGCGGATCGTTCGGCAGTTACTCACGGAGAGTCTCCTGCTCTCTCTCGGCGGCGGTTTACTAGGCCTCCTGGTCGCTGCGTATGGTCTCCCCATTCTGAAGCTCATGCTGCTCTCGGGCACACCTCGCATAGAAGGGGCAAGCCTCGACTCAACCGTGCTGGCCTTTACCGCCCTGCTTACCATCCTTACCAGCGCCGTATTTGGGCTGATTCCCGCGCGGGACACTTCGAATTTGCAGTTGACGAGCGCGCTGAAATCAGGCGGCGCGCGCGGCGGTACAGTTGCGAACAGCGGTGGGCGCGCGATGCTGGTGATAGGCGAGATCGCGGTTTCCGTAGTTTTGGTGATCGCGGCGGGTCTCTGCGTCAGAAGCCTTTGGAAGATTTCGAATGTAAATCCTGGATTCAGCTCACAACAGATCGTTACGGCGCGCATCGCGCCCAATGAAACCCTTTGCGATGTTCCCGAACGGTGTTTTACGTTCTATAAAGAGCTGATCGGCCGAACCCGCTCACTGCCTGGCGTCAAAGACGTCGCGGCCGTGAGTAGCCTTCCGTTAGGCAATGGAGACGGAGGAGAGGTGGTGCCAGTTGACATTCAGGACCATCCAACTCGCCCCGGCGCGCAGATTCCTCTTTTCGAGGAAAAAATTATCACACCGGACTACCTTCGCGTGATGCGCATTCCGTTGTTGCGCGGCCGAAGTTTCACCGAAGCCGATGCGAGCCCAGGGGCGGAGGATGTGGTGCTGATCAGCAAGGCAACGGCAACCAGATATTGGCCGGGAGAGGATGCTGTAGGAAAGCACATCCGGGCGAATTGGGAGCAGAATTGGCGCACTGTGATCGGAGTGGTTGGCGACGTTCGCGAATTCAGCATGTCGAAAGAAACTGCCGATTGGATTAATGGGGTTATCTACACCCAGTACGGGCCACACGCTGTCCCGAGCGCCGGGGCCAAAGCACCGCCCGCCTACATGAGTCTGGTGATTCATGCGGCAGGAGACCGATTGGATTTTGGGGGCGCTTTGCCGGGCTTGGTAGCGCAAGTAAATCCGAATGTCGCAGTCAGTGACGTGCGGACCCTTGAAAGTTGGGTGTCGAACGCGATTGCGGAGCCTCGCTCCACGGCTTCGCTGTTCGCGCTGTTTGCAACCCTTGGTCTCGTTCTAGCCGCTATCGGCGTTTACGGCATCATGTCCTATTCGGTCGCGCAGCGCACGCGCGAGATCGGGATTCGGGTGGCTCTCGGTTCGAAGCAAGAAGAGGTCCTCTACCTGGTTCTGGCGGAAGGGGCCAAACTGGCGCTCATCGGAATCGCCATTGGACTGGTTGCCGCACTGATCTTAACGAGATTCATCGCCGGTCTTCTGTACGGTGTCGGCGCTGGCGATCCACTTACTTTCGCGGCAGTCGCAATCCTATCGCTCCTCGTAGGGCTGACCGCATGCGCGATCCCGGCTTGGCGTGCGACTCAGGTGGACCCAATCGTGGCTTTGCGCTACGAATGAAGCCTGTCACAGGAGCCGCTTGCAAAATTAATATTTGGTAGGGTCAGAGGATCAAAACCGAGTGTGCCAGAGACCCAGGGATCAGGCTGCTGTTTAGGCTAACAAAGGAATGCGGGCGAGCGAGTCGGCGAGCCTCGTGCGGTGTGTGGGGAAGCAAACGGAGAGCTTGAACCATCATCTCTGGAACGGCAACGTTCGGTAGGCGCGTCGCGATGAGTCTCAGACCCAAGGGTGTTCAGCAGGGGCACTCGCTTGAAACCGGACAGTTTTTGACTTTTCGTGCCGCGTGGCCCGGTAGCGCGTGCGATCGTTCAGGACAGTGGCCTCGATCCGGAGAATCAGTTGGCAACCAATTCCGGCGCGCACAAAGCGACAGATGCAGCCGGTCGAGTGGTTCTTAGTCTTTGGCCTGTCGCCGACTATCGACTTATGGCGACATTCTGGGGTCACACAACCAGTCGTGGTCCGGCGATCGGCTGGAAATCCCGGCGGGCCAGTCCGGTGTGAAACGGACGATTGGTTTGAAGGGACTTCGGCTGAAGTATGGCCACTAGATACTCCTTAACCCGGTTTTCCGTTCCATTGATCCCGAACACCCAATCCCGCTGGGGCTGGTGATCGCTTAGAATCCGTGAAAAAATCGGTTCGCAGGCGAAATCGCCTGCGCCACCCGATCGTGATCCGGTATGGGCATCGCCGAGATGAGTCTCGGCGCAGCACGCAAGAGTGCGTGCGCCACGGGTGTCTTCGGAACACTTTAGTTAGTGGGCCAGCAGCCAGGCCGCTACCGGATCGCTAATGTCACTCCACCCGGGCTGGTTGCAGATCCTACGGTAACCTGTACTGGGGCGTTGTCCCCTGGTTGCACATTGGCTGGGATCTGGGCGTTGATCTGGAACAGGCCAGGCATTTCGCCGGGTGCGGCGCCTGCGTACTGTACCGTGGCCGGCAATCCGCCGATGGTTACCGAGACCGACGCTAACGGCTTCGGAACCACGCCGACGGCCAGGCGTCCATCTACGCCGGGCGGATCGGTCAGGCCTTCGCCGGTGGCCCACAGGATAACCACTGAGCCCGGATGCGCGGGCGACGCCGCGGAGTTGGCAGTGATGCCGTCCGAATCGGTAGCCGACGCTTGTCCTTTGCCGGAAGAGTCCGCCGTGAAGAGGCCAGGCGCGGTGGGGGTGACCGCAATCTGGAATGGATCGGAGCGAACGCCGATGTACTCCACCTGGACGTGCGTGGTCGCGTTAGTCGCACCGAAATACGGAATCACGGCTGAACATTGCGTGGCCGTCGCGTAGACGATGGGCGCAGGAATCCCGTCGAACAGGATGCGAACTCCGGCTACGCTAGTGCTCACCAGTCCGTTGGCATCCAGTTGCAGCGAAGCTTTCTGAGCGGGGCCGAGAGCAGTGCCCCAAACCACTACCATTTGTCCAGGAGCGTAGACGTGCGCGTAAGATGCGGCGCTGGTTACATCCGTGATTTTTGGCTTCGGGCCTGCCAAGGTGGCCGGTGGAATAACGAGGAGCGTAATCGAATTCGCGGGGAACACCGTCGAGATCTGTCCGCCGCCGACCGAAACCGCAGGCTGCTCGACAATCGCATTCAGATTCGCTGGGCTATAGCGCCAGACCGCGGCAGTTGAGGCGGCGCTGAAGTTCGCCAGCGTGAGCGCGCTCGAGAGATCTTGCCCGGTTTTGTTAATGACGATGGCCGTTAGGTTCCCATCGGACGGCAGCGCACCATAGACCGAAAGCTGTCCCTGATCCGCGCTTGTTGACTTCGCGGAAGTTTCGCCGAATGTGCCGCCTATGCCGTCATAGTTGCGGTAGATCTTGAAGGCAAAGGCGCCGGGATCCGTTGGAGTCGGCGGACCCCATAGCGCTGCGGCATCCAGTCCCTGGTAGCCGAAGATTCCGAGCAAGTCCGCCTGCGCGAGCGCGCCGTTGATGTCGTCGAGGGCGCCAAAATTGTATTCGGTGAGCGCGAGCTTGGTGCCGGGATAATTGGCCGCGATGATCGCTTGTAGGCGTGGAATGTAGGCGGGAGCTATCGGGCCGCCGCCATTGTCGACGTCCTGTATCCAATAGTCGCCGCTGACAACGAATGTCGGGTCCCAAAACGCGCGCGTGTATTGGAGCCGCAGCGCCTGCGTGGCGCTGTCGCCGGCCGGTTGGAATGCGATGGTGGAGGGCGCGAGATACGCGTGTTGATCGAAATAGTCGAGCAGACGCACGCCATGCTGCTTTTCGTAGTTCTGGAATTGCTGGAGGTACCAGGCCATCAGCGGCACGCCGCCGTGCGCGTTGCGATCGACGGGATTCTGCCAGTAATTTCCCACGGCCCATCCCGCCACGATGTCCTTTTTCGAGAAGAACTGCGAGGCCCAGTTGTCGGCTACGGGTCCGGAGACTAGCGCCGTGGGATCGGCCTGCTTGATCGCCGCCGCGTATGTCAAGTTGAGACTGGCCAGCTCATCGTAGGTGTATGGATCGGGATGAATGTCGCGATGCACATCGTCCCACCAGATCGGCTCATTATCCATGCTCCAGATGGCGATGCCGCCCTGGTTCGCCTTGCCGTAGCGCGAGAGCAGGTAGGTGATCCACTCGGCTTGGAAACTCTGGTCAACCTGAGTGTAGGCATCGGTGGGATCGTTCGTAATGTAAATGGGCTTCGCGGGCATCAAGCCATCGTTCACGGATGGATCGCCGCAGGCGGGATCGTATTGGATGCCATCGCCGCAGGTCACGGAATGGTATTGCGCATACGGATCCTGCTTGCATTGCTTGCCGTACTTCGAAACGTCGAAGCTGCACATTTCCATGCGTGCCTTAGGCGACCATGGCAGCACCGGGATGGTCCCGATTGCCTTGCCGCCAGTGATCCGGACTTGGTCGGCGAACATGTTGAAGGTAGATCCAGCCGGGAGCGCGGAGGCGTCGATGCTGGTGTCGGGAAGGACCTGGAAGTACCAATCGTTCGCAGCATTGTTGACGTCGAACTTCCAGCTATAGCTGGTTTCCGAGTCGCCGCCCCAGCGCCGTGCTGTAGCGCGAATATTGGATGCGGCTGCCGTGGCGGCAGACAGCGTGGGGTCGCCCGCGGTGGGGAGGGTCCAGTAGAAGTCGATGCCATAGACGTCCGGAGAAATTGCGTGCAGGTTGGCATTGGCATCAATGGAGAGGGCGGGGCCGGGTTGCTGGGCGAAAGCCGCGAACGCGGTGAAGAGGGTGGTAGCGACGAGACGTGCTAGCAGGTGCGATCTCATGAAATCTCCTTCCAGTGTCGAGCCGTAATGAACTTGGATAGGTGTTTCGGGTTGGAAGTGGCGTTGACAACCTCGGATATGTCGGCTTCAGATGAAAGGATTTGTGCCGCGATGATGACATCAATGTCCAGAGCCTTCGCATCCGCCGTGGGTTGTCCTTCGCGACGGCATTTCGCCCAAAGCTCCGCCGCCAGCCGAAGTGCAACATCGGATGGTGGAAGATAACGGCCCGGAATGGCTGCTGCAAGTGCGTCAAGCCGGGCAACACTGAAGGCCTTCTGAGCGCGCAAGAGCTCGCGCTTCACCTCGTAGTAGACGATCGCAGGCACGACTACGCGACTTCCTCGACGGAGACGATCTGACAGCCATTCGGCGATGGCGATCACCTCATAGCTGCGTTGTGGATGCGTCAACAGGCCGAGCGGGCCTGAATCAAGACAAAGAAGTTGGGTCACGGAAAACGCCTCAGGGATAGACTGGAGGCTGACCGGCTAAGGCACGGTTCTTGTTCATTGACTTCTTGAACTCGGCCACTTCCTGCTCAGCTGCGCGGATGTCCCTTGGGTTATCGGTTGCGTCTTGGCGACGCCAATTCGCAAGAAGGTCCAGCGTGACAGAATCAACGGTGTCAACGTTGGCGGGCTGCGCGAAGCGGCGGGTTGATCCAGCTACGGCTTTAGCATGACGCTTCATGGCTTCCCTTCCTGAATTAATCGTACCAGCGTCAGGTTCCCGGGCGCCATCGAACGCTGGACGGCGCTCTGAGGGCATTCCCGATTAATTAGAATTCACCACGTTTTTCTCTTTAGAAACCAACTTATTCCTTGACCCAATTGCGGTCGTCGTTTACAATCGATACGTGGTTGAGAGCATTACAATCACAGGCACTACTCGCTGGGCTCGGATAGCTCAGTCGGCAGAGCGCCTGACTTGTAATCAGGAGAATGTGGGTTCGATGCCCGCTCCGAGCTCCAATCATTCAGTCGTCACCTTCGATATCCTCGCGGAAACTCGGCCAGGTAGACGCAGCCTTTAGGCATCCAAATCACCCGCTAGTCTAAAGGCGCTTCACACGCGGGCAAGCAATTTCATTCCGGGATAGCTCGCCGGTATACAACTGACGACAGTTCGATTCTGTCTCCCGGATCCAGATTCACGCGGTGGTGGCCGAGCGGCAAAGGCACTTCACTGTCTATGAAGACCAGGTGGGTTCGATTCCCATCCATCGCGCCATATTTGCGGAAATTCCGCTCAGTTGCGGCCTTCGTTCAGCGGCAGGATTCTTCGTTGCCAACGAAGGGACGCCGGTTCCAATCCGGCAGGCCGCTCCAAGTGTGTTTTCTTGCGGATAAGTGAACCGGTGTCACGCGAGGCTCATAACCTCTGCAAGGCCGTTCGACTCGGCAATCCGCAACCAAGTTTGGGTCTGTCATGCCAACGGGAAGCAGCATCCCTTGCAAGGATGAAATGTCAGTTCGATTCTGACCAGATCCACCAAGTGTGACCGTGGCCGAGTGGCTTAGGCGGCTGCCTGTGGAGCAGTCCACGAGAGTTCAATTCTCTCCGGTCACCCCAGCTTATTCGGGGTGTAGGCAAGCGGTGAGCCGCCTCCCTTGGGAGGAGGAAATCGGGAGTTCGAATCTCCCCGCCCCGACCAGATCTTTGACAATTGAATATTCTTCCTGAAGATCGCCCGGGCCGTGGGAGGCGTGCGATCTTTGGTCAAGCACTGTAGTGGGCTACGACGCGCGCCACTTTTCCAACCGCCGTTAGCTCCATGAACTCGCCCGTGCGTGTACCTTTTTGGTTCGTATAGTAGAGCACCACGCTGTTTACGCCGCAGAGCACGTCCTCCAGGTGAAAGCGGAGTTCCGGGTAGGCTTCCAGTCCTCGTTGAAAGTAAGCTCTCACGTTTGCTTTTCCGACCACCTTGCCATCGGGCGCACCCAACAACTGAGCGGCAACTGGCGAGGTCAGCTCGATTGCATCCTCGTAGTGGGTCATGATCAATTCCAGATCATGCGCGTTCCAAGCCGCAACCCAATGGTTTGCCAGATTCCAAGCGTCGTGACCAGTCACTCGTGTTCTCCAGTTGAAGATCGTCCAAATCCGCAGTGCATTCATCCGATTGTATAGCGGCACGATGCCAACGAAGAGATATTGCCGGGGTCGCCTTCTGGTCGAGGGCTTCTGTCCTACAAACAGAAACAGTGGAGTTCGATCCTCCACCCCGGCACCAAGGAAAAGCGGGTTGGCAACCCGCTGCAGGATGCCATCCTGCCCCACTGTGCTCCGGTTGCCGATGGTGAGGCTAACGGTCTCCAAAGCCGTGATTGGGTGTTCGAATCACCCCCGGAGTGCCAAGTTCAAAAACGCGCCCGTGGCCGAGTGGATTCAGGCTCCGGTTTCTAAGCTGGAGCACGCTGGTTCGATTCCAGCCGGACGCGCCAGAATTTTCGGGTCAACATGTGGGTCACCCAGCGGGGTAGTAGGCAAGCGGCTTAAGCCATCGGACCTTCAATCCGAGGATCGTGGGGCGCGAATCCCACCTACCCTACCAAAGATTAAATTAGCAAAATTAACTTGACTAATTTAGTAATTATCGCTAGAATCGCAATATGACACGCAGATTGCTCCTCAGCATTTCCTCGCGACTGTCTAGCGGCTTATCATTTTGTCGCTTTAGTTATTAAATCACAACAATTTAATTTTTTGCCCGAGTGGTGGAATAGGCAGACACACTGGTCTTAGGAACCAGAGCTTCGGCATGGGGGTTCGATGCCCTCCTCGGGTACCAGGCTCGCAAGGAAACGGTGACCGCGCCGCCTGCAAAGCGGTTGACACGCAGTTCAATTCTGCGGCGGGCCTCCAATTTATTTATATGGCTGGTTGGATCTGGTCGGGTGACAGAGTCGGCTTGAAAAGCCGAAGAGACCGTTCGACTCGGTGACCAGCCACCATAAATCAACCACCAAAATCAGCAACCAATCGGAGGGTACGGGCAAATGGTGGCCCACCGGTCCTGAAAACCGGCGCAGCTTCGGCGCATAGGAGTTCGAATCTCCTACCCTCCGCCAGTTTCGGAGAGGTTGGGTAATTCGGAGACGTTGAGTAATTTGGAGAGGTTGGGTAATAGGTACCCACCGGTTTGCTAAACCGGAGTCCTTCGGGACGTGCGCGTTCGAGTCGCGCCCTCTCCGCCAACCACGGGCATCAGGCGGATATCGGTTGGCCGCACCAGCCTGTAAAGCTGGATCTCC
>Ga0116125_1001172_pt1 | contig 11597 bp, 9 predicted proteins | sample June2015DPH_16_1_2_FD_89729 | JGI IMG/M metagenome (GOLD analysis project Ga0116125, IMG submission 89729) | Peatland microbial communities from SPRUCE experiment site at the Marcell Experimental Forest, Minnesota, USA - June2015DPH_16_10 | ecosystem: Environmental > Terrestrial > Soil > Wetlands...
GACTTTGGAAAAAGCCTAAGAACGATAAACAACACCACCATAAATGGAGCAATCGCAACGGGCTTGTACCATTGCAGAAGAAATTCTTGTCTTGCTGCCATCCGCGCTACTCCAGGCACGTCCTCTAGGCTTCTAATTTCCGCCTGATCTAAAGCAGGCATTCGCTCTTTGGAGTTGATTCGTCGCCGGGTGAGCTCGTCGTTGAGGGCTATGTTTGCTTCAGGCGTCAGCTGGGCTCGGTCGCGCGCTATGCGCAAAATTTCATCGTCAGTCTTATCTAAGTATTCTTGTGCTAAGTCCCGGGACTTCACGGGGAGATATTAGCTCCCGCATGACATTTCCACAAGCACCCGCTACGGGTAAATTAGGCTGGCGCAATGCACTATCTCACCAGCTTCAGCCGAAAGAGTCTGTTAGACGAACTGATGACTTCTAGCCAAACCAGTCGCTCCGATAGGCGATCCACCAGCTCACGTAAACAATCGGGATGGTTGCCGCCAACGCCCACCAAAGCGGCAAAACGAAATCCGCCGCCAGCCCCAGCACGGTGAAGCTCATCCAGAAAATCTTTCGCTCCATTCGAATATTCTAGCCCCAGCTTTCCTTTCCCACAGCAAACGTATAAAAAGGTGCCATGACTTTAGTCAGGGGGCGATCGGTCAAAGAGGTCGCTGAGTTTGTGCAGGCCCGCGTGCTGGGAGACGAAACTGTGCAACTGACAGGCATCGCGAGCGTCCAGTCGGCAGGACCGGGCGATTTGATTTTTGTCGATGACGAAAAGAATTTTCTCTCCGCCCTCGAATCGCGCGCTGCGGCGGTGATCGCCGGCGAATTTGCGACAGGGAAGCCAAGCTCGAAGCCATTGCTCCTCGCATCCCAGCCCCGGCTGGCTTTTGCCCGCGCTGCCCAACTTCTTTGCCCTGAGCCAGAGCAAAAGCCCGGCATTCATCCCAGCGCAATCGTGCATCCGGCGGCGCGACTCGCGAGCAACGTAACGATTGAAGAGCGAGTCGTCATTGGCGAGGGCGCGACAATCGGAGAGGGAACACGGATCAGCGCGGGCAGCGTGATCGGCGCAAAAGTAATTATCGGACGCAATTGTGATCTGTATTCCAACGTCACAATCTATCCGGGCGTTCGTCTCGGAGACCGCGTGATCGTTCATTCCGGCGCCGTGCTCGGCAGCGACGGCTTCGGCTACGTGCGCGACCCGGCGACAGGACGCTACGAAAAATTCCCTCAAATCGGACGCCTCGAAATCGAAGACGACGTCGAAATCGGCGCCAACAGCACCATTGATCGCGGAGCCTTGGACGTAACCCGCATCGCCCGAGGCACTAAAATTGACAACCTGGTCCACATTGGCCACAACTGCCTGATCGGCGAAGACGTGGTGATCGCCGCGCAAACCGGGCTCTCCGGCAGCGCGGTGTTGGAGCGCGGAGTGGTGGTGGCAGGTCAGGTGGGCATCGCCGATCATGTCCGGGTGGAAGCAGGCGCGATCCTGGGCGCCCAATGCGGTGTTCCCAGTAAGAAAGTGATTCGCGGCAAAGGCATGGTTTTCTGGGGCACGCCGGCGCGGCCCATCCAGCAATACCTCAAAGAACTGGCTGTGCTGGCGCGCCTGGCAAAAAAAAAGTAGGCCGTTTATGTGGCGCGGGCGCGATCGTCCGCGAAATCAAATCACTATGGCCATTGTTGTAATCGGCGGACACTCCCGGAGCGTAGGCAAAACCAGCGTAGTCGCTGGCCTGATCGCAGCTTTGCCGGAATACCACTGGACCGCCCTGAAGATCACGCAATACGGACACGGAGTGTGTTCTCTCAACGGCGAATCCTGCCATTGCGCTACCGACGATCACAGTTGGGCGATCTCGGAGGAAAAAGATCGTTCCGGGGAGTCCGACACCTCACGATTTCTTGTAGCTGGCGCGGTTCGCGCCCTTTGGGTGCGCACTGAACAAGGTCGTTTGGCAGAAGCGGTACCAACCATCCGCCGTCGACTCGCCGAGTCGGAAAATGCAATCCTCGAATCAAACAGCATTCTAAAATTTGTTCGCCCGGATCTCTACTTGACGGTTCTCGATCCAGCCACAGCGGATTTTAAACGCACAGCTCAGGAATTCCTCGACCGAGCCGACGCGGTCATTCTGCACGCGTTGAAGGAAGATGGGCCGGCGTGGACAGGCATCTCCCTAAAGCCAGTTGCCGGACAACCGATCTTCGAAATTCATCCGCCCGACTACGTGACCAAAGAGATCGTCGACTTTGTCAGAAGCAAAGTCCGTGCAGACCTGAAGCCAAAGCCTAAAGCCTAAAGCCCGCCTTTTGCTATCCTGCTGAGTGCTACACCTCCACAAACGCGCCTGGCTTCTGGTTCTTCTCTCATTTGTCTTGCAGATCCTGATCTTCCCACTTCCCAATCTCTACATGCTCTGCTGGGTGGCGATCACGCCGCTGCTGATCGCGATTTTGCGGGCGCGACAGCCGCAGACTCTGCAACTGCGAGCCGGGATCAAGCTGCTGCCCGCTAGCCCCCTGCAAGGGTTTGTGCTCGGATACGCCTGCGGGATCCTCTGGTACGCCGGTACCTGCTACTGGATTTATAGCGTCATGCACCAATACGGCGGGGTGAGCACACCAGTGGGGATTGTCATTCTGATTTTGTTCTGTCTCTACCTGGCGATTTACCACGGTGTCTTCGGATTGTTAGTGAGCGTGCTAGCTGGAAGCAGGCCATTCAACCTGCGAGCATTGCTGCTTTCACCGGTCCTCTGGGTATCCGTCGAGCTGGCTCGCACCCGCATCACCGGATTCCCCTGGGGTCTGTTGGGCACGACCGAGGTGGATAACATTCCTCTGGCTCGCATCGCCTCGGTCACGGGCGTCTACGGAATATCGTTTGAGATCATGCTGGTAAATGCGGCTTTGGCTGCTGCCTTTCTGGTGCCGCGCGACAATCGAAAACGTCTCATGCTCGCAACCATCGCCGCCGCCCTTATTCTGCAGGCCGGAAGCCTGGTTCCTACGCCCGCACTTCCCGCCGACCACACCGCCGTTCTGGTGCAAGCCAATGTGCCCATCCTCGAAGGCGCCGATTGGACAAAACAATATTTCAACGACACCTTGCGCGATCTAACCAAAATCAGTCTTGCTGCCGCCAGCGGTCCGTCGCATCCCGATTTGATCGTCTGGCCTGAGAACCCTGCGCCGTTCTACAACAGCGATCCACTCTTCCGCGACGCAGTGAGTAACGTTGCGCGGCAATCGAACGCCTGGGTGCTCGCCGGCAGCATTGGTATTCGCAATGCCAGCGCGACGCCGAATCAGCCCACTGAAATCTACAACTCCGCTTCGCTCGTAAGCCCGAACGGGGAATGGGTTTCTCGCTACGACAAGATTCATCTTGTCCCATTCGGCGAATACGTCCCCTTCAAGCAGATCTTTTCTTTCGCCGGAGGCTTAACCAAAGAAGTCGGGGATTTTTCCCGAGGCACTTCGCGCGTGCCCCTGGACGCGGGCGGAAGCAAGCTCGGCGTCTTCATTTGCTACGAATCCATCTTCCCGGACGACATCCGCCAGTTCGCCTACAACGGCGCCCAGGTGTTGGTTAATATTTCGAACGATGGCTGGTACGGCGATAGCGGGGCCTACGCTCAACACCTCAAACAATCCCGCATGCGTGCCGTAGAAAACAACCGCTGGCTTTTGCTCGATACCAATACCGGCGTCACCGCCGCGATCGACCCCAACGGACGAATCGTCGCCAGTGCGCCACGGAAGACCCGCACTGCGCTGCGAGCTCCGTACGCGCTGTCAAACCTGACCACGTTCTACACTCGCCACGGCGACTGGTTCGCCTTTCTGTGTGCGATAATTTCATTAGCGGCGCTGTTCATGAGGCTGTTAGCTCGAACGCCAAAAGAAACCTAGCAAGTTACGTTTCTATGGCCAGCGAATCTCCTGCGACGAATTCAAAGAGGAAACATCATGGTCGAAGAGTTAGAAAAAGAATACGCATCACTGAAAGACAAAGTTCGCGAACTTCGGGAGTATCTTTGACGCGGGCAATCTGCGCCAACATCTGACCGAGATTGAAAAACAAGCTTCAGAACCTAATCTCTGGTCGAATCCTCAAAAATCCCAGCAGGTTATGCGCGAGAAAAAGCGCCTGGAAGATATGTTGGCCAACGAAGCCAATCTTATCCGCCATAGCGACGACATTTCCGCCTACTTTGATCTGGCTCGCGAAGGCGAAAGTGTCGACGCCGACCTGCGCCGCGAAATCGACTTGCTGCGCCAGTTAGTCGACCGCCTCGAAACCGAAACTCTACTGTCGGGCGAGAACGACGCGCGCAACGCCATCGTGACTATCCATCCTGGAGCAGGCGGCACGGAATCGCAGGATTGGGCAGACATGCTGCTGCGCATGTATTTGCGATGGGCCGAACGCCAGGGATTTGAAACAGTGCTCTACGACTACCAACCCGGCGAAGAAGCCGGTCTCAAGTCGGCGACTTTCGCCGTCAATGGAGAATACGCCTTTGGCCTGCTGACCAGCGAAATCGGAGTGCATCGACTGGTGCGCATTTCCCCATTCGATCAAGCCAAGCGCCGCCATACATCTTTCGCCAGCGTCTACGTTTCGCCGGAAATCGACGACAGCATCGACATCGTCATCAAGCCCGACGATTTGCGCATCGATACGTATCGCTCCAGCGGAAAGGGTGGGCAACACGTCAACACCACCGACTCCGCCGTGCGCATCACACATATTCCCACCGGAATCGTTGCTGCCTGTCAAAACGAACGCTCGCAACACAAGAACAAAGACCGCGCCATGAGCATGCTTCGCTCCAAGCTCTACGAAAACGAACTGGAGAAGAAACGCGCCGCGACTAAGAAGATCGAAGACTCGAAACTGGACATCGATTTCGGCTCGCAAATCCGCTCGTACACTCTGCAGCCCTATCGTCTGATCAAAGACCACAGAACCAAGATGGAAGTCGGCGACGTCGACCGTGTAATTGACGGCGACCTGCAACCCTTCATCCGTGCCTATCTACAAATGCGCCGCAGCGAGAAACAATCGTAAGCGCGTGGGGACAGCCACCCCGACCAACCGAGCGAAGCCCAAACTTCCGCAGTCGCCTTTCTCTTCGTCGACTGATAACATTCCATAGCCTGAGGCCGAACCAACTGCTGAACCAAACCATTTCGCACTACCGCATCCTCGAGAAACTCGGCGGCGGAGGTATGGGCGTAGTCTACAAGGCCGAGGACATTAAGCTCGGCCGTTTCGTAGCGCTCAAATTTCTGCCGGATGATGTCGCCAAAGATCCCCAGGCCCTGAGCCGTTTCCAGCGCGAGGCCAAAGCCGCCTCTGCTCTAAACCATCCCAACATCTGCACCATCCATGAGATCGATGAGCAGGACGGCCAAGCGTTCATCGTCATGGAATTTCTCGACGGCGTGACTCTGAAACACCGCATCTCAGGGCAGCCGCTGGATACCGAAACTTTGCTATCGCTGGCCATCGAGATCGCGGACGCGCTCGACGCCGCCCACACCGAAGGCATTGTTCATCGCGATATCAAGCCGGCCAACTTATTCGTCACTAAGCGCGGACACGCGAAAATCCTCGATTTCGGCCTGGCGAAACTCACCCCTGTGTCCGGAAAATCCGGTGACGCAGGAGCAACCGCGGCAACCATGGCAGGCGTCAGCCAGGTTTTTCTGACCAGCCCGGGCACGGCGGTTGGCACCGTGGCATATATGTCGCCGGAGCAAGCAAAAGGGAAAGAGCTGGACGCCCGCACCGATCTATTTTCTTTCGGCGCGGTGCTCTACGAAATGGCGACCGGGACGCTGCCGTTTCGCGGCGACACTTCGGCGATGATCTTCGACGCCATCCTGAATCGCATGCCACCCGCGCCCGCTCGCCTGAATCCTGATATCCCGCCCCGATTGGAAGAGATCATCAACAAGGCGCTGGAGAAAGATCGCGACCTCCGATACCAACACGCGTCCGAAATGCGCGGCGACCTCAAGCGATTGCAACGAGACAGCAGCTCTGGCCGTCGCTCGGCATATCAAGCTGCGGACGAAGCAGCGAGCCCGTCAGCACAATCGGCTGCGCCGAGTGCAAAACATCCGACCGATTCCGCACAGATTTCTGCGGCGAGCGTACCCGCGCAAATCCCCGCGCGCCCAGAAAACGGAAGCAAGAAATTGCTGGCCATCACTCTGGCAGTCGTATTGGCGGCGGCTGCAGCTTTCGGAATTTACAAATTCACAGGCCGTCCCTCGAAACCAGCGGCGGCAGCCTTCCAATCCATCCACTTAACGCGTCTGACCAACACTGGCAAGTCTCGCGTGGCCGCAATCTCGCCCGACGGCAAATACGTTGTCCACGTGATCGAAGACGCCGGAAAACAGAGTCTCTGGGTGCGACAGGTTACAACTGCAAACAACGTACAGATCGTTCCTCCCGCGGAGGTCGTGTATTTTGGCATGACGTTCTCCAGTGACGGCAACTACGTCTACTACGTGACTGCCGGCAAGAATGAGACCCAGGCATTGCTCTATCAGGTACCCGTGCTCGGAGGACCGCCGCGAAAATTGGTCGTAGACATCGACGATCCCGTCGCTCTTTCGCCCGACGGTTCCCAAATCTCCTTCGCCCGCTTCGCCCCGTCGAAAGGGACGGACGATCTTACGGTTGCGAAGGCGGATGGATCCGAGCAACACGTTGTGGCAAGCCGTAAGCTCCCCACAAGGTACGCGGCCTCCTGGTTTAGTAACAGTGCCGGTCCCAGCTGGTCGCCAGATGGCCGGACCATCGCCACAGTTGCCTCCGAGGGCATGGGCGCCGCTCAGTGGAGCGTGGTGGGTGTGCCGGCAGCCGGCGGAGCGGAAAAAACAATTTCATCCAACAGGTGGTCCAGCCCCGGCCGCGCAGCCTGGCTGGGCGACGGTAGCGGGCTCGTGCTCGACGCCGCCGATCAAAGTTCCAGCCTTTTGCCGCAGCTCTGGTTTGTCGCTTATCCCAGCGGGGAGGCGCGACGCATCACGAACGACTTGAACCGGTATTTCGGAGTCAGTCTTACTGCCGATTCCAGCGCGCTGGTTACGGTGCAGACGGAAGTCTCCTCGTCAATTTGGATCGCCCCGCAGGGCGCCGCCGCGACCGCTCGACAGCTCACGTCCGGGAGCGGGACCAGCGAAGGTCTAGCCGGCATCGCGTCCCTGCCGAACGGTGGCGTTCTGTACACTTCAAACGCAAGCGGCCATCGTGATATTTGGAGCCTGGGCGCCGATGGCAGCAGCCCAGCGCAATTGACCGTGAATGCGGGCAATAACCTTCAACCCGCCATTTCTCCCGATGGCCGAACCGTGGTTTTTTCCTCCGACCGCGACGGTCGTCGCAATATCTGGAGTATGAATGTTGATGGCAGCAGCCAAAAAAAGCTTACGGATGGAGGCAGCGACGTCAATCCGCGGATCACGGCTGACGGAAAGTGGCTGATTTACGAATCTTCGCGCAATGGCAAAATCTGGCTTTGGAAGCAGCCTCTCTCTGGTGGCGCGTCTCAGCCCCTCACTCAAAGTACTGCAACCAATCCTACGATCTCTCCAGACGGAAAGTGGATCGCGATTTATGCACTAGAGGAACCAGCAGACCGCTTTGAGATCGCCTATATGCCGGTTGAGGGTGGTGAGCCAACCAAGCTTTCCTACCTGGTGGACACGCCGTTTGGATGGTCTCCCGACAGCAAGGCTGTGATGTACGTAAATAACAGAAATGGCGTTTCCAACCTGATGAGCCAGACCCTCGACGGCCATCCGCCAAAGCAAGTGACAAACTTCACCGAGGGCACGATTTTCAATTTCGCATGGTCCCCTGACGGCAGGCAATTGTTCCTGGCGCGTGGTTCCGTAAACAGCGATGTAGTCCTGATCAATAATGTGAAGTAGCCTGGCCCCTCGATGAAACCTAAAAGAAAAACAGCTAACCGACTCGGCCCACGTTTTGAACAGGCGCTGCTTTTCGCTACTCGCAAACACGCCAGCCAAACTCGAAAGGGAGGCGGCGTTCCTTATATCTCACACTTGCTCGGAGTCGCCGGCCTGGTGCTCGAGGCCGGAGGCGATGAGGATCTCGCCATCGCAGCGCTCTTACACGACGTCGCGGAAGACTGCGGAGGTGTACCCATGCTCAACCAAGTCCGTCGCCGTTTCGGCAAACGTGTGGCGCATATCGTCGAAGGCTGTAGTGACGCATTTACTATTCCCAAGCCGTCGTGGCGAGAGCGCAAGGAGCCATACATCAGGCATCTCCGCACTGCCGACGCCGATACGCGCCTGGTATCGGTGGCGGACAAGCTGCACAACGCCCGCTCCATCGTGGCCGACTATCGTGAACTCGGAGAACAAATCTGGGAACGGTTTCAAGGAAAGCGTGAAGGCACGCTCTGGTACTATCGCGCTTTATTAGATGAATTCAAGCGGAAGAAACCCAACCGTTTGATCAATGAGTTCGAGCGAGTCGTGCTCGAACTGGAAGCCCTAACCGCATCCCCTAAATAATCCCACCCGATCCAAGTGCCTTTCGTAACGTTACTGCTCACCAAATTGCTGGCGAAACAGCCAGCTCGGCGCGATCCTATACTGTCCAGCATTCTTCGGAGCTGACCAACATCTATGCCACGCATGATCGACACCATCCGCTCCTCCATGGCGTCCTCGCAAGTGATGCAGACCGCCGCTCGGGGAGCACTTTCCGTGCCCCCTCAGGAAATGCTCGAGATCCTGGTTTATCTGGCAACCCAGACCAAAATCTTTGCCGAGCGTGCCCGCCTCACTCTGGCGGGATGGGACGAAACTTCTTCGCGCAAAGCCGCAGGCGATCCGTCAACGCCCAAAGAAGTGTTGGCCTACATGATCACGCCCGGAAATCTTCGGCCAACGCTGCTTCCAGCATTGCTCGAGAATCCCGCAGTCTCCGAGCAATTGGTGGCTGAACTCTGCGCTGCCGCCTCTCGCTATATGCTGGAAACCCTGGTCAAGAGCCAACGTGTCAACCAGTCCAAAATAATTCTAATTTCACTAAGCTCCAACCCGAACTTGAACCCGACGCAATCGTCGGCGATCGCGGAGAAGCTTGCTTCATTCGCTCCGACCGTCGCCCAGGAACCCCAGACTACAGCGTCCTCGGAAGAAGTGACAGCCGGACCTATAACGCCAGAGCCTCTTGATCAAGCAGTCGGCGAACCCGGCACGGACGAAGCCACCGACAAAACGACCGTTGCGTACCTGACTGAGCACGCCGTCGAAATCTCCGCAGAGGGCGACAAACCATTCCACCCGATCGGTGGAATAGAAGAACTTCCTACTCCCACGCTTCCCGAACCAGCGCCCGTCGCGGCAAAAACAGAAGCGGTTGCTTCGGGCTCCCAAGGTGCAGCCACGGCGGTGAAGAAAGCGCCGTCTCCGGTGAAAAAGGCCTACCTGAGCCCCGAAGAACAACGAGGCAGCGCGCTTCAGAAAATTTCCAAGCTCGGCATCACCGGACGTATTCAACTGGCGATGAAAGGCAGCAAGGAAGAACGGTCGCTCCTCATTCGCGATGGGACGAAAATCGTGGCTCTCGCTGTGCTCGAATCACCCAAGCTGACTGACGCTGAAGTCGAAAAGTTCGCCAATCAAAAGAATGTGCTCGAGGCGGTTCTACGTGCCATTACTCTGAAGCGCCGCTTCATGAAGCAATACGCGGTCGTGCGAAACCTTTGCAACAACCCTCGAACGCCAATCGATGTCGCCCTGGGCCTGATCAAGCATTTGCTGGCCACGGATCTTAAGAACCTTGCCGGCAATAAGGAAGTCTCGGACACGGTTCGTAAAATGGCGATCAGGATGTTCAGGCAGAAGTCGGAAACCGTCAAGAAAGATTAGAAAGCGCAAGGCCGCAAAATTGGCATCCTGCGACCGACGTCGCTAGAATGCTTAGGATGTCTCCATCCCCTCAGGCTGATCCCATTGCAGATCTGCTGCAACGCGCCAAAACCATCGCGGTAGTCGGACTGTCGAGCAGCCCCCTGCGGCCGAGCCACGGGGTTTCCGCGTACATGCAGTCGAACGGCTACCGCATCATTCCGGTCAACCCTAAAATTAAAGAGGCATTGGGCGAAACGGCTTATGCATCGTTGGTCGATGTTCCTGAGAAGGTCGATATCGTGAATATCTTTCGCCGCCCCGAATTCGTAGAGGAGATCGTCGATCAGGCGATTCAGTTAAAGATTCCCGCCATCTGGATGCAGGAAGAAGTCATTAACGAAAAAGCCGCTGAGAAAGGCCGCAAAGCCGGGATCTTCGTAGTCATGGACCGCTGCATCCTTAAAGAACACAAAGCCCGCTTTGGCTAATGCAGGCGCGGGCTTCCATGCCCGTGCTGGAATGGCGACGACCTACGCTTTCACCAAAATGACCGTCGCGTCGTCGTGCAACCCTTCCCCGTCGGCAAACGTCCGCACATCTTCGAGAATGCTCTCCGCCGAAGCATCCGCTCGCCGAAAGTGCTTTTCAAGCCGCTCCGCGCCGTATTCTTCCCCCTCCGGATTCGTCGCTTCGGTGATGCCATCGCTGTAAAACAGCAGGCGTGAGCCTTGGGACAAATGGATTTCCGCCTCGGAATATTCTCCCAATCCGATTCCCAGTGGCAAGCCGCGCTCCGTGTCCAGAAAGCGTGCTTGCGAATCCTCGATCAAGAGCGGCCGCAGATGGCCTGCACTTGCGAATCTCAGGGTCCGTTCAGTTGGATCCAGAATCGCATAAAGCATGGTCACAAATCGGCCGGAAGGGAAATCATTGACCAGCAACGGATTCAGCTTCGCCAGCACTTCGCTGGGGCAGCAAGCGGTGGCCAGCGAGCGCAGCATGCCACGCGTGGCCGACATCAGCAGCGCAGCAGCAGTACCTTTTCCTGAAACGTCAGCCAGCACTAATCCCCAACGGCCATCCTCGAACGGAATAAAATCGTACCAATCTCCGCCCACCGCGCCTGCTGGAGTTGAGAGGCCAGAGATCGCGAAGCCGGGAATGTATGGCGAACTCCGGGGCAGCAGAGCCTGCTGAATCTTGCGTGCTTCGTGCGCCTCGCGGCTCATCTCCCGCCGCCGATCCTGTTCCTCCTGAAAGCGCCGCGCATTGTGGACCGCGACGGCCACATAGCTGCAGAGGGCTTGCAAAAGTCGAAGTTGGTCTGCCGAAAACCCGTCCAACTGAGGATGCGATGCGGTGAACACGCCAATTAGCTTGCCATCAACGTGCAGCGGGATCGCGACCTCGGACATCGTGGACTCGTCGCATCCGATGTAATACGGGTCTTTTCGCACATCGGGCGCATACCGCATCTGGCCGGTGCCAGCGACGTAGCCAACCATGCCCTGTTTCCCAATCTTCAGGCAGTTGCCGGTGCCGCAAACTTCGCAGCCGGCGCAACCGTGGGCGCAGGCCAGAACCAATTCCCCACGTTCTTCGTCGTGCAAGTAGACGTCTGCCTCGACGCATCCGAACGACGGCGCCACATCGTTCACGAC
>Ga0116125_1001175_pt1 | contig 11585 bp, 9 predicted proteins | sample June2015DPH_16_1_2_FD_89729 | JGI IMG/M metagenome (GOLD analysis project Ga0116125, IMG submission 89729) | Peatland microbial communities from SPRUCE experiment site at the Marcell Experimental Forest, Minnesota, USA - June2015DPH_16_10 | ecosystem: Environmental > Terrestrial > Soil > Wetlands...
CTGGCTCGTCGAAGGTGGAACTGATGACCTCGCCGCGTACCGAACGCTGCATGTCGGTAACTTCCTCGGGGCGCTCATCGATGAGCAGGACGATGAGGACGACCTCGGGATGGTTGGCGGTGATGGAGTTGGCGATGTTCTGCAGCAGCATGGTTTTGCCGGTGCGGGGCGGAGCGACGATCAGGCCGCGCTGGCCCTTGCCGATGGGAATCAGCATGTCCATGACGCGGGCGCTCATGTTGTCGCGCACGGTTTCCAGCTTGAGGCGCTCCTGGGGATAGAGCGGGGTGAGGTTGTCGAAGAGGATCTTGTTGCGGGCCTCGTCGGGCGACTCGAAGTTGATGGCCTCGATCTTGACCAGCGCGAAATACTTTTCTCCCTCGTGGGGAGGACGCACCTGTCCGCTGACGGTGTCGCCGGTCTTGAGGTCGAACTTGCGGATCTGCGAGGGCGAAACATAAATGTCGTCGGGGCCGGGCAGGTAGTTGTAATCGGGAGAGCGGAGGAAGCCGTATCCGTCGGGAAGGATTTCCAGTACGCCTTCAGCGAAGATGTGTCCTTCTTTTTCGCTCTGCGCCTGGAGAATCTTGAAGATGAGATCCTGCTTGCGAAGGCCGCTGGTCCCGGGAATTTCCAGGGTACGCGCGATGCGGCTCAGTTCAGTGATGTTCTTTTCTTTCAGTTCTGCGATGGTCATGTTTACCTGCGAGTGGATGGGATGTGTTGGAGGGAATGCGGAGCGGGAAGTGCTCCAGAGGATACAACCGTGCGGATTACAACAAATTCAGCCGGCGCTGACCAGCTTTGAATCGTCCCCCAAACTCATTTGGAGCGGCGGAGCGCCGGGAAAGAGATGGCCCCATTTCGACGGGGAGCTGCCTTGAAACCCTTGATTGACTGAATGCACAATGCGGCGAGAGACGCCGTTAAGCCGCACGGCGCCTTTCTACCGGATGAGCGGGCGCCTCTTCGGGCGTCTCCGCTTCAGGGCTGGCTACTTCAAAACGGCACAAAACTTCGTTTGTGGTGTCTTGCAGCCGTGTATTCGGCTTGTGAAGCTTACGGGTTGCCTTGCTTGCCAGTGTACAGAGCTGGTAGCGATTGGACACATGAGAAAGTGCCTTAAAAACGAGATCGGAACGCATTGTGTATCTCCTTCTTTTTCAAGTAGCCGAACCGGAAAAAGCCGTAGAGCCGCCGGTGCAGCAGAGGGAAGCCAATACAAGCAAAATACAAATTCAGGGCTACCCCAAATTGCAACTTCCACATCTTAGACGCGCTCTGGCTGCCTGCAGTTCAAAAACATTTGGTGGCCGTTGCACGCTATGAAATGGATGCCATACCGTATCGGATCTGCAGCTCGCGCGCCGGAAATCGGGGTACCCGTCTAGCTTTCCGGGGTTGCGGAAAAACGCAACCATGCATCAACGAAGCGCTTGCTCTAAGTTAGATGCTGGAAATCGCTGATGGGCACATCCGGCCGCAGTGCGCAACCTGCCCTCAATGGATGGCTAGTGTGAGGTTATATAAAATCTTTAGCCCGGTCAATAACTATTTATAGTCAATTGACGCGGTTTGTTAAACGCTTACCCGGCCGGGTCCTGAACCTGGTGAAAGCCATGGGGAGGACTAGTAAGTCACTCATTATCAATGACATTAGAGAGTAGGGCGGCCAAAAAAGGCGGCGCGAACGGGACCTTGCGGGGGGCCTCAAGGGAAATTGGCTGTGGCCGGAGTGAACGTTTTCACCGGATTGTGGTTCAGTCAGTCACTTGTGGCTGTGGATGCCGGGCCGCTTGAGTCGGACCAAGGCCGTCTGTCGGGATCGCTCACGAGCAGCCGGTCATGATCATCGCTACCGGTGAGCCTGGGCCGCTGGCCGCGTTGGTGCTTTGGGTTGGCTGCGATTTCATCGAGGCGGAAGACACCCACAATCACCATTCCCACAAACGGGGCGGCAAGAAGGAAAGTCTCCCAGCCGGATTGAAGGGCGATGTCCTGCAAGAGCGCCTCCCTGCGTTTCGACCGCGGGCGTGAGATGAATCTTACCCGGAATATCGACTTGGCTGGTGGAGATTAGAACCAACTCGGAAACAAAGGTAATCCCCCATATTGGGGAGTGAGTGAACAGCTTGCGGACACCTACGGCTCACAAAGGAAGGGGGTTGCGGCGATTGAGGCCGGCCGGAAAGCGTCATGCCCAGTAGCTCCTGTCGAGCGTCCTATATTGGATGGCCTCGGCCAGGTGGGCAACTGAGAGGCCTTCGGCGCCTTCTAGATCCGCAATGGTGCGGGCGACTTTGAGGATGCGGTCGTGGGCGCGGGCAGTAAGGCCCTGCTGCTGCATCGCACGCTCGAGAAGGCGTTCGGCGTCGGCGCTCAACTCGCAATACGAGCGAATCTGGCGCGTGGTCATTTGCGCATTGGCGTAAATCTTTTCGCCGTGCTTCTTGAAACGCTGGCGCTGGCGCTCGCGGGAGACCATGACTCGGGCGCGAATCTGAGCCGAACCCTCGATCGCCGCGCTACCGCGCAGCTCCTTATATTGAACGGCGGGAACTTCGATGTGGATGTCGATGCGGTCGAGCAGGGGGCCGGAGATTTTGGCCACATAGCGCTGGATCATGGGCTGAGTGCAGGTACACTCGCGCGACTTGTCGTTGAAGAAGCCGCAGGGACAGGGGTTCATGGCTGCGGCGAGCATGAAGCGCGCTGGAAAACTGAGCGTCATTGAGGCGCGCGCGATGGTGACGGTGTGATCCTCAAGGGGCTGGCGCAGGACTTCGAGGACGTTGCGGGGAAACTCGGGCAGCTCGTCAAGAAACAGGAGGCCGTTGTGGGCGAGCGAGACTTCGCCGGGGCGGGGCACCATGCCGCCGCCGATTAGGCCGGCGTCGGAGATGGTGTGGTGCGGCGAGCGAAAGGGCCGCTGCGTGACGAGGCCTGCGCCGGCTTCGAGAACGCCCGCGACGGAGTGAATCTTGGTGGTTTCGAGCGCTTCCTCGAATGTGAGCGGGGCGAGAATCGAGGGCAGGCGCTTGGCGAGCATGGTCTTGCCGGAGCCGGGCGGACCGATCATGAGAATGTTGTGGGTGCCGGCCGAAGCCACTTCAAGGGCGCGCTTGGCGGTTTGCTGGCCGCGGACGTCGTGAAAGTCGACGGTGAACTGCTCGAGCTTTCCGAGGAGTTCCTGGGTGACCACGGTGTAGGGCTCGCGCTGGATGACGCCGACAAGCGAGGTGTTGAGCAGATCGAGCACGTCGAGGAGCGAGGAGACGGGATAGACGTTGACGCCCTCGACGACCGCGGCTTCGGCGGCGTTAGCGGCGGGCAGGATCAGATTGGCAATTCCCTTTTCGCGGGCCAGGATGGCGACGGGCAACATGCCGGGGATGGGGCGGACGCCGCCGTCGAGGCCGAGCTCGCCGACCATGAGAAAGCGGCTGAGGTCGCTGGTCCGCAGCGCGCCATAGGCGCCGAGGATGCCGACGGCGATGGGCAGATCGAAGCCGGAGCCTTCTTTTTTGATGTCGGCGGGGGCGAGGTTGATGGTGATGAAGGTGGGCGGAATGGTGTAGCCGGAGTTCTTGATGGCGGCACGGACGCGGTCGCGGCTTTCGCGGACCGCGGCGTCGGGCAGGCCGACGGTGTGAAAGTGATCTTCGTTTGAAATCACGCCGCTGTAATCGACCTCGACATCGATGAGGTTGGCGTCGATTCCGTATACGGCCGCACTGAGGGCTTTGAAGAGCATGGCGGAGGGCTGATGAGCGAGTGTATCAAAGGGCGAGCACTTATGATCTGTGTGCGCGGATACAGGGGTTCAGGCTTGATCGGCGGGGAAGCTGCCTACCGATGCGCCGGGGGCGACGTTCTGGCCGGCGAGCACAATGGCGTGGCTGGCGATGTGGGCGCCGTCGCCGATGACCGTGGGCTGAAGGCGGATCTTTTCGTAGTCCGCGGCATCGTGCCAGAAGGAATAGATGCGGGTGTAGGAGCCGACGATGGCGTTCTTGCCGATTTTGATGCCGCCGCGATCGTTGAGCAGCGCGCGCTGGCGGATGACGGCTCCGTCGCCGATGGAGAGGTTGTAGCCGTAGGTGAGGTCGACGCCGTGATAAATCTTGACGCCTGAACCAAGGTGCTCAAAGATGTGGCGGCCCAACATGCATCGAAAGCGCAATCCCAGCCAGTGATTGAGGCCCAACGGCGAGCGGTCGAACATCTGCCAGAACCAGAGCAGCGGCTTGCGGCGCGCAAAGCGCTCGCGATCGACTTCAGGAAAGTGCTCGGCTTCCATGGTGACGTTCATCGGGTCGAGGGAGAGATTGACGACGTTGCCGGGCAATTCGGAGGTGAGGGTGAGGTTGAGTTTGCCGCTGTGGGGCCGGCCCAGATAAATCTGCGTCAACTGGTCGCGCACAATCTCGCTGCGGCGCTCCATCGAGCAGTGACGCAGAAACTCCTCGTCAAGAAAACGAATCCAGCGGCGGTAGATTTCTTCCGCTTCGGCGGCGGGATGGGGGACGACGATCTCCGAAGTGGCCATATGCCTTTGACGATAAATCAGGCGACGGCGGGGAACAAGGGGACGTCGGGGCTGAGGGACTACGGGACTACGGGACTCGGGACTAAGTCCCTGTTTTATGCGACACCGTCAGCTTTTCTTGGCGCCGAGCTTTTTGGCGGCACGGCGAGCGGCGATGGCGTGCATCTCCTTGCCCCAATGGGAGCGGTTGATGCCGATCTGCATGGCCAGCATCATGATGTTGCCCGTGCCCCAGTAGAGCGCCAGCCCTGAGGGGTATTGCCAGAGGATGTAACCAAAGAAGATTGGCGTCATGAAGGCCATCATGCGGCGTTGCGCGGGATCCATTCCGGGCGAGGGAGTGATGTACTGCGTGAAGAACATGGTGATGATGACGAAGATGGGCAGGACGTGCGTTGGATCGGGCTGGGAGAGATCCGGGAGCCAGTACCAGTGCGCCTGGCGCAGTTCGACTGCGTTCTGCAGCACGCGAAAGTAGGCGAAGAAGAATGGCATCTGCAGAAGCATGGGCAGGCAGCCGCCGTACATATTGACGCCCTCGGTTTTGTAGAGCGCCATCATCTCCGCGTTCATCTCGTTGCGCTTGGGGTCGTTCATTTTGAGATTCGCGTAACGCTTCTTGATAGCGTCGACCTTGGGCTGGATTCGCATCATCTTCAGCGAGGACTTGGTCATCATGAGGCGGGTGGGCAGGAGCGCCAGATTGAAGAGCGCGGTGAAGACGATAATGGCCCAACCCCAGTTGGAGATTCCGATGCGCAACATGAAGCGCAGCGCGAGATAAAGCGGCTTGGCGATAATGGTCATCCAGCCATACTGGATGAGCGATTCGAGGTTAGGGCCGTCGGGCTTTCCATCGGCGCCCGTGGCGTGGACCGACTTGAGCACATCGGTTGCCTTGGGCCCGACGAACAAGCGCAAATGCGTGTCGCCGCTGGTGTCGCCGATCGCCAGACCAAGAACTTCAGCGGTGATCTTTTTGCTGTTTGGATCGGAGGCATCGCCGGGCAGCTCGACCGAGGTGTGAAGCGTGACCAAGGTAGTGCGATCGGGTACGTCGGGCAGGAAGGCCGAGGCGAAGTAGAGATCGGTGACGGCGGCGAATTGGTATGGCTCGTCGAGCGTGTTGTTTCCGCTTACCTTCTGCGCGGCCTCGGAGTCCTGCTTTCCGTCGATCGACCATGCAAAGAAGGAGGGGGTCCGATTCCGCGACGGAATCATCGAGGTGTGCTGGAACTCTTCCATGTCGCCCAAACCGGCGGGCCAGGCAACCAGCGCGCGGACTGGCGCGCCGTTTTGCTTTACCTCGACCTCGACGGTGATGACGTAGCTGGAGTCGAAGCGAAAGGTCTTTGTTACGTCGAGACCATTAGCCGCGTAGTGAAACGTGATGGAGGCGGGCGCGACCACGAGCCCGGTGGCCGAGGGTTGCGCGCCGGCGACCGTGAACTGGTAAAGCGCCTGATTCAGCTGCGTAGTAAGCGCCGGATCGTAGGTAAAGAGCGACAGAGGAAGGCCGAGGTGCTCCGCAGCCTCAACGTGCGCGGCGGCCTGTGGCTGCACGAGGTCAAGGGGTTTGCCTGTCGAGTCAAGGTATTTCTTCAGGATCCAATGCTGAACCTGCGCGCCGCGATTGGTGAACTCGATTTTGAAGAGCTCATTCTCGATCGTGGTGACGGTCTCAATGGAGGCGGCGATTTGCGGCTTGGCACTGGGCGAAGCGGCTGCGGAAGCGGGCGGCTGGCCCGGCGCTGCCTGGGCCGCTGGCGCGGCCGGCTGGGTTTGAGCGACGGCGGGCGGCTGCTCTGGCGGCTGCTCTTGCGGCTTGGGCTTGTTGAAGAAGTACTGATAGCCAAGGAAGGCTGCCAGCACAACGAGCATAAAGGCCATGGTGGAGCGCATGTCGCCACCACCACCGCCGGAGCCTTGCGATTGCAGATTGGGATTGTGAACTTCGGGCAAAGGAAACTTCCTATCGTTTTCGAGAGAGGGCAGCCCGCCGGGCAGCCGCTCTACCTATGGTAAAGGTTCGTGGGGGCGAGCAGTTGGGGCGCGATGCTGCGACTGGACTGGGTGAGCGGGCCGGACGGCGGCCGCAGGGACAGGATCGAATCCTCCGCGCGCAAAGGGATGGCAGCGCAGCAATCTCCAGGCGGCAAGCGCAGAACCGCGCAGCGGGCCATGAGTGGCAATGGCCATGGCTGCATACTCACTGCAGGTGGGCAGATATTTGCAGCCGCCCGGGTGCAGCGAATGCAGCGCCGGCGAAAGCCAGCGGCGGTAGAAAGCGATCAATGCAAGCAAGATGCGCGTCATGGTGCGGGCTTCAGCCGGGGCTTGGGAGCGGAGAGCGCCGAGTTGCGCTTCGGAGAGCGCGCCGCGTCGAACCGGGTCACTTCGAGCCGGGCTTGTTCAAGGATACGCACAATCTCCCGCTCAAGTTGCGAGAATTCGATGGTAAGCACGCTGCGGCGCGGGTGAAAGATGAGGTCGCAGCCGGCTGGAAGGAGATCGACGTGGCGGCGCAGAGCCTCGCGCATGCGGCGCTTGATGCGGTTGCGCTGGTGGGCTTTGCCCATCACTTTGCCAACGGTGAGACCGACGCGCGCCGCGGCGGGAAGATTTGCGGCTTCAGCTTCGTGCGTTTGCGGGGCGACCTGCGGGGCCAGGAACCAGCTCATCGCGGCGGACTGGTGCTTGCGGCCGGCTGAGTAGGCGCGCACATAGTCGGCGTGCTTGCGCAGGCGCGAGCCCGCCAGGCTTTGACGCTGGACAGGTTTTGAGGCTGGAGTCATTAGGGCCAAATGTTGGCGCTGCGCGGCGGTTTCGAGTCCAAGCGGCGCAGCTCTGGAATCAAGAACCGGACGGAGAATCAGTCGCGATGCCCGGGGCTGACAGAGACGCGCTTGCGTCCGGCGGCGCGGCGGCGGCTGAGCACGGCGGCGCCGGCGTTGGACTTCATGCGCGCCCGGAAGCCGTGCGTCTTCGCACGGTGGCGGCGGTTGGGTTGAAATGTGCGCTTGGGCATCGTGACCCGCTCCTGTTTCCGAAAGAAAATCTGCGATTTACGGCGTTTTCGGCAATTGCGTGCTGTTCTTGAAACCGAGGATAGTCAACGCTCCCTGTTGGTCGCGTTGACTTTACCGTTGTGGCCTCGCATTGCCTGATTGCCGAAAACGCGATCGTAGCAATTCCAAGTATAACGTAGGCGAATTCCGGAATCCAGCGGAGGAGCGCGCTTCACGATGTGGCAAGGGAGATGCGGAGCCGAGGTTATGCTGAAAGAGAGCTGCAAAGTTGAAGTGAAAAGCGCGGCTTGAGCGTCGCACTTCAGTAATGCGGGTAACCAACGCGCGAAGTTTCACCATCCTTGGTGCAACTCTTCGAGATCGCAGAAAACTTGTGTGAATAGGGGATTGCAACGGCCTCGGTTTGTGCTACTATCGGGACCGTTCCTGAAATTTCGCGTGAAATTTCGAGCGTTCTGCGCTACGAAATTTACTCGACAGCCCCAGTGTTGAATCCTTCGGGGCGGACCAGTTGTAGACAGGTTGACGGCCGCCAGAAAGCAAGCGCAAAGCAATATGCATTGCGCGTGGAAGAAGCCGTTGCCTGAAATTCAGCAAACGAACCGCCCGGCGCAACGCCGGGGGAATCGGCAAGGATTGTACGATGGCATTTGCGACTACCCCGACTTCTGCACTTAATCCCTGGCTCCAGATTCTGGCAGCACTCGAGAAGAAGGTCATCCGTCAATCATTCGAGACGTGGCTCAAGCCCACTCGATTCAGCCATGCATCAGGGCGGAAGCTGTACGTGCGCGTGCCTTCACCCGAGTTCCAGCACATTGGCGACAAGTACGGCGACCTGATTCAGGAAGCGATCGATCTTCAGTCGCTGGAGTTCGATGACGTGTGTTTCGTCACCGTCGATGAGGACCCATCGATTCCACCACAGCGCAGGGATGGTGGATTTGGTCCCGTGGCGTCTCACGCGCCCACAGCGCCTCCGGCCAACGCCGCTCGCGCGCCAGAGCAGGGCCGGTTCGACTGGTCGACCGCGGCGCAGCTCAACCAACGCTATACATTCGACGCCTTCGTGAGCGGCAACGGAAATCAATTTGCGCGCGCCGCGGCTCTGGCTGTGGCGGAACGCCCCTCGCGTGCCTACAATCCGCTGTTTCTCTATGGCGGAGTGGGAATGGGCAAGACTCACTTGATGCACGCCATCGGGCACGAGGTGAAACGGAGACAGCCGGCCGCGAACATCTGCTATGTCTCGGCGGAAAAGTTCACCAACGAGATGATCAACTCCATCCGCAACGATCGCATGACCAGTTTCCGCGACCGCTTCCGCACGGTGGAAGTGCTGCTGATCGACGATATTCAGTTCATCTCGCAGAAGGAGCGCACGCAGGAAGAGTTCTTCCACACGTTCAATGCGCTGCACGAGAGCATGAAGCAGGTAGTGATCGCTTCAGACCGGCCGCCCAAAGAGCTGACGGAGATTGAGGAACGGCTCCGCTCGCGCTTCGAGTGGGGACTGATTGCGGACATTCAGCCGCCCGATCTTGAGACCAAGGTGGCCATCCTGCTGAAGAAGGCGGAAAGCGAGCAGGCACAACTACCGACCGATGTGGCGCTGTTTGTGGCTTCAAATGTGCGCACCAACGTTCGTGAGCTTGAAGGCGCGCTGGTGCGGCTGATCGCATGGTGCCAGCTGAACCGGATGGACATCTCACTGGCGGCGGCGCAGCAGTGCCTGAAGCAGTTCATCGATATGCAGGTACGCAAGATCACCATCGAAGCGATTCAGCGCGCAGTTGCGGAACAGTTTGGCATGCGCGTTGCGGACCTGAAGCAGAAGAACAACTCGCGCAATGTGGTCGTTCCGCGGCAGATCGCCATGTACCTGGCCAAGCAGATGACCGAGGCGAGCCTGCCGGAGATCGGGCGCCAGTTCGGCAACAAGCACCACACTACGGTGATGCACTCGATCGGCAAGATTGACGAGCAGCGCCGGACGGACAAGGACCTGCATCGCACGCTGAGCAAGCTGCAGGATGTGCTGAGCTGCTAAAGACAGGGACCAGGGATTAGAGAGACGAAGGGCGAGCCGCCTGGGTTGAGCAATGCTTGATGCATTGCCGCAGCGATGGGCGGCTCTTCCATTCTGCGTTAAACTTTCTGCAATGAAGCACCGAAATCTTCAGCGGTTGTCCGGAATGAGGGCTCCAACGCGATCGCCTGTGCTGGTACTCGCGGCGATTGGCGCATTGACTCTGTGCGTGAAGGCGCAGACCCCCGCCACGCAAACTCCTGTTGACGTGCAGCCGGTAAAGGAACTCAAGCCCACCGACACTTTGGCGACCTGCGCATACAGGCCGATTGCGGGTGAGGCGCCTTTCTTTTCCCGCCTAAACGAAGCGGAAAAGACCAACGACACGGCATTCGGCGGCAACTACACGATGCACGGCAAAACCGGCACGTATGTGGCGTGGTTCGGGATTGTGCGCGGCATTGTGACGCCGGGGCAGAGCGGCGGAGATGTGACGCTTCTGGTGCAGCACCATTTCTTTGACGGCATGACGGATTGCCACATCATGCTGGTGGCAAAGAGCGGCGACGGCGACTTTGTGGCGAAACTCAAAGTGGATCCCGCGCAGATTCCGGCGCTGGCGCTGGTGCGCATTTACGGCAAAGTGACCAGCGAAACGGCTCGCGTGCCGGAGGTCCAGGTGGAGTACATTCGCGTATGGCCGTGGATGACGTTCACCTTCACCGATCTGGCCGGTGAGGACCACAGCGATCCGCGCTGGCAGAAATACTCCAAGGTGGCCCCGTCAGACCGGATTTACGTTCCTTATCCCAACGAGAATTACTATCTGAATGTGCTCGGTGATCCCGCGGACTTCGGACTGAATCTGCGGCCGGAGTGATCGCAGAGCGCTCGAACTGAAACCTCGCGTGGTGGAGCGCATCGAAAAAGCCATGGAATATCGATTGCTGGGAGGCTCAGGCCTCAAGGTTTCCGCGTTGAGTTTTGGCACCGCGACGTTTGGCGGGACCAACGAGTTTTTCAAGGGGTTCGGCGAAACCGAGGTTGAAGAAGCGCGGCGGCAGATCGATATCTGCCTCGAAGCAGGGGTCAACCTGTTCGATACGGCCGACGGCTACTCCGAAGGCCGCTCGGAAGAGATCCTCGGAAAGGCTCTCGCAGGCAAGCGAGACAAGGCGCTGATCTCGACCAAGTCGGGATTTCCGACTGGCAAGGGGCCGAACGAAGTGGGCTCCTCGCGTTACCACTTGCGGCGCGCGCTTGAGGCGAGCCTGCGGCGGCTCGGCACCGAAACGATCGACATCTATCATCTGCACGGCTTTGATGCGCTGACGCCAATCGAAGAGGTGCAAGACACGCTGAACAAGTTTGTCCGCGAGGGCAAGGTGCGTTACATCGCCTGCTCGAATTTTTCAGGCTGGCACCTGATGAAGTCGCTGGCGGTGGCGGATCGCTACGGGTGGACGAGGTTCGTCGCGCACCAGGTGTACTACTCGCTGATCGGGCGCGAGTACGAGTGGGAACTGATGCCGCTCGGGCTCGATCAGAAGATTGGCGCACTTATCTGGAGCCCGCTGGGCTGGGGACGGCTGACGGGCAAGATCCGCCGCGGCCAGCCTCTGCCGAACGTGAGCCGGTTGCACACAATTGCCGACGCCGGACCGCAGATGCCCGACGAGTATCTCTACACGGTTGTCGACGCTCTGGACAAAGTTGCGACAGAGACAGGGAAGACGATTCCGCAGGTTGCGCTCAATTGGCTGTTGCAAAGGCCGACGGTTTCATCGGTGATTGTGGGCGCACGGAACGAAGAGCAGTTGCGGCAAAACCTGGGCGCGGCGGGATGGAAGCTGAGCGCCGAGCAGGTGGCTGCGCTGGATAAGGCGAGCGATCGTGAGCCGGTTTACCCCTACTGGCACCAGCGGAAGTTTTTTTCGAACAGGAATCCGCTGCCGGTGTGAGAAAAGCAGGTACCAAG
>Ga0116125_1001178_pt1 | contig 11571 bp, 12 predicted proteins | sample June2015DPH_16_1_2_FD_89729 | JGI IMG/M metagenome (GOLD analysis project Ga0116125, IMG submission 89729) | Peatland microbial communities from SPRUCE experiment site at the Marcell Experimental Forest, Minnesota, USA - June2015DPH_16_10 | ecosystem: Environmental > Terrestrial > Soil >...
CGCGCTGCCGCTGCTTCCCGACGACCGAGAATTCGAATTCAACACCATCTCGATCCGAACGTTCGTGAACGAGCAAGAGCTGACCTCGGGTGCGGTGGCAGAAGGCGACGACGTTTACTTCATCGGCCTGATGGAACAGTACTACGGGATCAAAAGGAATTATCCGCTGATCCGGCGCGGAAGTCTGGCATTGCTTACCGGGGAATACATTGAAACTCCGTCTGGGCGGCAACAGGTGTTCATCGCCGAGCTTCAAAGCTGGCCGGGGAACAGTGGCTCTCCGGTGTTCTTACAGCGCGGCGGCCAAACCAGGCTGGCTCCAAGACGCAACCACTCCAAGTTTCTGGGGATGATCGTCGCGAGCTTTGTGAACCGATTCAGCCTTCCGTTGAATGCTGGGCAGACTGCGGGAAAGCTCGAAGGCGGGGACCAGGCAAACACCGGTATGACCTGCATCGTTCCAGCCACTACGATTGAGAGAGTTCTGGATTCAGAACCGGCCCAGCGGGAACGAGACGAACACATGCGGAGGCTGCCCGCGTCTTGAGAAACATGATTCCACTGGCGAGTCGGAGACACATCCGAGGAGGCATTTTGCTGTCCACATCACGATGCATTTGAATCAAGCCGTGGATCAAGTGATCGAGTGCGGCGGGAGGCCTCGAGATGGATCTGCGTTATTTAAGATCACGCATGATCTCTCCTCAGGACAGAAGTCAGAAGTCCCGTGGAGTGATTTTTAGGACAGGTTGGAGCGTTGTAGCCGACGAGATTTCACTTCTGGCACAGCCTTTTGCTCCGCGCGCCAAGGATGATCAACGCCCATTCCAGCTCAGTGGTGAGCTAAAAGAGGGCATGATCTCTGCTGTGGATCGCCGAGCCGAGATTCTGGTGACGTCCTCGGAGGTGGCTTTTGCAGCTTCGCGTCCTCGGCTTTGGCTTGCTTCAGGATGGGAATGTCTGCGGTCGGCGACCTGCCGCAAAGGGCTATGGTCTCCGATTTCGTGATACCGCGTAAACTGCGAGGTTCTGGGCCGGTGGTCGCTTACCTCGCCATCGATCGCGCCACGTGGACAGACATAGGAACCGTCGCCCCCGAGAACGATCCCTGCGCGATCTCTCCACGTAATAGGATAAAACCATGGGACCGAGCGCACACCTCGCATGGGCGTAATCGTCTACGACTAGAATGCGCAGACAGTCCGATGATTTCTCTGATTTTGAATGCGTCATCTTTTGAATGCGTCATCGCTGGCTTTCCGCAGAGACCTCGGCGCGAACGACATTCCGCGCTTTAGGCGAATCCCAAGCCCGCTGTGCGAAAAAAAACAAAGCTGAAACTTGACCGAAGGGGTGGATCCGACGACCGGGTTGAGTCCTTCGGAAAGAAGGTGCCTCCGTCGATCAGCGCCTCGATCGCCCGAATAAGATCGCGGGAAGCAAAAGACTTTTGCACCACGCCGTGCGCGCCAGCCTCGCGGGCGGCGCTATGAAGAGTCTTGCCGCTGTGCATCGTGAAAATCAAAATCTTTATCTCTGGGTGCTTGCGACTGATCGAAGCCGCCACTTCAAGGCCGCTCTTCCCCGGCATGCTGATGTCGAGGATCGCGATATCGCAGTCCACCTTCTCAATCCGAGACTCAGCTTGTATTCCGTCCGCGGCTTCCCCCGAAATCGTCCAGTCGGGGCGGCTCTTCAGCAGTGACTTGACTCCTTCGCGCACGATGTCGTGATCGTCCGCCACGAAAATCCTAATTGGCATTGATTTCAGCCTTTCCGGCAGGAACCAGGCCCGCATCCGGTTGACTTGAGGCTTGGAGTGGGCAGGGTAACTTGACGCGGACCAGCGTTCCTGGCCGCGCATCGAGAAATTCCATGACGCCGTCGAGCAGTCGGACGCGCTCGAGCATACCGCGAATGCCTACGCCGGTTTTTTGCGACCATCCGTTATTTTCCCGAGGCATACCCCGGCCGCCATCCGCAACTTCGAGCACGACGCAACCATTCTCCCGTGCCAGGAGGATCGAGGCGTCTTTGCTTCCAGAGTGTCGGTGAACGTTGGTGAGGCATTCCTGCACGATTCTAAAAAGCGCCGTTTCCATCTCCGGGCCGAGACGCTCGAAGCTCGCTGGGAAATTCGTTTCAACCGCAATCCGGCTGCGCTCTTCAAAGCCTTCAACAAAGGTCCGAAGCGCCATACAAAGGCCTGCTTCATCGAGCAGGGGCGGGTGCAAAAGGTGGGAGATCGTCCTGACCTCGCCCATCGCGTGGTGTGTGAGCTCCACGGTTTGCTCGGCACGAGCTCGACTTTCCGGTGAAAGCGAGAAGTCATTCATCAGCAAGCTCAGATTGAGCTGGATAGCCGTAAGCGTCTGACCGGTGCTGTCGTGAAGCTCACGAGCGAGTCGTCTTCGCTCCTCGTCCTGGGCCAGCATCAGCTGCGCCGAAAGCTCCTGCAGCTTGGTTTGGGCATCGACCAGTTCGGCGGTGCGTAATCGGACCTCATTTTCGAGCCCGTGCCGGGCTCGGTTCAGGGATTCAATCTGTTCGTTCAGCGCGATGAAGGGCGTGCTGGAAGTCGCCCGAGGCGTGAGGCGAACCAGAAGAATATTTTCACCGGTCCAGGGAACCAGAGCGCCGTCGAAGCGGGCGATTTGCGGACCCGAATCCGTTCTTAGCTGAAACGAGCCGATGTGAAATTGAGCCACGCGCGAGCAGACGCGAAGGTACAGGTTTATCTGCGAGGAGTCATCGGTTACGAGGGTCGAAAGATCGCGCCCCGCAAGTCGATCCAGATCGCAGCTGAAGAGTTCGAGCGCCGCTTTGTTCGCAGACAAAATGCGCCCCTGCTTTTCGACGAGCAGGATCGCTTCGGGGAATGCATCGATTAGTTTCTTGTCACGTTCTCCGATCGGCATCGCGGTTTCATTGGAAATATTCCCGGCCGGGTACGGCACCGGATTCCGCGGATTGACGTAGATAGACGGTAACGACGCACCCGGGATCGCCCTGGGCGATGGTCTTGTTCAGCACGACCTTGGCATACCCCAGATTTTCCGCCGCGATGTCGCCAAAAACATTGGAAGTCATCATGCACATCGAAGGCCTGCCGATCACCTTCTCGGCAAAGGGACAGAGCCGGTTGCCAAGCACGATCTTTTCGTCGCTTTCCTCAATGACGTAAAAATCGCCCTGGATACGCCGTTTGAGGTCCACCAACACCGCCGTCACCTGCTCCCGAGTCAGATTGGAAGTTCCAAGCGCGGCCTTGTAATCTCGGTTCATCTGTTCGCCGATCTTTCGGCCAACGACGCTGATATAACCCGAGGCGTCCTTCAGCCCCACAACTTCTTCGAGGGTCCCGGCGAGTTCGCGTATCAGGGTCCGCAAAAAAACGTCCCGGTCCAACGGGACGCTTGCTTCGTGAATCGCGTGAAAGGCTAGAGCGGAACTCATTTATCCTCCCGGAGACAGACCTACAGGGGGCCTAATTTAATCGAGGTGGGTTACCGAACGGAATACAGCGTTCACTGTAGCCATTTCCCTATTCCGTATTTGTCTCGCCCCGCAGAGACGGAACCAGTCGGGAAGCGAGCTGAGTTTTCGCCAGGCAGACGAAACCTGATTCTGCCTCAAGTCGGGCAAGGACTCCGGGGCTTTGCTCGCTGATAAGGATGGCTTTGCAAAAGGGCGCTCTGTCTTTCAGTGTCTTCGCCACCCACAATCCATTTGAACCTGAAATGGACAGATCGATGAGAATGATGTCGGGCTTGAGCTGTTCGGCCATCCGGACGGCTTCCTCGGCTTCTGAAGTCTCGCCGCAAACCTCCCAATCCGGCGCGAGCCGTTGCAGTAAAGATTTAATGCTCAGCCGAACAGCCTCGGAATCATCCGCCAACAAGAGACGGTGCATGGTCATCTAGAGTAGAACCCATCGAGGAGGGGTTAGTTCTCCTCCAACTGATAATCCACTCCCGCCAGACGACACCGGAACCGTTGCGTGGATGAATAGTTCGCGCCAATGGTGATTCGAGAATGGCCGTTCCGAACACTGCAACCAGAGTGTTGACGACAATGGCCGCCCATATTCGAATTCTCCGGAGCATCCGTCCTAACGTTTAAGACATCCCAGGGCCCGACGTCTCATCGAGAATCTCTGCCCGCGAAAGCTCGCCTAATGTGAAGAACTCCGAAATATACCGCTGCGCTGCAAAGCCCAAAAGGAAGCAACAGAACAAAGATCGTGAGGGCATCTAGAAACTGAAACGAGAAGCCCGACAGCACAATTGTGAGCAAGGTGCAGCCCATTATAATCAGGCTTCCTCCCACCAGAACAAGTCCCCAGAACTGGAGCTTGGTCACTGGCGAACGCGCCGCAAGCCACCGGTCGTAGCTCTGTCCCCTTAGGGACCTCGCAACAATAAGTCACCATTGATAGTGTTAACTTAAACATCTAGAGCCGCCCAAATAGGGCCAGACCGGTCCAATCACGAGACCTCTGGGATGTGCCTCCGCAGGCCCGAAAGACGCGATCGATATCCGCGGCCGAGATTCTCAGCCAAACTCTAGTTCATTATGTTATAGTTCTCACCATTCGACGCAAGGAGTGCGAACTCTAACATTATGCGACCCACTTCCTTCGATCCCTCTGTCCTGCGCCAACATCTCCGCCGTAACAAAATCGCCGATCTACCCGAGTTGAAACGCGTTCTCGGCACCGATACCGATCTCACGGTCTTTCGGAAACTGAAGCAGCTGCACTATCTCGCCAGCTACACTCATCGCGGACGCTTCTACACCCTGGCCGAAATCGCTCACTTCGACGATCGCGGACTGTGGTCGCATGAAGGTGTCTGGTTCTCCCGTCACGGCACCCTACTGGCTACCCTGGAAACCTTCGTCCACCAGTCTGCCAGCGGCTATTATGCCCATGAATTGGCCGACGCCCTGCACGCCGAAGTGCAGCAGCCTCTCCGCCATCTGATCGAGCACCAGCGCTTGCTGCGGATGGAGGTGGACGGCCAGTTTCTCTATACCGCCATCGAATCCGTCCCTCGCCGTCAACAGTTGCTCGCCCGGCGCAGCGCTCAGGCCGTTCCTGTCGCCGTCCATTCCGCCGACCTCCAGGCTTCTCCCCATGAACTCAAGGTCGCCATCCTCTTATTCTATGGCCTGCTCGATGAACAACAGCGCCGATTGTTTGCCGGCATGGAGTCCATCCGCCTGGGCCACGGCGGGGACACTCTGCTCGGCGATTTCCTGGGCTTGGATGTACATACCGTGGCCCGCGGTCGGCAGCAACTGCTGGATCAGAATGTGGTCAGCGGCCGATCGCGCCGCACCGGCGGCGGTCGTACACCCACGAAAAAAAACGCCCGACCTAATCGCCGTTCTCCATTGCCTGCTCGAAAAAAATTCAATGCTTCGTTTTGATCCTTCTCCGCAATGCGGACTAATCCATCCACCTCTGTGACCCTCGCGAGTCCTGGCAGCGGACTCCAGTCGGCACAGAGGTTCAGGTTCAGTACCATTGCGCCGCCCGGAGAAAAACGGTCGAGATGCGCCTCGAACCTCTCATGGAAGATCACGTCACCGGCGCCAACGCGAAATCGACCATGGTCGCCTGCCTCCTCATGGCCCCCGACAGGACAATCGAAGCATAGGGTCCGGCGTGAAAATGTCTGTCCACGGAAGCAGTTCGGATTGTCTGCCACATCTGCAAGAAACTCACCTCTACCATCTCTACGTCGCGTATGGGCGTTCGGTTCCCTTCTATCGGTTCCCTTCGAAAGGACCAGTGGTCAAACAGGAAGTAATTTCTTCTTTCCGGTGGCGCACCCTTCACGGCTCGCAGAGCGTAGAGCTGCTCTGTGTGGCGCTTTTGACGAACCGCACCGGGACGAGGACGATCACCCTGAGCGACGGTGCCGCCGATGCACGACTCGAGCGGGGTTCGCCGAGTAGCGGACGTTTTTATCCTACGCGAAAGCTCTGCTGCTTGCGCACAACCCGCGCGAGAAATCGGGGACCCGGCCCGTGCGGACCGGGGACCGCCGCACTAACTTTTGACACCCGTTACATCGTGATCTTGAACACGATGCCGGAACCGTTCGATCCACCCCCCGAACAAGTCGTCCCATAAAGATTGCCGGAATGATCCAGCGTGACTCCGTTTGGAATAGAGCCGTCGCTGGCTGACCCGCCAAAGTTATACAAGGTGGTAAACACACCGGTGGGCGATAGCTTGAACACCGTCCCCAAGCCGTGACTCCCACCAGCCGGAGTCGCGCCGTACAAGTTACCGGCTGTATCCAGCACAGGCCCCTCCTGAAGTTCAGTAGTACAGTCGGTATCGTTGTAGCCAAAAGATCCGTTGGTCCCGTTGAAGTCGAACAACGTCGTGAGCTTGCCCGCGGGCGTCAGCTTGAAGATCGTGCCGTTGTGGGTGGGGCCACCGTCTCCAGTCATCCCGTAAAGATTGCCGTTTGCACCTACCGTCAGGAAACTGGGAAACGTCACATTGTGGAGGTCAACGAACATTCGCAGCCCCGTTGTCTGACCGGTCGGTGTCGTCTTATATAGGGTGAAGACAGGGTTCTGGCCAGCTCCGCCATTTTCGAACGTTGAGTAGAAGTTGCCCCTGGCATCGTCGGTCAAGCCAAGCAGGGTGGCGTTTTTGGGGAACGTGTGCAGAGTGCTCACGGTTCCCGAAGGCGTGATCTCAATGAGGCTGCAAACGATTGGTTGATCGGCGTGGGTAATGCAACTGGGCGCGTAAACATTGTCCCGCGCGTCCAATACAACGCCTGCGGGAAGACCGCCGGTGGCTGAAAGAACTTTGTATGTACCAGCCGGACTGACCTGAAAAGTCTGTTTTAGAGTAGGGGGCAGATCCCCGGAGACATTGCCGTACAAGTTGCCTTGGCTGTCCAGGGTTAGCGGACTGACGGCCACTCCGATCTCGGACGGCGCTTCGATGGTATAGAGCGGGGAGAAGCTTCCTCGATCGTCGACCTTGAAGATAAGTCCCGACGAACCTGACGCCGTCCCGTAAAAGTTGCCCTGCCCGTCGGAAATCAAGCCCGATGTGGGATGCACTCCCCCGGCTTGGGCGAAGGTGTACAGGGTGGTTTCGGTTTGTGCGGAAAGGGAGCGGAGCGAGGCGATGGCCAGGATCGCCAGCATACACAGCTTAAGTGCCGACGGCATTGTGGTTTTGCGTTCAGGAGCAGGGTTCGATTGACCTTGAGAATGGATAAGGAACCAGCGCATTGGTTTTTCTCCTAACATAACAGGGGAGGTTAAGACAAAAATCCTTCGAAGTTGTCGGCAGAATGTCAAAGAATTGTAATATCCCGGATTTTGAATTGAGGGGCTCGGCTGACACCGTAGGGGCAACTTTCAGAAATCCTTCACCCGGCCTTTCGGAGCGGCGAGAGTCCCTGGCGATCATCCTCGTCTTCGATCCAATCTTTCCAATCTTCGCAATCCAATCTTCGCAATGTTGCAAACGACTGAGAAAAGCGTACACTGGGGCCGATTCTTGAGCCAAAAAAAGGAGGTTCACATGAAGAGCAGCAAGATTTCCGTCCTCGTTGGGGCAGCTCTCCTCACGGCCGCCCTGTGCGCTGTCGCCGTCGCGCAGGACCACGCAACCCCTCAGGAGGTCGTTAAAAAGGTAAGGGAAGCGGCCACCACGCTATCGAAGACGAGCGACGTCGCGCAGTTTAACGAGAAGCAGGGTCCATGGGTATGGAAAGACACCTACGTCTTTATCCAGGACTGCGACAAGAAGGTCGTAGCGGCTCACCCCATCAAGCCGGAGCAAATAGGCAAAGACCTTGGGTCGGTTAAGGACGCCAAATCCGGAAAAAGCGCCTTCCCGGAAGATTGGTGCAAGAAAGTGGAGAACGCGCCTTCCGGCGCCTGGAACGAGTATAACTGGCCGAAGCCTGGCGAGAAGGAGGCTTCCCGCAAGCTCGCTTATTGCTTGCGCGCGAAAGGGAGTCCGTACGTGGCGTGCTCCGGGATATACGACGATAAGGCGACCATCGCTGAAGTATCAAAGCTGAGCAGTGGAAAATAGCCTGAGGCCGCACTTCTCGCGGTTCAGTCGCACAAACCACCAAGCCACCCAATCGGGGCGGCTTTTCTTGCATCACGCCGAATGATTGCAGGGTAATTCTGTACTCAGGCGATCACGCTCAGAATCCCTCTGCGAGAACAATGAGGGTAATGGAGATTTTTTCGCCAACAGTCGCTCTGAAATGCCCCAAGTTCGCCGCAAGTTCACCCAAACAGTGGATGCGTTCCAAGATTCCCAAAACAAGGTTATGCTTCTTGTTCAAGGAAGCTACAGGTTTGCATGAGCCCTTGGTCGCACAGTCTGAAAGGCGGAACGATCCCGAGTCCTTTCCTGCGAGCACTTCTTGTTTGCGGAATTCAGCTTAACTTGTTGGCGTGCGGGGGCAGGGGTGGGAGTAGCACGTCTTCGGCGCCAACCCCGTCCATCTCGTCGGTCTCGGTGATGTGCACGCCTGCAGCGGTAGCGATGAACGCGACCTCGCAATGCGGCGCCTCGGTACAGGGCACTGGAAGCTTTAGCTCTGCCGTGACATGGTCTTCCAGCGTCGGCACCATTAATACAAGTGGGCTTTTTACGGCCCCAGCCACGGCCGGAACTGCGACCGTGACGGCGACCAGCACGCAAGATGCGACAAAGTCCGGAACGGCCTCAGTGACGGTACAGTCGGTTAGCTCCTCTATCACTTCTTTGGCCGTGACTTGTAATCCATCCACGATTGGTGAAAACGCGACCTCGCAATGCAGCGCCAAGGTGCAGGGCACTGGAAGCTTTAGCTCTGCGGTGACGTGGTCTTCCAGCGCGGGCACCATTAATACAAGTGGGCTTTTTACGGCCCCAGCCGCGGCCGGAACCGCGACCGTGACAGCGACCAGCACCCAAGACAAGACAAAGTCCGGAACGGCCTCAGTGACGGTGCAACTACAGACGCCGCTGAGCAAGCATGTCGTGCTTGTGATGGAAGAAAACCAGAGCTTCGACACCGTGGTGGGCAACAGTAATGTCTGGCCCAATCTCAATAATTTGATTCGCAACGGGGCGCTGCCGACCAATTATTACGCTAACTCGCACCCATCGATCGGCAACTACTTCATGCTGACCACAGGACAATTGCTGACCACGGACGACAACTCCACCACCGTGTGGGACGTCGACAATATCGCCCGGCGAATGCTGGCCGCCGGAGTTCCGTTCAGGATTTATGCCGAAGGCATCACCCAGGGTTACGTTGGCGGAAATACGGGGCTGTATCTGATTCGACATGATCCTTTCGCTATGCTCTCGGATGTTGCTAGCAATCCGCAGGTGGCGAACGAAACCATCTGGCCGTTTTCCCAGTTCGCTACCGACTTAGCAAACGGAACGCTGCCGGAATTTTCATATATCGTTCCCGACGTCGATGACGACGCGCACAACGGAACGCCTCAGCAAGCAGACACCTGGTTGCAAACCAATGTGGTCGTTCCCCTCTCGAACTTCTCTGCGTTCCAATTGGGCGGGGATGGCGTTCTCATTGTTGACTTCGATGAAGCAGCGGACAGCGATTCCACGAACGGCGGAGGGCATGTGGCTCCGGTACTCTGGGGACCGATTGTAAAGGTGGGATACATGCAAACTTCCGCTGCTTTGTATCAGCATCAAAGCATGTTGCGAACAATGGTGGAGGCTCTCCAGTTAGCAAATCCTCCGGGCGCGGCGGCCAGTGCACCTGAGATGTCAGAGTTCTTCGTCCAGAAGTAAGACTGAACTTAACCGAGAGTCAGCTAGAACCGGAGTGCCCGTGATGAGCCGTGGTGACCCTCAGTGAAGACCCAAAAGCGGCTATACCGGAACACCGGAAAAGCGGCCATACTTTCAGAAGAAACGTCCAGGACATTGACAGCAGCGGCAGGGTAAGTAGCCTCCCGCAATATGTGGCGAATGTCTTGAAGGACGAGAAGAAACAGCAAATCATAGCGTTGGGACGACTGGATTGGTCTCTGTAGAAACTCATCCATGCTCGCATCCAGCGCCAGGGCAAAACGCACCGCCCTCTGCGCCGAGAACTGCCGCCGATCCGTTTCGTAGGCCGACACCAAAACCTGACCGATCCCGACCTCCTAAGCAGACATGGGACGTAGTTTAATATCGAAGGATTTTCCTACTTGAAGTATTACGTTGCCACCTTTTACGCGCAGCCTGTACTCCCCCGTCGCTAAAGGTTGGATCTCCTCGTCGAAGAGACCCACTATCAAGAAACCGCATTTCGGAGGCGAGACTCTGGGCGAGCACCCTGGGTCGCTTTAGAAAGCAACGTGGCTATACCCTAGCCGAACTTGTATGGTCGAAATATTCAGTTGGTTTTCTCTTAATCTTCACTCATTTTGACTTCTGGCACAGCGGGTCGTAGCATGACTTGCACCTTTCTGGGCGAGGTTCCCCTTTGCTGGAACAGAACATTTCGCACTACCGGATTCTCGAGAAGCTTGGCGGCGGCGGCATGGGCGTGGTGTACAAGGCCGAGGACGCACGGCTGGGGCGCTTTGTCGCGCTGAAGTTTCTCCCGGAAGAGCTGGCGCAGGACCGGCTGGCGCTGGAGCGCTTCCGGCGTGAGGCTAAGGCGGCTTCGGCGCTGAATCATCCCAATATCTGCACGATCTACGACATCGGCGAGGAGAACGGGCGGGCGTTTCTCGTCATGGAATTTCTGGACGGGTCGACGCTCAAGCATTTGATTGGGACTAGCCCGATGGAAGTGGAGTCGATTCTCGATCTGGGGATTGAGATCGCGGACGCGCTCGATGCCGCGCATACCGAAGGCATTGTGCATCGGGACATCAAGCCGGCAAATATTTTTGTGACCAAGCGCGGGCACGCCAAGATTCTGGATTTCGGCTTGGCGAAGGTGAAGGCGGCTTCTTCTTCGTCGACGCACGAGCATGATGTGACCGCGGCCACCGATATCGCGGTCGAGGAGCATTTGACCAGCCCGGGATCGACTTTGGGAACCGTGGCGTATATGTCTCCGGAGCAGGCTAAAGGCAAGGAACTGGATTCGCGCACCGATCTTTTTTCGTTTGGCGTGGTGCTCTACGAGATGGCTACGGGCACGCTGCCGTTTCGGGGCGAGACTTCGGCGCTGATTTTTCAGGCGATTCTGGATCGTGCGCCGGTGTCGCCGATTCGATTGAATCCCGACCTGCCGGCGAAGCTCGAAGATGTGATCAACAAAGCGATCGAGAAAGATCGCAACTTGCGCTACCAGCACGCTGCGGATGTTCGCGCTGACCTGTCGCGGTTGAAGCGGGATACGGGCAGCGGGCGGGCGGTGGCGGCGCAATCGGATTCGTCTCCGGCGATTTTCCCTGCCGAAAGTGAGGCGTCCCGTCCGATGGCCGCGGCCTCGGGCTCGCAAAAGGCCGTCTCTGCTTCTGGCAGGGTCCCGGCTGCGTCGTCGAGCTCGGTGGCAATCGCGCAGGGTAGCGGCGTAACGGAGAAGAAAGCTTGGA
>Ga0116125_1001180_pt1 | contig 11567 bp, 8 predicted proteins | sample June2015DPH_16_1_2_FD_89729 | JGI IMG/M metagenome (GOLD analysis project Ga0116125, IMG submission 89729) | Peatland microbial communities from SPRUCE experiment site at the Marcell Experimental Forest, Minnesota, USA - June2015DPH_16_10 | ecosystem: Environmental > Terrestrial > Soil > Wetlands...
GACGATGGAAGGTGTTGCCGAAGGCATTGGCCCGCGACGAAATGGACGCAGTGTTAGTTGCTCCGCTCGCGCGCAACAATTCTGCGCACAATACAAAAGAGTCCGCGGCGCTGGCCCTCCGCGACCACGCCATGCTGGAGGTTTTCTATGCTGGAGCCCTTCGGGTCTCGGAGGTCATCAGTGCCAAACTTCAAGACGTAAAGCTCGAAGCAGGATACATGCTCATCCGCGGCAAGGGCGATAAAGAACGCGTGGTGCCGCTGGGCAACTCGGCGCAACAGGCGCTGGCGGAATACTTGAAGCAATCGCGGCCAGTCTTGGCGGCAGGGAAGCGGGGGGCGGATAATGTCGTTGCTTTGAAAGCAAGTTTACTTTTCATCGCACGCGGAGGACATAAGCTGACCCGCCAGCGGGTCTGGCAGATGGTCCGTGCAGCTTCAACGAACTCCGGGCGTGCTGCATCTCCACATATGCTGCGCCACTCGTGCGCTACCCACATGGTGGAAAACGGAGCGGATCTGCGAACCGTGCAGACGATCTTAGGCCATGCGGACATTTCCACGACACAGGTCTATACGCATCTGGCGCTCGACCGATTGAGAACTGTGTATAAAAACCATCATCCACGGGCAAAGGCAAGGTGAAATCGGTGGCTGGAGAAAAAAAGATCGTGGCGAACGCGGTTTCGGATTTCACCCGCTATCTGCGGGAGCGCAATGCCTCGCTGCACACGATCAAGGCTTATGGCCGCGACCTTCAATTGTTTGCGATCTATTCCGGTTCGCGCGGGTGGGAGCAGATCGACCACATCGCAGTGCGCGGCTTCCTCGCGCAGCTTTATGAAAAGGGCCTTAGCAAGACCTCGGTTGCGCGCGCGTTGGCCGCTGTTCGATCGTTGTACCGATGGTTGGCACGGGAAGGCGTTGTGGAGCAGAATCCAGCCAAGCTCGTTGCCACTCCGAAGTTGCCGAAGAAACTTCCGCGTGTACCTACGATTGAAGAGATGAACTCAGTGATTGATGGCGAGATGCCGGAAGTGGCGGCCTTTCCGGAGCGCGAAAAGCTGATGTTCGAATTGCTTTATGGATGCGGCATTCGCAACTCGGAATCGACCGGAATTGATCTCGACGACATTCGATTAAGCGCAGAAGCCATTCTCATCCGCGGAAAAGGGAAAAAGGAACGCTATGTTCCCTTTGGAGATTCCGTGAAAGTGGCGCTAGCGAGATATCTTCCCAAACGAGCCGAACTCTTGCAGGAAAGCCGGAAGCACTCAAGTGCGCTGCTCATCAATACGCGAGGCGGACGCCTTACCACGCGGAGTGTTGGCCGCATCATAAAGAAAATCGCCGTTGCCAAGGGTCTTTCGCCGGATGTGCATCCGCATACGCTGCGCCATGCCTTTGGTACTCACATGCTTGAAGAAGGCGCCGACCTGCGCGCGATCCAGGAGTTGCTTGGCCACGAACGACTAGCCACCACGCAGCGCTACACTCAGCTATCGATGAAGTATGTGCTCCAGGTTTACGACGAAACTCATCCAAGGGCGAAGTAGTGCCACGAATCCCAGCAGCGGCGTGCTGATCGAGGAAGAATCTATGGCCGGCTTGGTGGTGAGACGCCGGCGCCACGCAACTGCTCCCACATTTCGACCACGTGCCGCTTTAATTCCTCAGTTAGTTTCGTGTAAGCTTCTTCCGATGCCTCGCTCTCCGGCGGCGGAAAAATCGGGTCGCCGAGCTTCATGCTCAGCGAGGCAAAACGGAAGAACGGCTTGCTCCTAGGCCATGCGTCGTAAAACCCCTCAATGGCAACCGGCACGATTGGGACTTGTAAATGAATAGATAAGACGGCCGCACCCTTCTTGAAGGTCCGTGGAGTGCCATCGAAGGAACGCTCACCCTCGGGATAAAGAATCAGTGGACGTCCCTGCCGCAGTCCGAATGCGCCGGCGCGCATGGCTGGAATCAAATTTGCATCCGGATCGACGACCACAACTCGCAAGGATCGCGCGAGCCGCAGCATGAATCCCTCGCCAAAAATCTCGCTGGTTCCCACCGCGAATACCTTCCTGAAAACCTCGCCTGGAAGGACGCTCGCGAGAATCCCCGGATCGAGATAACTCTGGTGATTGGACGAAATAATGTACGCGCCGGTCTTCGGCAGCTTCTCAAGGCCACGCACGCGCAGATGAAAGCGGTCGAGCGCAATTACCTGGAGCATCCGAGACAACAGGTACCAGAACGTCGCGCTGATGCGTTGCGGCCGCACGAGAGAAATAACGTCATCGGCAGCCGGTTCTTCCGCCAGAATAGCTTTCCAGCCGGCAAACGCGTCGTGGGCCTTAGCCGTGCCTGCTCCGCTGGCTGCGCTTTGCAGAACCGCATCCACAAGTTCGCGCACGGTATAAATTCCTGCCAGTTGCGATTCATCTACATGTCCTCCCAACTCCTGTTCGATCCGGCTGAGCAGTTCGACGCGCTGCATGGAATCGAGGCCCAGATCGAGTTCCAGGTTGTGAGTCGGACGCAAATTCGGCGGTGCGGCTGGCGCCGAGTCGCTTATGATCGCCAGCGCTCGCCGCACGTCCGGCTGATCCAGCCATTCTTTCTCTTCGGCGGTCAGCGGTTGCTGCGCGGTAATTTCGGAATCGCTTCCAATTGTTTGAGCCTGTTGCGTCGTTACGCGCTTTTCCACTTCGAAGCGTTTGATCTTGCGCGTGGTGGTGCGTGGCAAGTCTTCCTGCCAAATCTCATAGCTGCCGATCCGCTTGGTGGAAGCGATCTGCTGCGACAAGCTTTCGATATCGAAGCGAATCACTTCTTTCGCGTTCACAATTTTCTTCTGCCGCAGCACGTCGAAGTTAGGCACGACAACGGCGTGCAGACGGTCGCCTTCGCCCGCTTTTCCATCCAGCCCGATCACCGCAAGTTCCTTGATGTATGGCGACTTCAAATAGTGCGCCTCGACTTCTTCCGGATAGATATTTTTGCCGTTGCTTAGGACGATGACTTCTTTCTTGCGGCCGGTGAGGAACAGCTTGCCGTCAGAATCGAAGTAGCCGAGATCGCCGGTGTAGAGCCAGCCATCACGCAGCACGGCCTCAGTCGCATCAGGACGATTCCAGTAGCCTTTCATGACGACGGCGCCACGCAGCACGATTTCGCCTGCGGGAGGGCCGCCATCGTCTCGTGATTGTGCGTCGACAATTTTCGCCTCCACTCCCTTCATCGCTTTACCCACGGAGCCAATCACGTTATCTCCCGGGGAATTTGCAAACACAGCGGCTGTCGTCTCCGTGAGACCGTAAGCCTGTAACACATCGATCCCAAGGCTGTAGAAATCCTCTGCGATCGCTCGATCGAAGCGCGATCCTCCGGTAACGAGGTAGCGCATTCTCGTGCCTAAGGTCTCGTGAACCTTTTTAAAAACAATCGGTCCCAGGTTGATTCCAATTTTGCGAAGGGTCCGATTCGTCGCCAAGAGGACGTGGAAAACTTTTTGCGTCATTGCTCCGCGTTTCTTGATTTCCTCAAAAAGTCGGCCATGAATCAGATAGAAGAATTGCGGCACGACAGCGAACGCCGTGATGTTACGCTCGCGCAGCGCGCGCAGAAGCTCTGTTGTGTTGAGAGTCTCCAGGTACACAACCCGCGAGCCGTTTACCAGCGGCAGAAGGAGATTGGCCATTTGTGCCAGCACATGAAACATAGGTAGCACGCCCAGCAGCGCGTCTTCCGGCCCGAGTTCCACCCAGTTGAATACTGCTTCCACTTCACCCAGGAAATTGGCGTGAGTCAGCACCACCCCTTTGGGATCGGCGGTCGTTCCGGAAGTGTAAAGCAGGGAAGCGATGTCTTCCGCCGCGGATAGCGCTGGTCGAAAACCTCCCGGCCCTGCCGCTAAGATTGCCGGCATGTTTCCTAACCAGCGCTCGCCGGACTCTTGCGTTATCTGCTCAGGATCCATGAGCACGAGCCCGACGTTCGTGCCCGCGACCCCTTCTCGCGCGGCCTTGGCATGTTTGGAATCGCAGAAAAGCGTGGAGCTGCCGCTGTCTTTTAGTAGTTTGGCGAGTTGATCGGCATGCAGCGCAGTATCGAGCGGCACGATGGTGCAGCCCGCGGCACTGATGCCCAGATATACGGCCACCCACCGGGGATGGTTATCCGCCACAAGAGCCAGCCGGCTGCCGTGCGTTAAGCCTTGATCGGTAATCCATCGCCCCACGGATTCCGCCATGCGCCGAAGCTCGGCGTAGGTGTAACTCTCAAGCTGATTATGGCGTTGCAGTTCGACTGCGATGTTGTTTGGCCAGCGTTCTTCGCACTCCACAAAGCGGTCATAGAAAGTGGGCATGGGTCGTGGGGAATATACACGAAAAATGCATTTACCGCCGAGCGCGCCTAGGTCGCCGAAAGCGGATAAAGAAATTAATTTCTGTGATCTCGGCGATCTCCGCCTCTCGGCGTTAATGTATGGAATCCTTGGTCCCCAATGTCAGTTCCTTACATCTAATTATGCTAGGCTAAAAGGGATAATCTTGGGCAGCTCCCGCCCGGCGAAGGATTTCAGCGTTTGATCAATACACTCATCGGTAAGGTTTTTGGGACCAAGAACGAGCGTTTCGTTAAGTCCACGATGCCCAATGTCGCGGCCATCAATGCGCTTGAGCCGCAGATGCAGAAGCTCAGCGACGCCGAACTGCGCGCCAAGACGGACGAGTTCCGGCAGCGCATCCAGGAGCGACTCAGCCAAGGGAACGGTGGCGCTGCGCCTGCCTCCGAGGCTGAAGGCTCCGAATCTGAAAATAGCCCCGACCGCCTGAAGCGGATCGAGAAGGAGCAATACGAGGCGCTGCAGGAGGCGCTCGACGAAATTCTGGTCGAAGCCTTTGCCGTGGTCCGCGAGGCTGGACGGCGCGTACTGAACATGCGGCACTTCGACGTGCAGCTGATCGGCGGCATGGTGCAGCACGCCGGCAAGATTTCCGAAATGAAGACAGGTGAGGGCAAGACTCTGGTTGCAACTTTGCCCGTGTATCTGAATGCGCTTAGCGGCCGCGGCGTGCATGTAGTTACGGTCAACGATTATCTGGCCAAGCGCGACTCGGAGTGGATGGGCAAACTCTATCGCTTCTTAGGACTCACAGTCGGCGTAATTGTCCACGATCTCGACGACGAACAACGCCGCGCCGCTTACGCTGCCGACGTAACCTACGGAACCAACAACGAGTTCGGCTTCGACTACCTGCGCGACAACATGAAGTTCGACCTGAAAGATTGCGTGCAGCGCGGGCACAACTTCGCGATCGTCGACGAAGTCGATTCCATTCTGATCGACGAGGCAAGAACGCCGCTCATCATTTCTGGCGCGAGCGAGGAATCTACCGACAAGTACTACATCGTGAACCGCATCATCCCCAAGCTCGACAAAGGCGAGGAGTTGTCTCCGCAGGAGTTGCGTCAGGCGCTCGAAGGAGACAAGATTCCTCCCGCGAGGCGGGACGCGCTCATTCGGGAACTGAACGATGTTGGCGACGACCCAACGAGAAAAATTCTCACCGGCGATTATGCAATCGATGAAAAGCATCGCAACATCACGGTTACGGATGAAGGTTGGGAAAAGGTCGAAAAGCTTCTTGGCATCGGCAATATCGCCGACCCGGAGAACTGGCCGCTCAAGCATCACGTTGAGACCGCGATCAAGGCGCACGCGCTCTACCGTCGCGACGTCGAATACGTGATTAAAGATGGCGAAGTCATCATCGTCGACGAGTTCACGGGACGCATGATGCCGGGGCGCCGCTGGTCCGATGGTTTGCATCAGGCCATTGAAGCCAAGGAAGGCGTGAAGATCGAACGCGAGAATCAAACCCTGGCCACGATCACCTTCCAAAATTATTTCCGCATGTTCAAAAAACTTGCGGGTATGACCGGCACCGCGGAGACCGAAGCGGCAGAGTTCGACAACATCTACAAGTTGGATGTGATTGTCATCCCGACAAACAAGCAGATGTTGCGGCTGGAAAATCCTGACGTTGTCTTCCGCACGGAGAAAGAAAAATATTTCGCGGTTGCCGATGAAATCGAGAAGCTCGCCGAAAAAGGGCAGCCCGTCCTCGTCGGTACTACATCGGTGGAGAAGTCAGAGCGTCTCGATCAGATCCTGAAGAAAAAGGGAATCAAGAATCACGTTGTGCTGAACGCCAAGTTTCACGAGCGCGAAGCCGAAATCGTGGCGCAGGCGGGGCGCAAGGGAGCCATTACCATCGCCACCAACATGGCCGGGCGCGGCACCGACATTTTGCTGGGCGGCAATCCCGAATTCATGGCCAAGCAGGAGATGGTGAAGAAGGGGATCGCGCAGCAGTTACGCGTAGCGCAAGGCAAGATCGAAGGCCCGCAGGAAGACGGCTCAACTTCCATTTTCTATTACAACGGGAATGAATATCTCGTCCCCACCGACAAGTGGACCGACGCGTTCAATCGCTATAAGGCGCAGACCGACGTAGAGCACGACGAAGTGACTGCAGTGGGTGGTCTGCATATTCTCGGCACGGAACGCCACGAGTCCCGCCGCATCGATAATCAGCTTCGTGGGCGCGCAGGCCGGCAGGGCGATCCCGGTTCCTCGCGATTCTATCTCGCTCTCGAAGATGACCTGATGCGCATCTTCGCCAAGGAGTGGGTTTCCAAGCTGCTCGAGCGTCTCGGCATGGAAGAAGGTGTGCCGATCGAGTCCAAGCTCATCAGCCGGCGCATCGAGACCGCGCAGAAAGCGGTCGAAGGGCAGCACTTCGAATCGCGCAAACACCTTCTCGAATACGACGACGTGATGAACAAGCAGCGCGAAGCTGTCTACGGCTTGCGGCGGCGCTTGCTCGAGGGCATGGAGCAGAAGGATCTGATCCTGGAAGATTACGTCTCATCCATTCTCGGCGATTTGATGGATGAGTACTGTCCGCCCAAGGGACACGCCGACGACTGGAATATCAGGGGCCTGAAGGACGCCGTCTTCACGCGCTTTGGCGTGGATTTTCTCGCGGAAGGCGTAAAGCCGGAAGCGCTGAACCGGCAGGAACTTGGCGACGCGATTTTCGAAAAGCTCAAAGAGCGCTACGAAGCGAAGGAGAAGCTGATAGGACCCGAGGCCATGCGCCATCATGAGCGCATGATCATGCTGAGCGTGCTCGATTCGCAGTGGAAAGACCATCTTCTCGGCATGGATCACCTGAAGGAGGGCATTGGCCTGCGCGGCTACGGCCAGCACGATCCTTTGGTGGAGTACAAAAAAGAATCCTTCGAAATGTTCGAAGCCATGCTGCAGCGCTTTCAGGAAGACACAGTCAAGTATTTGTACCTGATGCAGATCTTGGAACGTCCGCCAGATGCGGGCCCTCCTCAGGCGGCAGCGGAACGCGAAAGTGCCGGAGTTCCTGCGCAGCAGGGAAGCGGCGGCAACGGCCACCATCCCCCGCGCCTCGTTGCTACTTCCGCCGACGATTTAGAAGAAGCCTTCATGCGCCGCAAGCGCCGAGAACTCGAGCAGGCGCGCATGGCCGGAGCCGGCGATGTGCAACCCGTGCAGCAAGTCGTGCGCTCACAAGAAAAAGTGGGGCGCAACGATCCTTGCCCTTGCGGGTCGGGGAAGAAATTTAAGAAGTGCCACGGGGCGTAACGAGGTTTTCCCGGCGGTTCATTTCATCCGCGCGCGCCTGTCACGTGGGGGGCTAATGAATGCCGTCGCTTTGCGACTGGGGTTTCGACCCTCGGACTCAGCTTATTCCACGCCGAACCTGTTATTTCGCCGCTTTGAACGTCATCTCCTCGGCGCGGCTCCCGGTTTCTTGCTTCCAATCCTGAAACAGCGTCGCATAATTCTTCATAATGTATTCCACTCGGCCCACGCCTAACTTCTTCGCCGTGGCATCAATCCACCGCGGCGAGCCCTCGATCTCGCAAAAATTCCCAATCGGAGTCTCGTCCACAACAACCTGCCCCTCGCCATCGGTCCACTCGGCGCGAAATTTCTCGTAGCGAAACGACGGCGCATATCCCAGCGCCCGCAGAATCAACTCCATGTGCTCTCCATCCTCCACCACCGTCTCTAGCTCCTCGCGGCTGCTATGGCGGCCCGTCTTCTTCCCCGACTTGTGGGTCAGCGTCCACTTCCCACCGTATTCCCGCAGGCGCAGCAATTGTTTCCGTTTGCGCAGAACCTGGCCGGGAAGGTCGTACAGAGTGTTCATCTCGTGGGTCCGCCGCGTATCGAGCCGAAACCCTGCCTGGCGCAGTTTTCGCGTGAGCGTGCGGAGATCGTCAACCCGAAACTTGACCTCGATTTCTCTCTTTGAAGCCATCAAGGGAAGTGTAAGAGGAGCAGCGTAAGACAGCGCAAAACGACGAATGACCAACAACCGACGACGAACGACTAACAACGACCGACCAAGGACGAACGACAAAGGACTAACTAAACGTAGGCAGCTTCACCAGATCATCCTGCGGAACCACTTCTACCGGTTCTCCGGCCTTGCGCCACGCCGTCAATCCCCCAACGATCACAAACGTGTTGAATCCTTTTTCCCGCAGCAGGTGCGCCACCCGGGCGCTGGTCGCTTCGCGCGCTCAAGTGCAGTAGAGATAGATGTCCTTATCTTTGGGAAGGTTCTTGATCTCCTCCTCAAGGTTGTTCGGCTCGATGCGGATAGAATTCTTGATGCGAGCCGCTCCAGAATCGTAATAGCCATGGCTGCGGACATCGACGATCAACACGTGGCTGGCATCTTGCGAGGCCAAGCGGCGAGCGAGTTCCTCCACTTGCACGCGCGGCACTATGCTGTAGGGCTTGTTCTTCTGATATTGCATCACGCGGTAAATCGCATAGACAATCAGCGTAGCGATGACCACCGCCTCCATGGCCTTTCCGGCGGCATGAAAGCCGCGCAGAACTGCCGCCAGAAAATCGCGGGAGAGATAACCGACCGCTAGATAAGTGAGCGCATAGAGGTTGGCGCCAAGGAAATCCAACCGCAAAAATTGCCAGAAGCGCATCTTCATACTGCCCGCCAGCGGCGCGGCCATGGTATTGACGCCGGGGATAAACTTAGCGATCACTAGCGTGATCTTTCCACGTTTATAGAACGACTCCGCGGAGCGCAAAATGCAGGTTTCAGGATTAATCGAAACCCGGCACAGAAAGCCGAGCAGTGCCCAGCCCATATATCGTCCCAGCCAGTATTGAACCGCATCCCCCAGCAGCAGCGCCGTGACCGCTGCGAAAACCACATACGGCCCCCAGAGCGCGTGCCCAGCCACCGCCGCTCCGGCCGCCACCAGTGCGATTGCAGCGGGGAAAGGAAGCCCAATCGCTTCGGCCAGCAGCAAGCCAAACGTCAAGGCGTACCCATGGTGCGCCATTAGCAAAACCAGTTTCATAAAAGAGTGTTGGATAGCGAGGAACCGGAAAGGGTTCAGTATAAACAAAAGCCGGCTGCGCATCCGAACGAATGCCACGGAAAGCGCCATTTCAGAGGGACTTCCTGTTTGAAGAGGACTGGAAGACTCCGAAAGGCGGAGCGGCCCCGGGCCGCTCCACCAGGTCTACAACGCCTACTTGCTCATGCTGTCATTGCTCATCGATCCGCCCTTGAGCATCTTCACGCTCATAATGTGGATCGAGTTCTTATCGGCATAAACGTGTGCGCTGAGCTGCACGTGATGTCCCTCGTGTCCCTTCAACTCTTCAGGGTTCATCACATCCCAGCTCTTGCCGTCCTTGTCATTGACGAACGTATACTTGTCGCCATCCATTTTCACAGTGCCTTTCAGCGTCATCAGCGGAGCTTTCGCCGCGCCTTGATCGGCCTGGGTTTGCGCCATATTGTTGTCTTGCTGGGCAAAAGCGCTCAAACTGGTCGCAAAAGTCATTGCCAGCAGGCAAATCATTAACTTCCTCATTTTTGAATCTCCTTATCGTGAATTCTGAAACCGGCCAGATTCATTCTGCTGTTACTGTACGCTCTGGAGCCCGCAAATAGATTGCTGCGGGAAAGCAGTAGCTAACTTGGTGGCCACCCCGTACCAAGAGGTTGCCATGATGACCGCCAGCATGCAAGAGGCTCTTCAGAGGCGTTTGACTGTGCCAGGCATGCGCGGACCCAAAGCGATCTGGATTTTTCCCCCAGACGCCCGATTAAGAAGCCAGAAAATGGTGATAGCGCAGCGACAACCAGACGCGCAAGGCCCCGTCAGACTGGTTAAGTCTCGCTTGAAACCGGTGTGGCTGCTCTCGTTCAGAATGATTAGTGACACTCGAATAGAGTGTCGAAATGCAAATTTGCAGGGGGAAGCCGCCCAGTTCGGGCCGACTGTCTAAGACCGGAGTGGAGCTGAGTCGGGAAGCGCGGGTGCGATTGGGCCTGGATGGACTTCTATCGAGGCTGCGGCAATGTGGCCCACACCTGCCGTCACTTTGGCATCAGCCGGCAGACCTTCTATCGCTGGCTCAAGCGCTATGAGCCACTGGATTTGACGAGGCTGGAAGAGCGCAGTCATTGTCCCCGGCGACGACGTCATCCCACTTGGTCTTTTCTCTTAGAAGGAAAGGTTTTGACTTTGCGGCTGCAGTTTCCGCGTTGGGGCCAGGACAAACTGGCGGTTCTTCTGCGTCGTCAGCAAATGCCGGTTTCAACTTCAATGGTGGGCCGCATTCTGGCTCAACTCAAGCGGCAGGGCCGGCTCGTGGAAGCGCCGCGCACTGGCGTTCCGGGATCGCGCCGTGCTCTCCGCCGCGCCCCTATGCGGTGCGAAAGCCCAAGCAGGACGCGGTGTTGGAGCCGGGCGACTTGGTCGAGGTCGATACTGTGGACGTGCGTCCAGTGCCCGGCGTGGTCTTCAAACAGTTCACCGCTCGCGACGTAGTCTCGCGTTGGGATGTGATCCAAGCCCACACCCGCGCCACCGCGTTTACCGCCACGGAATTCCTCGACACCTTGCAGCACCGCATGCCCTTTCCCATTCGCGCCGTACAGGTCGACGGCGGATCGGAATTCGCCGCCGAGTTCGAACAGGCGTGCCGGCAGCGGGGTCTGCATCTGTTCGTGCTGCCGCCCCGCTCCCCCAAACTCAACGGTGCCGTCGAGCGCGCCAACCACACCCATACCGAGGAGTTCTATCAGGTCACTGCCTGCTCGCTGGAAATGAAAAAACTCAATCGTGAACTGCGACAGTGGGAAAGAATCTACAACACCGTGCGCCCTCATCAGGTGCTTGGCTACCTAACCCCTCAGCAGTTCCTACGTCAGACCTCATCCCAACGAAAGGAATGAAAAGTGTCACCCATCTACTGGACGAGTAGGTAGTGGGTCAACTGACCCACTACCGACGAGTACACTCGCTTTCCTATTGCCCCAAGAAGCTGTTACGATAACTGGGTTGGCAAGTGGGGACGTAGTTCAGTTGGTTAGAACGCTGCCCTGTCACGGCAGAGGCCGCGGGTTCGAGTCCCGTCGTCCCCGCCATTCTTTTCAGTGGTTTACCAGGAAGTACTGAAAAGCGTGGAACGAC